>Ga0209135_1000325_pt1 | contig 17194 bp, 14 predicted proteins | sample LauGreSBDMM110SD_4_FD_187570 | JGI IMG/M metagenome (GOLD analysis project Ga0209135, IMG submission 187570) | Freshwater lake microbial communities from Lake Michigan, USA - Su13.BD.MM110.SD (SPAdes) (version 3) | ecosystem: Environmental > Aquatic > Freshwater > Lake | place: Lake Michigan... | reverse complement strand
GAACATGTAACATCTTGTTTTCAATTTTTGACAAGTTTCTTCTATCATTATTGTATAGTGCTATACTAAATAATAATGGTAAATATATTGGTTTTACAGATAGAGGATAGAACCGATAACGATCTCTTAATGAGACTAATGAGAGATAATAAGACAAAATGTGAAAAATGTGGCATTCACTACCACTTCTAACCAAAAAGCTCTGAAGATGTTCCTCCATATTGTTGACCTTTACTTTAATATTGTTTATTATAGTGATTTTCGTTATGTATATGATGCGAAAGTAACTTGCGTCTGAGACGTTCGCTTATTTCGCGCATCTTATTGTCGAACTTTGGATGTCCAGTTTTCACGGTTTCAAATATATTGTATAATTTAATTACCGCCGTCTGAAATGTATTAATATTATCATATACATCCGCTGAGCTAAGAACTTCGTGAATATCGTCGAAAATTCTATGCTGTACGTTCAATTTCTCACCGTTTATTTCATATTCAGTTCTCGGCAAAAGACAAATTAGGCTTTCGTGGATGCATGCATATGGATAGGACTTTCCATCCGAATCGTATATTGTTCTTGTATGGATAATCGGAGTTTCGATGTAATTGATATATATCGAAAATAACTGATCCAAGGTTAGACCCTGAACCGCGGATTCGATCTCTAATAGCGACATTTCAATAAATAATTACGCGTTGTTGGCGTAATTATTTGGTTAAAATTCTTAATTCAATTTTACACCTTTGTGCATTCAAAATGCACACGGAAACTGTTGTCTTTTTGCAAAGGTATAACAGGGAAGCGCATTCTACTTACCGACGTGTTGTAACATCATATCTTTCGTGATATGCATCTTGTCTTCGATGGTCCGAATTACCTGATTCTCGTCGGCGTAAGTCGTTACTTCCGCCATCATTTTGATACGTTCTTCGTATTCCGGTGTTCCGTTGATCTTATAATTCGGATTTGATTCCAAGATCTCGACTGCGGTTTGCATACACTTATGCTGTGTATCATTACACAATCTCTTCAAATTCGCCTGAGATTGATCTTTATTCCATCCACCCGAATCTTTTATGTATGTCGTATGACGTTTTGTATCCGTGCAATGAATCGGGCGCTCTGTAATGCACAATTGATCAAGTGCGGCAGTGATTATTTTCGAAACACCCTCGCGATTCCCGTGCTTTGTAAGATAAAGGACATCGTCGTGTGTGGTTTTGATGGATTTAATAAAGTCCTGGATGGTGATTGCATCCTTACAATACTGTTCCAAGAACATATTAAAGTTAATATTATTGTTGGTATTCGTAGTCGTATTATTCGTTATGTTTGTTATATTGGCGGGAACTACTGCTTTATTCGACAATTCCAATATCTTCTCTTGTTGCTCCAGAATCTGTTTTTTGAAGTCCTCATTCTGCTGATGTGACACAGCAATTGTCTTCAGAATATCGCGAATGGTGTCTTCATTTATCATCTGCGGCACAGAAAGCTCGCATTTCTTCTTATGCCGCCACATGCTTGATCGTGAGCCGCATGCGTAACCGCACTCACAATCAAACGATAATTGCTGCGATGTAATCGGTTGTTTCATTTTGTTGCAATCCGCTCGAGAGCGATGTTTTGCAGTCATTATGTGCCGGTTCCAGTCGCCGGTTTTGCTGCATTCAAAGTTGCAACTTTCGCAGCGACGAACGTCGATGTAATTTGATGTAATTTGTTTCATATATATGCAACACACTTTTACATCGCTAAACGTCCGCGGTCAAAACGCAAAAAAGTTATGGTAAGACATTTTTCATCCGAGAAAAATGGTTCACTACATATGGCTCCAACAGTCCATTTTTCGTTTTTTTCGAAATTCTAGGACCAGCTTTTAGATTTTGGACAAGGTTTTGTATGTCCGATTTTTTTTCCCGTGGGTTTCTTTTCCGGAATTTCTGAAAAATGGACCTAGAATTTTATGGTGTGGATTTCCGATTTTATGAGTAAACTCAGTATACCGTATTTGATGTAAACCCTGTGACAGTTGATCCGACCGTCGTTACCATAAACTATTTCGGGAAACAATATAGATATAATTTCGGTGTATTTATATTTATCTTTATAATCAAACATTATGGCGGAGCCTTCGTCTTCTATTTATGGGGATTATATTAATATTACTAGAACATATCAACAAAAATACGGTCAAGCGACGATTTTATTGATGCAAGTCGGGGCTTTTTTTGAGGTGTACGGATTCAAATGTCCCCGGACGGGGGACGTCCAGGATTCCCAGATATTGGAGTTCTCTCAAATATGTAACATGAACGTGAGCGAAAAGAAGATTGTTTATGATGGTCGCCAAGTTTTGATGGCGGGATTTCGTGATTATACTTTGGACAAATACTTGCAGAAACTCACGGAGCAGGGGTATACGGCAGTGGTTTATGTCCAAGATAAAACGGGGAAAACGATTACGCGCGTCTTGGATTCCGTGCATTCCGCAGGGACTTATGTTTCGTATGATGCCGATAATTTGCCACAGATGACGAATAATATAATGTGCATTTGGATCGACGTATTTAAACCCACTTCGAGGAACGCGTCAGGTGGGTCTAAGACTAGAGATTCGATCGTTTGTGGAATCGCTGTGGCGAATACATTTACAGGGAAATCGAGTTTGTCAGAATTTCAACATTCGTTTGAACTAAATCCGACGACGTTTGATGATCTAGAACGTATGGTTATTGTGAACAATCCGAGTGAAGTTATTATAGTATCTTCGCTACCTGAAAACGCGGTCAATTCGGTAATACAATTTTCGGGAATTCGGACGTCGGTGATTCATCGCGTTTCTTTGGGAACCTCAGAAAAAGCCGCGAAATGCGCCCAACAAAAATACGTTCAACATATCTTGGATACATTCTATGGATCAGAGTCCCTTCAGGCATGCGGCGAGTTTTCAATGTATCCTACCGCAACTCAGGCGTTTTGTTATTTGCTGGATTTCGTCCAAGAACATAATCCGAATTTGGTGAAGAAAATCGCAGTTCCCGGGTTCCAGAGTTCCATGAAAATGTTACTTGCGAATCATACTTTGAAACAATTGAATATCTTGGATGATTCTAATCAAGATGGCAAGAAAAAGGGGAATTTGGCTTCTGTGGCGACGTTTTTGAATAAGTGTTGTACAGCCATGGGGAAGCGTAAATTCCAGAGTCAATTGGTCGCACCCACCACCGATGTAAACTGGTTGACCACTGAATACACCATGACCGCTCGAATGCTAGATGCCCCCACGTACGAGATGATGGGTTCTGTAAGAAAAGTCCTAGGACAGATTCGCGATATTGAGAAAATATGTCGACAGATTGTTTTACGTAAGATCTATCCGTCATCGATTTATCATTTATACGAGTCGGTTTTAAACGCTAGCCAATTGACAATCTGTTTTGCCGAATTGCCGGAAATATTGGAATACCTGGGTGTGAAAAATAATAAGTGTTCGGAAGTGCTTCGATTTTTGGATGATAATTTACATATGGATCGATGTAAGCTCGTTTCGTCTTGGCAAAACTTGGAGGAATCAGTAGTAAAACTAGGGGTTTGTTTAGAACTCGACGAAGCAGCGGATTCTTACCATAAGAACGTAAAGCGTTTCCAAGCCATTCATGCGTTTTTTAATCGAATCATGCGAAAACGAGACCCATCGGATTCTACGGAATACGTCAAAATTCACGAAACGGAAAAATCGGGAGTAACTCTGCAAATTACCAAAAAGCGCGCGGCTACACTGAAAGCCGAACTAGCAAACATGGGATCTTTGGTAACGTGTGAAATCCCTGGGTCGGATATTTCTATTTCGATCCGCGATATAAAGTTTGCAACCGCAAGCGGAAGTGCCGATGAAATCGAAGTGCCCATTTTGTCCAAGATTTGTAAGGAAATGATCTATCAAAAAGAGACTTTGAATAGATGGAATATCGCGGCTTATCATCAGGTTTTAACAAAATTTGAAAACGAGTGGTACACTACTTTGGAACATATAGCTGAATTTGTCGCGAAATTGGACGTTTTACAAAGCAAGGCTTATATTGCAAAGACATATCATTATTGTAAGCCGGAGATTATTAATAATAACGATTCCGCCGGAGATCAATCTTTCGTAGACGCACGCGATCTAAGGCATTGTTTGATAGAACACATACAACAGAATGAAATATATGTTCCGAATGACGTGAGCCTTGGACTAACCCAAGACGGGATATTGCTGTATGGCACCAACGCAGTAGGAAAGACGAGTCTTATTCGCGCCCTTGGAATTGCCGTTATTATGGCTCAGGCGGGTTTATACGTCCCGTGTTCCAAGTTTGTTTATAAACCTTATACGGCAATTTTTTCGCGTATTCTTGGGAATGATAATTTATTCAAGGGACTCTCTACGTTCGCCGTGGAAATGTCGGAATTGCGTATTATTTTGAAGACGGCGGACCAGAATAGTCTGATTCTGGGAGATGAGCTATGTTCGGGAACCGAAATGGAGTCCGCGCTGAGTATTTTCGTTGCCGGTTTACAAAACCTACATGCAAAGCGAGCGAGTTTTGTTTTTGCTACTCATTTTCACGAAATCATCGGATATGACGAAATCAAAGCACTCGACCGAGTATCTTTGAAACATATGGCGGTTTTATACGACCGTGAACTAGATGCTCTTATTTATGATCGTAAACTATGCGATGGACCGGGAACAAGAATGTATGGATTAGAAGTGTGTAAATCTCTGCATTTGGAAAACGAATTCTTGGAGCAAGCGTATTCGATTCGCGCGAAATATTTTGCAAAGAGTGAGCTTGATCATCAGACTGCGAAATACAATGCAAAGAAGATCCGTGGAATATGTGAACTTTGTAAGACTGAACTCGGAGAAGAAATCCATCATTTGGATCCTCAGAAAAATTCGGACCAAGATGGGTTTATTGGAACGTTCCACAAAAACCATCCCGCTAATTTAATGACAGTTTGCGAGAAATGTCACAATGATATCCATTCCAACGGAAAAACTACAAACGTCATAAGAAAGAAAAGCACTAAGGGTTATATTCATAAATAATTTATTACAATATATATATGGATTTAGCCACATTATCGTCATTGTCGCACGATGAAATAAAAAAAATAGCGCAAGGAAAAGGCATAAAATCCACCGGTAAAGGAGTAACCAAAGATAATCTAATATTGCAACTTTCTGGTCAAAGAAAACATATTTTAACGCAAGCTGCGTCTAGAGGTCGAGATCAAGCCCCTGGTTTAGCTCATGATAGTTCAAATGAACGAAAATCTTCCGGACCATTTTCGAGCAATTATATTCCTCCGTCTCTTGCGCGCGGACCATTTTCAAGTATTCTCGACGACGAGCCTCTTGGAGCAATAGAAGAAGAACCGGAACAAATGTCTAGGAGAACAACACGAGCAAAGCCTTTGAAGAGAGCACCTGGATCAAAAACACGTAAACGTGCGGCGGAAAAAATACAAAATTTCTTCAAAAAAACCGGAACGCCTAGAAGATTGCAATATTTGAACACCGTATGTGCGGACTCGGGAGAATGCGTGGCTTTTGGAAAGGGTATTGATGCTATGAAACAATTATTCTATAATTTTGATTTCCAATATATTGATAATGGAAAAATAAAAAGGATAGGTGAGCCTTCTGCGAACGGATTTGTTATGGAAATTCCCTACAAACGCGAAGATTATACTGTTTATACAGTTTTGAAATCGTCGTTAAGTTCGGAATCTGATAACTTATTTTACGAAGCATTCGTTGGGATATACATAAATAAAATGACTGTAGCCTATCCTTGTTTTTTAGAAACATATGGATCCTTTATTTACAATGATGATAGTTTGCACGAAGACTTTGGAAATGGCAATGCTACATCAAGAGATAAAATAACAAACGGGCTGGTAGAATCTACGAGATTGAATTATGATTCTTTTTTTGATAACCGTCACATAGACTACTCTTGCGAACACTCTATTTATTGTGCGGTTTTGATTCAACATGTTAAAAATGCCAAATCTATGTTAAAATTATTCCGTAATAATGTTCGCGATAAGGACTTTTTGACTGTACATTTAGTGAGTTTTTTATATCAAATATATTGCCCTCTTGCCGAATTGAGCGACACATTCACTCATTATGATTTGCATCCAGGGAATGTGGTTGTTTTCATCCCGAGTTCCCGGGAAACCTTCGATACGATGGATAAATACATTAGAATGATTTATAATTATCCGGATGGTTCAACCGTTGAATTTAATACATTCGGTGTTGCGAAAATAATCGACTACGGTAGATCTTATATGAAAGACGGCGGAATGAATTCGGGAAAATTTTATCAAAAGCTATGCGAGAGAAAGGCTTGTGATACTTATCATCGCTTTAGGAAGAGCGAAAAAATAAGCAAATGCGGTGAAGATTTCGGTTACGGTTTTATGGAAGAAGAAACCCCTGAAGGAATATCTCATTACATTAGTTCAATTAAACGAAACAAATCTCACGATTTGAGGCTTTTGAATGAATTTCGAAATACATCTTCGGATAAATATAGAGGTAAAAATTCGGAAAGGATTCGGGAAATATTGAACAATGTCGTATATTCAGACAGTTATTTAGTTAGCCGAGGAGAACCTGAATATGGATTTGGAACGAGAGAAGTTGAAAGATCTAATTACAGAGAATTTGGCGACGCCATCGAAAACGTAGAAGATGCTCATTTGGCTTTAAAAAAATTAATAAAAGAAGATCCTTATTTTACCTCGGAAAACAATCGGATATTCCAAGGTAAAACGAAAATAGGCGAAATGCACATTTGGGTAGATAGATCAAGACCCATGGAATATATAACCGAACCTTAAATGCGTTTGGATTTAACGCTTGCGTTTCTGACGGTTCCGGCAGTGCCAGTAGACAAACTTCCTGGTTTGTAGCAGACATTGGAATTGTCAGAAAAAAAGGACTTCATATAAAAACGTGGCACAGAAGGTAATTTTGAAGAGTTGGTTATGCGATTCGGATTCGTAAAATATATGTAAGAAGGCATATATTTTATAAATACATAAAAAAATATAACCAGAAAACAACCGCCGCCTATAATTATACACCCTTGAAGATTTATAATGGGACGCCCAAAGGGCGTCCCGCTAGATGTTCAAGGGCAACGTTACCGATAAATCAATTAAAAGGCAAACCGCCAAAGGCGGTTTGTCCCATTTTAAATGTTCATCGGGGTAAATCAAGACGGAATAATAATATGTTTATATGTCAGATAAATACATATTATTATGAAAAATGCAGGTCGCAAGTTATATTGGGGGTTTATATTATTGATAATAATTTTACTCATAATCGTATTTATATTCCACGTGAAAGAGTCAATAATTGAGAACTTTGTCGAAGAATATATTGATTCTGTCACAATAGACTTGGTTTATACGTGGGTAGATGGAAATGACCCTAAATGGATAAAGAAAAAAAGTGAGAATTTAGGTGAAGATCCGGCTAAATTGTTTCAGGACGCTAGTCCCAGATATTATAATATGGACGAATTGAAATATTCCCTTAGATCGGTGCATAAATACGCCAGTTGGATTAATAATATATATATTGTGGTGGACGATATACAGGCGCCGGGTTTTTTGAATTTAAATAACCCAAAGATTAAGATAGTTAAACATTCGGAAATAATAGATCCCAAATATTTGCCTTTATTTAATAGCATGCCAATAGAAGCTTGCATTCATCACATCCAAGGTCTTTCCGAAAATTTCCTTTATTCAAATGATGATTGTTTTTTTGGAAATTATGTTTCTAAAGATGAAATTTATAATAAATGTTACTGGCATCACCCAGATGATAAATTTTACACACCTGCGGAGATTAAATCTAATGATCCACAATGGATATGCACGGTGAAGAATGGATATTGGCTGATAAAAGAAACATACCCAAAGGCGGAATTAATAATACCGGCACACGTTGCACACTTTTGTAAGAAATCGTTAATGTACGAAATAGAAAAAAAGTATCCCGAAGCGTATGAAATCACTATGAATCAAAAAACAAGAGCAAATGATAAAACTAATTTATGTGGATCGGTATGTCTTCCGAAAATGCAATGTATACTTGGAGCATCTAAGGGAATTTACAAAATTATTTCGACAACTTCGGATTTGTATGGGTATTATGAAATGCTTGATAACAGAGACGTCAATAGATTATCGGAAATAATTAGCGATAAACCTACTAAATTGTTTTGCATCAACAACGCGTCTGAATATTCAGAAGAAATGAAAAAAGTAATGGAGACATTTTATCCGGATCCATCTCCTTATGAAATTTAAATGACAACTGTTTTTGTTCCTTCAGCCACGACACTTCCGATGCGGTCCGCCTTTTGAAGTTTGTCTACGGTGGTGTAAACGATTCCTACTTTTTTTTCAGATTTGAACTTTGAATACTGTTTACATAAGACCGCGCCTTGTTTGATAATATATTTGACATTCTTCCTATCTATTCCTTTCGGAATAGACGCAATAACGTGACCAGAAGGTTCGCCTTCAATATGAAACCAAATGTGATGACTTTCGGCATTATCTATAATATCAAAATTGTCTTTTGCGGATTTTCCTATAAAATAGTCGACGGATGACCCTTCTAGTTGCGAAAACGAAATAGTATGTTTGATCATTTTATTAGTTGTTGTTTATTGACAAAATAAACAAAAACAATCAATTTTAATCGACGTTAGATTTTGAGTCGGCATTAGACTTTGATGACATTTTAGACTTTGATGACATTTTAGACTTTGATGACATTTTAGACTTTGATGACATTTTAGACTTTCCAGAATGAGGGGGCGTTATAGGTTCTCCTTTAGAAACACCATATGCAGTTTCAGTTTTATTTCCCCATTCTGGCATGGGAGAATTTGTACTAGAAGGTTTCGTACGTGTAGAATTATTCGCATCGCAGTTACCAAAGCACTTTCCTTGGTAGTAATAGTAATCTCTGTTAGCAATCTGCGTGTCTGAATAATTATTTTTGACTTTGGGTCCCTGTGTATCCCCGGATACGCATTTTTGACCACCTAGCAAAACACAACAACTCGTCGTAGCGCATGTCTGATTGTCTAAAGTCTGGCATTTTTGTTCAATGTTTTGCGGACTATTCGCATATTGCGTGCAAAATCCGCCTTCTAAATAAGGTTGACCAACTGTGATATCGTCAACCTGGGATAAGTTAGTAGTTTTGCTTAAATATGTACTTCTTTCATAATCGGGAATATATCCAGTTGCACCAAATGTGTAACTCCCTGGTTCATAATATATGGGCGGAGGATTTACTAAATTTACATTAACGTCGAATTTTTTCAGTAAATCCTCTTTTTCAGAACCAGTTTTTTCTATATTTGTCGCGTACCTACTGAGATTATCTGCATCATATTTCAGTTGGTTTCCAGAACCATATGTAACAAATTTATCTCGGCATTTTTCTTGGTCTTTTTGAAAATTTCCAGTTGGAGATATGGGAACTATTCCCCTCTCAATCGTATCAGCAGACTTACATCCATCAGGCATGTAATCATTTGAAATCATTTTCTTTTCAGAAATTATCTTTCCTTCTGGATTTTTTGAATTTATGGTAATCCCGTAATAATCATCGGTGACGTTCTTGAATGTATTATTGAAAAATGTATAATATTCATCTGGGCATCTTACAGTATCGGTTGCCTTTTTTGGTTCTATGGATTTATTTGATTCATTATATTTACACATATTTGGCATAACCTCAACTGGTAACATTTTTTCTTCTTTTACAACACTTTTATCTTTCATAGAATTTATTTTTACACCATAATATCCTTTTGGTATCCCTTTTTCTGGTATAGTTTTTGCTTTTTCTAGAATGTCTTGGTAAGGATTTTCTGGAATATCTACAGCGTTCTCCAAAACCTTGTCATAGATTGTGTTTCTGTCAGATTGATCACCGTATTCAGCTTTATTCTGCGCATCTGCAACCATACTAGCTTTGGTTTTGTAGCCTTCTTTTTTCGAAAAAAATCTCTCGTATATCTCACGCCCTGCCCACCAAACAAACCCGAGAAATATCACGTATTTCATAAAAAAAGCTATCCGAGAACCAAATATGGAATTTAAACAAATTGGTAAAGGTAATCCGATTTTAGAAAACAACGTACATGTCGCTATGTAACCGGCGAAAAATAACAATACGTATTTATAAACTTCCATTCTATATGTATTATTTGAACATTTTCTTTTGAGAACAAAATTGAATATAAACATGTCACGTAATTATAATAAAAACAATGATAATTCCTGTTAAGTGTTTTACGTGTGGTTGCGTTTTAGCTGATAAGTTTCGCTATTTTCAAGACGAAGTTCGTCGTATTAAAATACAAAAGGGTCTACAGATCGACAAGGTGGTTTATCTGACTAAAGAACACATGGATAAGACTCCAGAGGGATATGTTTTAGACAAAATTGGTCTAACAAATGTATGCTGTAGAAGACATATGTTGACTCATGTGGACATTGAATAGTAAAAATATCAGGGTAATATATAATAATGAAATCGCAAAAGAGTCGAAAAAATTTTCGTAAAAACAAAAGGATGCAAGGAGGAAATGCGTTTTATGCGCCGTCCAATTCTCAACTTATTAATAATAATGGGGCGCCAATTGATAACATAGGTAAACCAATCGCCTTTAACACAAGCACCGGGGGTGTTGGTGTAGATCCGCTTGCACCGGCAAATATAATTGACTCTCGTCTCATTCCCCAGCAACGTGGCGGAAAAAAATCGAAAGGCAAGAATCGATTTCTTAGCAAACGTAATAAAAAGAATTTGAGAAAAACGCGCGGACAAAAGATAAGAGGCGGGCTCGGATTTTCATCTCTTGGCGCGATTCCGGATTTTTTTTTGGGACCTCGGACTAGCATGAATCAAGTTAGTTCGTTTGGTTCAACCGCAGGGGGGATGCCGTATGCTGAACGTCAACTTACGGGAAAGGGGAATTTAGATGGACCTAGCCTTCTTCCTGACATGGGTCCTCCGTCGCAAGCGAAAGTATAATAATTTTCTAAAGATATTACATAAATGGCTGTCGCCGGTTTACGTAATTTATGTACCCCCTCTTATGTTTATTTAGTCATTTCCGCAATCGCGTTAGTGGTAATGTTGTATCAAAATATTGGAAACGTAGATAGATATTGCGTGGGATCTCAAACTTGTTCCGTTTCGAGCACTGCTATTATTTTTGTAATAAAGGCAATTTATATTTTGTTCTGGACTTGGATATTGAATTTGATATGCCGCGCGGGAGCACCTGGTATCGCTTGGTTCTTGGTTCTCCTTCCGTTTGTTCTCATGTTTGTTCTCGTTTCTCTTTTATTCATAACAAATTAATAAATTGATCGGATAAATATACAGACATATATTATACCAATAATCGGATATAATATATTTTAATGAAAACGGTTCGACGAGGCGCAATAAGCAAACACCGAACAATAAAACACAGAAATCGTGACGCAATAAAAGGTAAAATTATTAGCAGACGGGGAGGATGGATAATCGCTGAAATTCGTGGTGAACCTTATGAACGTGGTTTTGCACATGGGGTTATTTTGAACAAAGAGCTCGCGCGTTTGAAAACGGTTCTACCGTTTCTAGTGAAAAAAACGTTCGCCCCGGTGAGTTTCGAAAACTATATAAAGACGAGCAACCGTTTAATAAAACCCCAAATAAGGCGTCATTTTCCCGAGTTTTTCCAAGAGTTATGCGGAATTTCGGATGGGGCTTTGGTAACGGGAACAATTATCTCATTGAACGTGTTGGTCGCGTGGAATGCATTCATGAGTTTATATTCTTATTTCAAGGACGGACCTAAGCGTGAACGATGTAGCGCATTCATCGCCACAGGATCGGCAACAGAGGATGGGAAAATCGTAATGGCACACAATAGTCACTGTGATATGTTATCCGGTCAATTATCAAATATTGTTTTGCGCGTATATCCGAACAAAGGTCACTCTTTTGTTATGCAGACGTCTCCCGGTTTAATAGCGAGCGTATCTGATTGGTTTATTTGTTCATCGGGAATAGTAGGTTGCGAGACAACGATTGGGGCGATTAACTATAAGCCCAAATTTGGAGTCCCGTTTTTTTGCCGCATTCGCCAAGCTATGCAATATGGAAATACCTTGGATGATTATACCCGAATCATATTAAAACGTAACGCGGGCGATTACGCATGCTCTTGGCAGCTTGGAAGCATAAAAACCAATGAGATCATGCTTTTCGAAATCGGATTGAAGGTTCATAGTATACGTAGAACTAAGGATGGGATTTATTATGGAATGAATGCAGCAATCGACGCTGAATTACGTGAAAAAGAAACGACGGACAAGGATTTATTGGATATAGCGACCTCGAGCGGATCTCGTAGTGTGCGTTTGGAATATTTATTGAACAAGCAATATTATGGTAAAATTAACTCAGAGATAGCCAAGGTGATTCTGGCTGACCATTTCGATATGTATTTAAAAAAAGACGAAAAAAATGAAGTTTCTATATGTAGACATGATTACTACGTGATCGATAACAAACATAAAAACACGAGCGAATTGTTTGGCGCTACGGATGGAAAGGTCGTAGATTCCAAGATGGCACGTGATATGACATTCGAGGGAATCATGGGATCATCGTGCGGCGTCGGGTTTAATAAGGATCATTTTGTGAAGAAGCATCCGCATTATAAGGAATGGGGGGAACATTTGGAGAATATACCGAAGCATCCTTGGACAAAGGTTTGAGACTTGTATCAAACCGACTGACAAGACTTTAAAGTCGACTGTAAAAGGATATAATAGACTTTGAATGTTGAGTGAAAAAGGCTGCAATGATGCAGCCCTTTTCTTTTTTTATTGGATTACCTGGGTTGGCTTTTCAGAGCCATAGTGTAGCTCTTACCTTCGATTAACGTCCCCGCGATTGGCTCAGTTTTTCCATTGCGCGCCCACGCTGGCATAGTATCAATTCCCCACTGTTCTGACCGTGTGAGAACATACCAGTTGAAGAAGATCCAACCAGATTCTTTATGGAATTCTCCGCTGAATTGTTGGTTTGACGCAATTAAAACCTCATTGCGCCAATCTTGTCTGCTTCTTCCAGCGCGGGAATCTGCGTTGGCAATAGAACACAACGCAGCTTCCCGCAAAGCGGCGGATTTCTTAGGGTTGACGTTCAGAAGATATTTCTGAATATCTTTTTTGGCGCGCTTGACTGCGCCGAACTCTGTGCTTGGCAATGACATGATTGTGTGTATATGTTTATCAGTCTTCAGTTCCCAGAAAAGTCTTTCAATTTTTTGGCATAATTACACACCTAATGTTCAAGACGTACAAAATATATAAGGATTGTGTATAATAATATCGTAATGAGATTTTCATATTTTGTTTATGGGTTGTTTTTATCGTTATCCGCTGTAACATGCAATAACATAAATACTACCATTGAACATAATAACCATTTAGATAAAAGAGATCTAAGATTTAAGAAAATTATAAAAATAGTAAGAGTAGCCGCGAAAGTTGCAGCAATTGCGTCTACTGGCGGAGCCGCTGGATTAGTCGCCGCGGGCTCTAAAATGGCTATAAAAATGGCTGCTAAAAAAGTAAAACAGAAATTAATAGAAAGGGCAAAGTCTAAGATTAAATCCAATATTGTTTCTAAGGTTAAATCCAGGTTAAAATCAAAAGTGGGTAATACTTTATCAAAAGTGAAAAATATAAAATCCAAGGCTAAGAATATCAAGTCACGCGTAGATCGAATAAAATCCAAGGCGAAAGGCATCAAGTCACGCGTAGATCGAATAAAATCCAAAACAAAAAGCATTAAGCAGAGTTTTAACAATTCTAAATCTAAGATAAAAACACATGTAGATCGATTTAAATCTAGAGCAAAGCGTATTAAGTTGCGTGTAGATCAAATAAAATCCAAGTTAAAAGGGGGTAAATCGCCTAGCAATAACTTAAGACAGCCAACGGAATATCCAACCAATCGACCTACAACAACTGGGGATACAATTTTACCTACTTCAACAATTAATCCGACGTCAAAAGTTACATTTAGTAATAATAGAAGACGACGCAAAAGCAGTAAAAATATTAAATATAATCCAAAAGCGACGCGAATTAATAAAAATACCGTTTATCCTACATCCACAGATACGTCTTTTCCGAGTAGAAGAAATCGACGCAATGAAAATACCGTTTATCCAACATCCACAGATACGCTTTTTCCTACTAGACGGAAACGAACATCGAATTCAATATCTTTAAAAAAAAGAATGGCAATCCCAACAAACAGTCCGTTACCTAGACCCACGTGGAAACCTGTTATAAGACCAACCTGGCAACCTGCTACAAGACCTACATGGCAACCTGCTACAAGACCTACTTGGAAACCTGTTATAAAACCCACCTGGCAACCTGCAACAAGACCCACGTGGAATCCTGTAACAAGACCGACATGGCAACCTGTTATAAAACCTACATGTCAACCTATATCCAACCCAACGGTTTCACCAACGCGCGTCCCAACAGCCAAACCTACGCTTCGACCAAGTTCAAACCCGTCAATTAGACCAACAGTTGCTCCAAGTAGATATCCTACATTATTTCCAACCACGATAATGTTTTTTTTGGCGCCCACTATGATACCATATTCTCAACAAAATGGTTTATTTACAATGACAATGCCACCCACGTCGATCCCATCATTAAAACCAAGTTCAAGACCGTCCATTCAACCGAGTGCGATTCCATCATTAAAACCAACGACTATGTCTCCCACAACTGTTCCAAGAACAAACCAACCATCGAATGTTCCCATATCACAGCTAACATATTATCCTACCATTCAACCAACCGTGTTAATCGAGTCTCAATCTAAATCCGCATCTCAATCAACAATTTCGAATAATAACACAATTGTAGGTGTTGGTGTAGGATGCGCAATATTGATTTTGATCTTATTAATCGCGTTCTATTTTTGTAATAAAAAGAAAAAATCGACCGCGTTTGATAAATGGAGGAGCTATTATGACTCTAGACAAAGCATGCAAGGTATAACATTGAATGATGCCAGCAATAATTACGATATTTCCAAGTTTTATAAAAAAACACATAGACCGCGAGTTCAATCACATCATCGTAATTCGTCATTCAATGTGTAAAAATATTAACTATTCATTATTTATAATAATGAATAGATTACCGGATGATATTATAATGAACCACATCATTCCGTACACTTATTCCACACAACCGGTTTCTCTCCAAGAAGACATTCGCGATTTCAAGACATCTTTTCCTCAGATTATTCAGATATATACTGGAATATACGGAACACGATATGGATTGAACCTTTTGCATCTGGACATTATTCGTTTTACGTCACCGCCAAGAGTTTTGTATGACGTGATGAAGCGCCACTTTAATCTTCGAAACGCAAGCAGTCAACGTATCCACCAGATAACAATCGGATTTAGAAATGTTTATAGAAAAACCAAGATGATCTGGGGTCTACTAACGCCAAGAGAGCGAACGCATTTTTTTAATGAATATACTCTTCCGAGATTAGTGTAACAAAAATGTGAATTCGCGGAAAATTGATTTAAAAATAAGACCCTTATATAATAGTAACAACAAAAAAATGGATCCTAAGATTTCGCAAATATCCGAGGATGGTGATATTTTCAAGTTTACGCTTTCGGGAATTGATGTGTGTTTTGCAAACGCCCTTAGGCGCACGATTCTATCGGACATTCCAAGCGTGGTAATAATGACAGATTCTTTCGAAACAAACAAGTGTAATATTGTCGTGAATACAGGGCGTCTTCATAACGAGATTCTGAAGCATCGGCTGAGTTGTATTCCGATTCACACCAAAGATCTCGTGGATTTCCCCAATAAGTATATTTTAGAAGTTGACGTGAAGAATGAGACGGATAATATCATGTATGTTACTACGGAGCAATTCAAGATCAAAAATAAGGAGTCAGGTAACTATTTGACCAAGGAAGAGACGCGTAAGATATTCCCACCGAATTCAACTACGAATTACTTTATCGATTTTGTGCGCTTGAGACCCAAAATTAGTGATTCTATTCCTGGGGAACATCTCAAGTTGACCGCGGAATTCTCGGTAAGCAACGCGAAGTATAATAGTATGTATAACGTGGTTTCGAAGTGCGCATACGGAAACACTCTTGATTCGTCAAAGATTACAGAGGCATGGGAATCGCAAGAGGCGAAACTCAAGTCTGAAGGACAGTCCGCTTCGGAAATCGAATTCCAGAAGCGTAATTATTATTTGTTGGACGCCCAGCGCCTGTTTGTCGAGAATAGTTTCGATTACGTTTTGCAAACAGTGGGCGTTTATGAAAACAAAGAGTTAGTACAGAAGGGATGTGCGATTTTGCAGAATCGATTCATCGATTTGATCCAAGGTATTGATTCGGATACGGTTCCTATTTTCAATAGCGAAACGACGATGGATTATTGTTTTGATATCTTGATCGAAAACGAAGACTATACGATCGGTAAGGTGTTGGAGTATATTTTGTACGAGAGACATTATCAAGGTGATAAGGTGCTGTCGTTTTGTGGGTTCAAGAAGTTTCACCCTCATAATGATGATAGCACAGTTCGTGTTGCGTTTGAAAAGCCGGCGGACAAAAACAGTGTGCGTCAGATTTTGCGCGAAGCTTGTATTGAGTCTCAGGAACTATTCAAGCGCGTGTATCAGATGTTTTAGAATGAATGTAGTGTGTTAACAATTTAATTTTTTAATTCATATTTTTCTTTAGATTCCCAATTCGCCTTTATTTTATACAAATCAATATTAATTTCTGAAGCTGAAATTCTATTTACATAATAATAATAAAAAAAAAAATTGAACCAGACAGTGTACAAATAAAAAAAGAAGACGAACAACAGAGGTTAAGAGAACTAGAGATGTTAAGAGAACTAGAGATGTTAAGAGAACTAGAGATAGCGAGAGCAAGAGAACTAGAGAGAGCGAGAAAAGAAGATAGAGCAAGAGAACAAGAACAAGAG
>Ga0209135_1000324_pt1 | contig 17195 bp, 15 predicted proteins | sample LauGreSBDMM110SD_4_FD_187570 | JGI IMG/M metagenome (GOLD analysis project Ga0209135, IMG submission 187570) | Freshwater lake microbial communities from Lake Michigan, USA - Su13.BD.MM110.SD (SPAdes) (version 3) | ecosystem: Environmental > Aquatic > Freshwater > Lake | place: Lake Michigan... | reverse complement strand
CGTTGCCGAGGTCTTTGCGGACCATTGTGTTATGAGATGTATTGCTTGCCATACAATCGCTATCCTATTGATACCCGGGCAAAGCCCGGGTATCCCAAAAGGGAAGGGGTCGTAGGGGAAACCGTAGGTTTCCCTACAAAGGTTTCCCTACAAAAATAAACAGTAAAAATATATGGGAGATATAGCATCATTTAACGGTTGGTCGTCCGGAATAAGCCATGTTCGATTAGAAGAGTTCGCCACGTCGTCTGCTGATAAATACAGTTCACCTGAATGCAAGAATTCCGAAGATGTGTTGTGTCTACAAAACACACAATTGAACGATGAATACAACACATTGGCCCATACTCCCGCCGACGTTCGGTATCAGTACTCATTGACTCTCTATAATCGAGAGTTATTGAAGACCTTCAACTATTTAGTCGGTATTGGATTTATGTTGGGATACTTGTATGTAAATAAAAGCGTGGCCCCCATAAAGTTGTGAGAAGCTACGAGTAGATATAAAATATATAAAAAATATATAATGTCGCAGTATTATACATTTAGCAGTAGTATAGTCGGAACACCTCTCTCGAATACCCAAGTACCAATTGTTTCTAATATTAATGTCGGGTCGCGTGGATTAAAATCCACGGACCAGCATATATGGCAAGACGAGAAGATTGATGCTAATGCGAAGCATAGGCATCAATCCCCTCGTCTAAACATTAAAGAAGGCTACACGGATGCGGAATTTACCCAGCTATATAACAGTATGGTCAATGACCCGAAATACAACATGGTTGATGATAACGCAATCACATATCCGCCCACCCATCCCAATTATTCGCCCAGCGAGAAGGATGTCATGCTGGACAACACAAACCAAGTTCTTCAACAACAATACACTACTCTTGCTATGACGATGGTTGCGACTCTCTCGTTGGGAATTGTTGCATATATGGTTTCGCAATAAAAGATATTTGCGTTATACCGACTTATACTATTTATCGTAAAAATGTACAATGGAAGAGATTTTTACTGGTATATATGAGAACAAAGTATGGGGGGATAATTACAACACCGAATATAGTGGAACCAGTGGAGGCGGGAGTAATGTACAATACAACCTATATACATACGTGCCGTTTTTACAACATTTTATACAAAGTAATGACATTACAAGCGTCGTTGATTTAGGATGTGGCGATTTTAGATGCGGCCCATATATATACGATAGTCTGCCAGTATCTTACACTGGGTACGACGCATATAAAAAGGTAGTCGACTACAACGCCAAAATTCATCGTGATCCGAAATATACCTTTATACATTTAGATTTCTTTGGTAAAAAAGAGAGTATTGTGAAGGCCGATTTATGTATTGTAAAGGACGTTATACAACATTGGTCATTAGAAAGTATATACAGTTTCATTGACTATTTAGTAGTGAACAAAGTATTCAAGTACATACTTATATGCAACTGCTGTAATCAAACCAGCGACAACCCCGAGAGCTTGGACGGCGGTTCGCGACCACTTAGTTGCGATTTTCTGCCGCTTAAACGATATAATCCAACGAAAATGTACACGTATAACACGAAAGAGGTGTCGATCATTATCCCAGATACAGTTGATACAGCGAATTGGCCGCCTGTATGCTTAATGTCTGGTCGTGTGGATTAAAATCCACATGACCAGCATATATGGCAAGACGATGGAACTGATGCCCCGGGGCATCAGTTCCCACGTCTAAACATTAACATCACCCAGCGTAGATTGTACCAACTTGCTAATAAACCAACAGTTTGTTTTGGCATAACTTCATACCTACCTACTAAAAATATACGGAAATAATATAATAAAATGTCCGCTTCTAACTCAGTCGATGTGATGAACAATGAATACGCCCGTCTACAAACAAAAAAAACCATGGTAGACAATGCTTTGTCCGGCCAAAGTCGGGCGATTTTCCTGAACGAGAGTTATCGCAAACGGTTTTCGAGATATACCAAAATTGTCATTATTATTTCTCTGTCGCTGATGATATATTTAGGTATAGTTGCTTTGCGCAAAGCTGTCCCCTTTATTCCCGAGTTCGCTACCGATTTGTTCATGGGACTCGTGTTTGCGATCTGTTTCATCTATATCGTATGGATACTTCTCGAAATCAACTCTCGTTCTTTGACCGACTACGATGAATTGTATTTACAGCCATACGAAACCGCGAAAGCCAATGACAAAGCCACTGATTCGGGAACCCCCGAACAAAGCACCGCCGCGGCTGGTAGTGGCGCGTGCGACGCATCTGGAAACGCGCAATAATATATTGATAGTATAGAGTATAGACATGCGGACAGATATACAGGCAAGAAATGAGATATTGAAAAAGGAGATTGATGAATTGAAAAAAAAGCGTGAGATGTACGACCGGAAAGCGGAATACCAGTCTACGCTGACTCGTTCGTTCCGCAACATCAACACCTATTTGCTCTTTTTCTATTATTTCATGTTTATCGTGGTTAAAGTGGCTTTAGTACAACAGTATTTCCAGGGAATTCCCCGGAATGAATGGACGGATGGTATCGTTCTCACACTCATTTTCATTTACCCGGCGGTCATCTTTTACATCGAATCATATATATATTTTGCCATCCAATACGTTGCGTCGTTTATTTATGGAAATACATACGTGTACACATTCGACCGGGCAATGATCAACACCAACTTTTATGGTGAGCCGAAAGCAACCGAACCGGATAATGGACTCCCGAGTATTACGGTCAATATCACATAATCATATTGCTGAATTGTTTTATCAAAACCAATTCAACGTTTAGAATCGATTCATAGAGAGTAGACCTCTATACGAATCGATTAATGTCTGGTCGTGTGGATTTTAATGTTTAGACGCGGGAACTGATGCCCCCGGGCATCAATCCACTCGTCTAAACATTAGTAAATATCGCGGATTCCTTTTCCGACTGGAAATCGAGGAATACCTTCCGCGCTATACTCCTGAAAGATAACGGTTATGTTTTTGCCGATATATTGACTGCCTTCCAGAAATAATTTATGTCTGGACTCAAATGTGCCTTTGGGTCGCACGGCAAATAGTTTATTATCGGGCGTTTTACAATCCCATATAATTGCTCCCTTTTCGTCTCCCGTTCCTTCATGAAATCCGATAATCGGAAACTCCTCTTCCATGAATTCCTTGAATTTTTGTAAATATTTACTTCGCCGGTTTGGTTCGTATTGGCCTTCTACGTCGCGTATCATAATACCCTCATACCCACTTTGAACAAACTGATTGTGTAATGATTGTATATCATCTAACGTATTTACTTGGATAGTCTCGACTTCTTTACACATTGAATCCGCGTTGACGTTCAGATGTTTTTTCAGAATGGCGGATAGGTTTGTACGACGATGGTGATAAGGTAGCCCCGGCTGATTCGCATCATAGAAATCATATATGTGATACTCAATCTGGTCAATCAACGCAATATCCTCCGGCTTAGCCTTTTTTTCGTGTAATCGTATGAGGCCGGAAATAGTTTCAAAATCGAACTGATTGGTATATAGCTCACCGTCAAAGTAAAAATCGGGCGGCAACGATTGAAATAACCGGGACAATTCGCTTTTCAATTTGGCGAAGTTTTGGAATGCAATTCCCTTCCTCGATTCTAACACTACATTTCCGTCTTTTATATAGGATATGCATCGTATTCCATCGTATTTTCGTTGTACAAAGGCCGGCAGTTGAATACGAAACGCCCGACTTTTTGTGTTTTTGTATACATCGAATGAAAAAGTATTGGCTAACATTGGCCTTACCGCTATTTTACACACCGTGTCTGGCAGTTCTTCGGTGTACAGTTCCTTTGTTTTTTTGTTTTCCCATTTACGTTTGGCATCTTGTATGGATTGTTCCAACGCTGTTCGTTTTACTTTCCCGGTGGTTATGTCTTTTGAATGCACGACCATTTTGCCATCCTTTTCTCCATGCGTCGTAATAATACAAAAGCCCGTATCGCTTGGACAAATTTCAATCTTCCATTGATAGACTTTATGATTGTGATTATACGTATACAATGTCGGGAAAAAAGGTATGGGCTCGACGGTGGTGGTCATGGTTATGATAATAAATACTTTTTGTTTTTAATGTCTGGTCGTGTGGATTAAAATCCACATGACCAGCATATATGGCAAGACGATGGAACTGATGCCCCGGGGCATCAGTTCCCACGTCTAAACATTAAGTTTGTTTATACGAAAAGCGAAAACAGCGTGTTTGTTTATTTTTATTCTTCTTCGAAATCAATGTCTGGAATATCTCCTATCTCTACCTGCGTTTGGTTGGTATTGCCATCCATCAATCGGCAGCCGACCCAGTCCTTTCCTACCTTCTTGTATTTCTTGTCGAGGATATCTTTCACCTCCTTGTTCTTGACATCCTTGAATCCATTCTCGTTCTTCCAGTTGTTTAGGTGGAATGTCAGGTCCGTTGGGGTGATGCGGCCATTGGGGTCGGCCGTAATGTATTCCGCCATGAATTCCGCAATGTTGTCCTGGCCACGGCGGTATGTGTTGCTTGCCTCCAGCACCGTCGCGCAATCCTTGACACGGCCATCGGTCAAGAACGCTTTCTTGACCAACATCGTGGCGAATATCTCTTTCCAGTCTCTCACACGCTCTTCTAATGTGCGGTCAATCTTGAATTGGTATGGCTTGTCCGGGTCGGTCTTGGATGGGTTCTCCGTGAACAACGATACGAATGGAACTACACGAATACGACGCCACGTGCCGTGGTCATTGCTCTTGATATCCATCAAATAGTTGGAACACAATACCAATTTGAACTGCGGATAGAAGGAAATCGCATGTTGCATATACAATCCACGCGCCTGAATCGGGTCAATACCACTGACCAATTGTTTCATGACACCTTCGTTCACGCGCTCACCCTTGGTCGGTTCCTGCATGACCGCATACCGCAATCCCTGTAGCCCGATAACCTCCGGCGACGTTCCGCCGATTTTGGTCCGGCGGTCAGTGAGGAGCGATAGCGGAACCACGCCCTTGTATTCGCCCAATACATACTCCATCAATTTCACCAATACCGATTTTCCGTTCTGGCCTTCACCGAGATAGATATTCCAGGTTTGGTCGGGCAGGACGCCAACTAACGTGGACGCTAAATGTTCCCACATATAATCATGTAATTCCGGAATGGGGAAGAGTTTGCGCATGAAATCGCGGATTTCAGCGATTATTGGTGCGTATTCCTGGCAAGTTTCCACGTCCTTGTCGATAAAGTTGATGCCATTGCATTTCGTCAAATGATCCTCGGGATGGCCTCGGCGAAACACCTTCTCTTTGAAATCCACGACGCCGTTCTTGAAACAAAACAAGTATGGGTTGGCATCCAGTTTTTCCTCGAATCGGTCATTGTAGAACAATTCCTTCGCTTCTGTCATGATGTTTTTCTTGTCGCTGGAGTTGCCGAGACGGGTGTAGATACTCATGATTTTGTCCGTATGTGCCGCGATTTTCTTGATGCGATGTGCGTCGTCGCCTTCGCGCAGTCTTGAACGCAATTCCATGTAATAAGCCGCCTTCTTGTTGTAGATTGCCCGGAGCTCGTTGGAAATATGTCGGCGCAAATATACACCGGCATCGATTTTCACCCAGCGCGGTTCTTCATATTTCCACCACAAATTGTTGGTAATACTCGAGCACACATACTCTGCCTTGTATAGTTGATGAAGAATCGTGGCAATATCATGGTCGGTACACCCGCGCTTGTCCGGCTTACCGTCCTCCAACAATTCATAACTGCCTAAACTGCGCTCGATTGCAAAATCCGTGCTGGCCTCGCGAATGCGCACATAATCCGCGCGTGCATCTTCCTTTGCCCAATGCATAATCGACCGTTTTGTTAGTCCGTTGGGGTTTTTCATATCGAATTTCAGCCATTGGTCATACATCTCGTGAATACTGGTATAATCGAACCGCGCGGCTTTGGCGCTGAAAGCTACCCACAGAACAAACAACCGGTCGTCGATGTTCCGCAATGCCCATCCCACGCGAATCCATTTCGAATAGGATCCGTTTTCATAATACTCTGCAGGCAATACCATAGTATATTCCCACGTTTCGCGCAGCTCGTAATCACTGTCGGTAATGCTTTCCAAAAACGCTTTGGAAACGGCCTCCAAGTCCGCTGCGTTTCGGACAGTGAGAATATCCATCATTGTCGCGGCAGGGGCGGCAGATACAGCGTTGCGTGCTCCGCGTCTTGCCGGTGCGTCCTTGACCGAATTGAGCGCATTGGCGAAATTGGTAGTGTAGAAGAACGCGGGATGACTACTACAACGAGCCGACAATTTATGGATATATTCTTCCATCGGAACCGGCGCGGAAGCAACATCGACGGTGCGGATCTGAAACTCGGAATCTGCCGTGTCGAAACCGACAATGTTGTAGACATACGTCAAACGATAGGCTTCGTGGTTGGGTTTTCCCGACCCATACAATTGCCAGTTGGTATGACCCAGACTAATGCCATCGTCCAGCACTTCCTCGAACGTGTTGGTCAGCGGCAATCCGTCCTCGCCGCCCCACATTTCCTTCAGTTTCTCCACCATTCGTGTCCGCAATACAATCTGCGCTTTACGCTCGCAACGAATCGCGATAATCAAATGGAGCCCGTCCTTGGTAATCTGTTTTTCTTCCACACGGTTAATGTGCGGTTTTTCGAGTACGAAAATCTGAAACTGCGAGTCGGCATCAAATTGATACATTGTTTTTAATTGTTCTAAATATTCGGTAATCAAATCGTCAATATGGTCCTTTGTATAATGACGCTGGGCACATGCATAATCAAACCGGAAATCCAAGTCAACCAGGATCGGTCCGTCGGTTTTCAGCTGCGCTTCGGTCAAATACTCCGGTCTTTTCTGAGAGACAACATCGGAATAATAGAGATTGAGAAACTCACCGTATTCCTCCTCTGGAATATGGAAATTGCCTGCGAAAATAGATACTCCATCCCCTATACGCGTATTGGTGCTTGGCAAGCCCGCGTCTTTCCCAATCTTGTGGTTTTGGAGAAAGGCCGAGAACCCGGGCTTATTGCCTTTAGCTTTAGCGACAATATTCGTGTTTGGGTTCATGGTTAAAGATAAGTTCATTTGGATATATTATATAATAGACTGGCTTACTTTTAACTCGTTATATTTGAATCAATTTTTTGCCAAACCGACATGACATAAAATTGATAGAATGGATATAAAGAACATAAATAATACTACACAAATATATAATATAACAACTACCATAATGAAGTTCTGTACCGTATGCAAAAACATGTTATACATCAAGATTGATGAGCACGACAGCAATAAAATCCGGTATTATTGCGCCAAGTGTGGGTTCGTCGACAATCTTCTTGCCGAGGAGGGATTCTGTGTTATGCGAACGCAGTTGAAGAAGGGTGTACAGAAATTCAACCATATCATCAATCGGTATACCAAACTGGACCCCCGTTTGCCGCGCATTTACTCGATTCGCTGTCCGAGTACCGCGTGCGAAACCAATGTGAATCGCGTCGAACATCCGGAAATCATCTATATGCGATACGATGATGATAATATGAAGTATCTGTATCTGTGTGCGACCTGCGATACTACATGGAAAACGGACGATAGTAAATAACAAGCCTTCCAGCGCAAAACGCAAAAAATTGATTCGATTTCTGTAGCGTAGGTAAATGTATATAAAAGTATAATTCTATAATATAATAAATCATGTCTCTCCATTCTGATGATGAAAAATACGATTCGGACAATGAAAGTGAAGTGAGTGAAGTAGAGTCGGACGATGATTTGCCTAAAAAACCCCAGAAAGTGATTTTGCCTAAAATTCCCGGCCGAATGTCCGATGACGAAGACGAGGATGAAGAGGACGACGAAGACGACGAGGATGAAGAGGACGACGAAGACGACGAGGATGAAGAAGACGACGAATATGAAAACAACGACAACGTGGCCGAAGAAGTCTTTTCTCCTCCTATCGCGAAAACCAAGAAATCCAAAAAAGCCAAGGCTGCGCCGGTCGAGGAAGAATACATGCCATACGATATTGAAAACGATGAAGACGATGAGGAAGAAGACGCAACGGGCGAAGAATATTTACAAAAATTCGACGAGTTCACAAAACAGAATGTCATTGGCGACCATCATCCGGAACTATACCAGCACAACCACGACGAAATCGAGGCGATGTGCCAGATCGCCCGCGATGAATACGGAAACATCCTCGACCCCCTACACCAGACTGTTCCGTTCTTGACGAAATACGAACGAGCGCGTGTCTTGGGAGAAAGAGCGAAACAGCTCGACGCGGGTGCCAAACCATTGATAGACGTCGAGGCGGATGTCATTGACGGCTATTTGATTGCGATGGCCGAACTCGAGAAGAAGAAAATCCCGTTCATTATCAAACGCCCAATGGTCAACGGCGGCTGCGAATACTGGAAATTAAAAGATTTAGAATTCATATAAGACGGGAATTGATATAAACGGTTATATATTGCTATACTAACATTCACATATTTCATTATATTCGAAACGATGATTTACTATATAATACCCCCCATAACATATAAATTATATTCGTGTTTAGATTTGGCGTTTACGGAGACGCCCCACCCCCTTTTTTCTGTTTCTCTCTCGCGGTTCCTGTACGATATCAAAGAGAAAATCAGCACGCGCGAGAAGGAATGGGACATATACAAGAAATATACGAACAGTTTTGAGTTTATTCATACGCTAATCCAGAACAAGAAACGGTCGGTATCGAAATACAAACCACTCTCGCGTTCCTACTTTAAAATGGTCGAATTGGTCCACGAATTACATTTATTGCCCGAAACCGCCGAGCCGATTCAAACCTTTCATTTAGCAGAAGGTCCCGGTGGATTCATCGAGGCCGTCGTCAATTTACGCAAAAACCCCGACGATACCTATATCGGTATGACGATTCTCGGCGACGTCAATGACCCCAACATTCCCGGATGGAAAAAGAGCGAGCATTTTTTGTACACGAACCGCAATGTGTTTATAGAACGGGGCGCAGACGGAACCGGCGATATTTTATCGCTGGAGAACCTCGACCATTGCCGGAAAATGTATGGGTCATCAATGGATTTCATTACGGCGGATGGCGGGTTTGATTTTTCCACGGATTTCAATAAACAGGAGATTCAGATTTCGCGGCTATTGTTTTCGCAGATGGTGTTTGCGTTAACGATGCAACGGAAAAACGGGCATTTTGTGCTAAAAATATTCGATTCGTTTCATCAGCCGACGATTGACATTTTGGCCATACTCTCGTCGTTTTACAAAACGGTGTATATGACTAAACCGCACACCAGTCGTGCCGGAAACTCGGAGAAGTATGTCGTGTGTAAGGATTTCTTGTATGATTCCTCCGATAGTTTTTTTATGTCCTTCCGGCGGATTTTCGAGAGAATGAACGACCCATTGAACGTCGACGATGAACATATTGGCGGGTTTTTGAATATTCCAGTGCCCCTGTATTTTACGGTGAAGATCGAGGAATACAACTCGATTTTTGGGCAACAACAGATTGAAAACATCCATTCTACACTCTCGCTCATTGATAAATCGGTGAAATCGGACCGGATTGATATGATGGTCAAGGCCAATATCGCCAAGTGTACGAACTGGTGTATACGGTATAACGTTCCGTACAATGTGTTTTCCACGAACAATGTATTCGGGTAGGGAAACCTACGGTTTCCCCTACGACCCCTTCCCTTACTGGCGCTTCTTGTTCCACGGCTAACGCCGTGGAACGACAAGCAACAACAAGCATAGCGATTGTATGGCAAGCAATACATCTCATACCGCATACTCTCTATAACCTCGGCAAAGACCTCGGCAACAATCTTGGGCACGATATTTGTCTCCGACCGAGGTTTCGCCCAAGGTCTTTGCCGAGGTCTTTGCGGACCATCTAAATAGTCTATTATTATATTATGTATGAGAGTCATATAGATTCTCATACAATCTCTGTCCTATTGATACCCGGGCAAAGCCCGGGTATCCCAAAAGGGAAGGGGTCGTAGGGGAAGCGGCCGGGGCCTAAAGCCCCGGGCGCGCTTTTCGGTTCACGGGCTCGGGCCCGTGAACCTCGAAACCGTAGGTTTCCATACCCCTACTCACATTCTACCCCGTATTTCGATATATAAGGTGTACACGTATCTGGGTATCCGGTTTTGCTCTTTAGCGTATATCCCACTCCCGGAACGCCATACGCAAGAGCATTCACCACTTCTTGACCGAATGGTTCGCGGAACGTGTTTCCGCTCGTAGTAATCGTATCATAGTTTAATCGCAGAGCGCGAGCACTCGCCGAGACTGCGCCTTGTGTGGCAAAACGCGTATTGCTCGGTTTGTAGTTCATGGTCGCATACAGCGGGAAAATGCCAGGATTGGATATAGACAAGAAACCAGTGGAAGATTCGCCGACGTTGGTCGTCAAAGTGGGAATATCGGGATAAAACGTGTTCTGTATGGATGAAAACCCTAATAATGCGCCTAAACCCGAATTGGGCGGGAAAAAGAACACGGGGAATTTGTTTGGGGTGCCGACCGCCGTCCCGTTCTCGGGAACCGAATACAACACCGGATCAGACACAATGACATTTGAATAACTCTGTAATTCGATTTTGTTTTCAATCGTATTAAACACGATATTCAACAAGAAGACTCTCTTTAGTGTATGTCTCTCGATATAGTAATGTTTGTTGTTGGTCATTACATTGTGAAACACCTCGTTGAGTTGCTCGATACTGTAGAATCCAGCGGGTATAACCACTTTAAAACATTCGACGGAAGGAGTATCGGGGTCGGTTTGAACACGGAACAAATTGGAATACTGGAAGGTCGTCCATAAATAATAAAATGTGTCGTTGACTCCCGAAATAATCGACGCCATGCGGCAATGTGAGAGTCCGTTCGGAGAATATGCGTTGGAACGTTGTTGAAATGACCCACTAATGAGAGACGGTTCGCCCAGTCGCACATGGCTATATTGGTTCTGGGCAAACGTCTTGTTTCTACTTACTAAATATTGGCGGCTGTTTGTAAAATAAGCATTCTCATTGTTTCGGGATACCACGAATTTGCGCTGGGTCATGCCGCTGCTGCGTACTCGTCGTCGGGCATTGACTTCTAAACATACATTGGGGTCAGTACAATCTCCGTTTGCGTATTTGTCTTCAGTCGTGTTTATATCGAGAGTATTGACTACGCCGCCATTGACCATTTCTTCCGATACGCTGTATCCGTTCGGCATATTTAGTTCATCGATACGGACAGATACGCGTGAGTTGCAGGTGGCAACGTGTGGTTCCGCCGTTGCTATCTCGCGGCGGTATAGTTTGACCGGCGGAGAAAGGAACAAACTACGCCTCGTCTCGGACGTCCCGGTATTTTTGTTTTTTTGAAGTTTGCTGGTTAATTGATAAAAGATTTTTCCTTTCCAACTAACAATCGGAAGCGGGTTCATACCTAACCGTGCGGACATAATGTATAATATATACTATTACTATATATTATAGGTCCATGCGCGTAAAACAGCAGGTTATTTCATTTTGGCTTGTCCTCGGATTACTCGCGTTTTTTATAGGATGTATTCTTTATTCGGTGTTTCGAGAGTATATTACTGAAGGTATGGATGCCAGTGGGAACTCCGCGCCCATAGATAACGAAGGACCCGGAACGACTATAACGAATGCGCTCTTGAATAACAGTGCGTACATCTATTATCCTTATGTTATAAACAACGACGTGAAAACCCCCAATTGTGCGTATTATATCAATGATGTTATCTTACAGGCAGTCGAAATACCTGCGTGTATTAAAACATACAAGAATTTGGCGTATACTATCGGCCCGACCAGAACAACCAATGAATATTCTACCTCCGTATCGTCTCTCGCTATCTACAAATTATACAATAGTACACTCTCGACCAATGCCTACAAAAAACAGGCATTACAGAAAAAATACGGCCAGTTGTTTGACCCCGCGACGTTGACGCCTACCAAACAGCCCGGCTCGAAAGCTGCTCCACCGTCTGCCGATGTTACCCGAGAGTATATTCAGTCCACTGCCCGCACGGTATTCGCATACGAAAACAAACTGTTCTATTTTGTTCAGGTGGCGCTAACCGGCGTGCTTCCCGCCAATACCTCCAAGACCGCGTTCTCGGATTATTTTTCCAGTCGTATTTATACCCACCGCAACTCGAAATCGCAGCTGGATACAATACAGGGATTTATGGAGAAACTCTTCGGCCAGTTAGTATCGCACGAGAATTTAGTTATCCAATTTCAGGCCAATCCCAACATCTATTCTACGCGCGACGATGCGTTGTATATTATGAATACCACCGCCGAAACATTGTCGGCCATCAACCTGCCGATTACCATAACCACCGATGTTCACTCCGGCAAAAACGGAATCGCGTATATTTTCGAAAAGGATAAGGCCGCGGATGCAAATATCATGGACGTGGATGTGTTAACTCTCTTTTCTATGCTGTATGTCTTGTTTCAGATCTATCCGTTGACTACCGGTCAGGTGTCGACGTATTTACAAATACCCCTTCCTGAATTTTCCGATGTGTTTTCCAAATACATGACGAAGAAATACCCGCGGTTCACTGCAACCAGTATCGTTTCTTTTGCGGCAGTCAATATTCCCGATTTTACTGGCTGGTAATCGTTTTTTAAAAAATCCACACGACCAGACATTATTGATGTCTCTCAAACCGGAATAAAGAGAAATCGACAAACACCGTATCTTTACAAATATGATTATTACTCTCGATTTACCAAACATACATTGGATAAAAACAAACCGACTGACCGCAGGCGATTTGTTTTTTACGATTTTCTTCACTGAAAAGAAAAACAATATTATTATGGACGGATTTTTTACCAAGCTCGTCTTCTCCACCGATTATTTTTCGATTATTGGTGTCTGCTTGACTTTTTATATCACGCGCAAACCCGAGGTTGCGTCCTTGACCAATCATGTATACCGCCATTTTGTCCACTTGGACCCATATACTCTCGAAAATCGCAAATACGCCGAGTGTGCGTGCGAAATGGAAGAGTATATCTTGTCGATGTATGCTCCCTTGGCTCCGGGCAAGACGCCGGTCTATTCGCTCAAAACGCAGCTGAATACTGGCGTTATCAAGATTCATGCGGAGGATTCGGAGACGACGACGCATTCTTTTTCCAAGTATATACTGAAAATATCGGGAGTATGGGAAACGGCATACGCGTATGGAATTACGTACAAATTCATGTCTGGTCGTGTGGATTGAACATAATCTTGGCCATTTACATAACCATCGACATCGTTCCGCCTCCGCCGCGACGATATATCACTTTTCCAAACGGAAATATGCTTTTTTGTAGGCTGTGGTCTTTTCGTTGTTCGACGTTCTCGTTGACTCCCGTATTAAACGTATTGACATTCAACACCATCATGTTCTCAATAGCCGGTATGCCCATCTCTGCCCAGGTATTGGTATACATGATTTGGCCGATTGTGTTGATACCTTCGCGTGTCCCTCGCATATATCGAGAGAACTCCGCCTGGTTTACCGTGCGTATATCCCCCGAATACAATGAAATAAAGTGTTCATTGTTCGCGCCGTCTGTTTTGTAATCACAAAACACACTGCGGTCGATTTGTATTCCCGCTGCGTTTGCGCGATGTTGGAGCATATTGTCCTCGAAACCCCACGCCCATAAATTCGGGAATCCATTGAGTTTCTCGAAATCGCCGGCGTTAATACAGACAATCCCTCCGAGAGTAAACGTGAAACCGCAGTAATGACGAATGACTCCCGGTTTGGTATTGTAATCCACATATCCTTTTTTACGTGGCATCGTGTCGACGTCGTTAAACACGATAGTCATGGTTTGGTAGGTGGCCGGATACAGGTGTCGCACATACATAAATCCGATATTCTTGATTGCTCCTCGGTTAAACCCGCGCTTATCGTTCTGGTGAACCAACAATATTTTGTAGTCTTTTTTCGGAATATCCGAGAGTATTTGTGCCATGTGTTTCGCGAAATACGACAGATGTTCTCGTCTATCTCTGTAGGGAACCACAAACACAATCTTTGGATCGACTGTTTGTTCTGGACGACCCGGTGGCTCGCCGTATATTTCCATCTCTGGCTCATACACATCATCTAACCATATTGGTGGTGTATCGGCTCCATCCGAAATATCGGTTCCGTCCGGCATTGATTCATCCGTATTTGTATTTGAATCATCGAGAGTGTGGTCGTCGTTACTGTCCATTATATACTCTATGTATAAAATTGATTTTCTTCGCACATAGCGTTTTATATACACAAAGTATAAAATGCTAATCAAGAACATCTGGTATCCAATCAATCCCCACGCAATAGAAACCACGCCGCGACGAAAAAAGAAGAAAAAAGGTTGGTTCGCATGGTTTTTCGGAGAACCACCTTTCCGAGAAATAAGTATTGACAGACAAAATATCGAAAAACACATAAAACGGCCAATTGAATACAACATAGAACACATTCCACGATTACGTCAAGAGTATTTTTGAGCATTTTGGGGGCTTTTTGTTTTTGAACATTTTTGTGGTTATTTATAGAGAAACCGGAATTACATATATTTTTCCAATACACAGGCAGGGATTAGTTGCTCGCGAAGCACATCCATTTTTTTATAGCATTTGTTGATGGTTACCTCGCTGACTCCACACACGCGTTTGATATCCGGTTTGGATATTCCTAAATTACAGTTCTGCGATATAAAATAAATAATGCCCGCTGCAATCGAATGGGGAGTATTGTCCGTGATCGTATTGTTTTTCTCCAGTTTGTTCGCGACAAACTTGGCCAACATGACCATCTCCTGATTCATGTTCAGTTTACTACAGTATCGCTCAATGAACGAGCTGGGTGTGGTAGCACACAAATCCGACTGCCCCGACGAATCCAACTTACGCTCAATATTGTGTAGAATATTCACCGCCATCGAGCATCCGTTCGTTGCACTCGTCTTGTCCAGCTTGAAAATCTCGGCGATTTCGTGGGACGTACGTGGGCAGCCGTTCAAACGGCACGAAATGTAAATCGATGCTGCTTTGATGCCGTCCCGATTAAGACCACGGAAAATCTTCTGTTCCGAGATGTCTTTATGGACAATCATCGCCTCGTCGATGAATATCTTCGGGATTCCGGCATTCTGCGCCATGACCGTAATAAACTGGAATTCGTCATACAACGCCTTCTCGCGATGCGGCATCGATTGCCATTTCGTCCATTTACTAATCCGTTTCATCTCGTACGAACATTTAGGCGCGCACAGCACTTTACAGCCATACGAGGATTCCACCAACAACGGGTTGATCGGGTTGCCGCATCTGGTCGGGTCATTCGTGTTTTTGTCTTCCGCGCCGAAGAAACGCCATTCCGGAGAATAGTCGAGAGTATTGGTGTATATGACACCACATGACGGGTTTGTACACGTCGGAAATCCGTCTTCCATGAGAATCAGTGTAGTTCCACATACGCTACACAGATCATTGTCTGGCTGTTTTTGGTATATACACTCAATGTCCGTTCCCATCGCCGTTTTTTCCATATCGAACGTATCCCACATCTTCGCCTTGTCTACCTTTATTAACGGATTCTTCTTCTTTTTGGTTTTTTGAATTGTTTTTGGATGAGCAATGCCTACTACTGCCGACATTTCTTCTGGTTTTACTTGTTGTTCATAAATCATTTGTAAGTATACGATTTTGTGTTTATGCTCTTTCTGTATATCTTTTTTCCGTTCAATTTTGCGCGGTTGAAAGAATATATACCGGAAATATAAAGGCTTATATGGATCTGGCAAAAGAAATAGCGACAAATTTTGCAAATCCGAAGAAGGAAGCACCGCCCTCCGATATTATACCGAAAGACGTCGACCCGGAATCCAATTCGCAACTCCTTGGCAAATACCTGAAGGAACGGTTCCAGAAGGTTGTTTCCGAAGACGATATCGTCAAGACGTTTGTAAAAAATTACGCCACACATTTCACGAATGATGAAATGAAGAAGAAAGTGGCCGAAACGTATAACCATATTTTCCAGATATTTGTGGGTGTGCGGGTGGCGAACAGTGAAGAGACGTTTAAACGGCTGCTGTTTGATAAGACCGTCGACAAGGTCGCCAAGGTCGTAGGCACAGAGACAATTATGGATTCCAATATTATGAAAAAGCTTCGAACCGTTCTGAGAAATATGAGCGGTGGAGAAGCTCGCGGAGAAGCTCGCGGAGGAGCCTTGCCCGATCTAAAAGGAGCCTTGCCCGCTCTAAAACAAATGGCAAGTGTTATTCCCGGTAATGGTATCCCAACAGACCAAATCAAGAGTATGATAACTCCCGATGAATCTTCGCCACCTCCGGCAGTCAAATGTTTTATCAATAAAAATACAGAGAACATCATTAATAGTTATATCACGAATGAGACAGACGCCGGTATAGTCAATGGCAACATTCAACTCAGTTTGGTAGAACTAATCTACGAAGCATTTAATATCAAAAATATGCGCGATAAACTATGTGATCAGTTGTATAAACACGTTGATAAACATATTGACACGATTGCTACAAACATAGTCGATAGTCTTTGTCTACCTATCGCCAGTGCGTCAGTTATACATTCGACTAATGGTGTTATGAGACCCTCAGCGGTACAAACGAATGACCTTGCTAAAGGTGGTGGTTATACACCCACAGCAAACGCATCGCCAATAAACGAAATCGGTCTTGATCTATACCAACTGTTGTATGTTTTATTAGACGAACCACTGATTCAGGGATACATCGGCGCTATAAACAACCATTCGCCCATAGATACAGCCACACCACTAAATGACGTAATAAAAAAAATCAATGATGTAGTTAATTTACGATCCGGATCAAAACCTACCCTTGTTGCGAAACAACCGGTAGTTGGTGTGCGCAAAATGAATAATATACTAAAAGACCTATTAGACCAAATAGTTGGAGAATCGCGACAGAAAGCGGTATCAGCTGAAGAAGAGGTAATCAAAGAA
>Ga0209135_1000322_pt1 | contig 17242 bp, 8 predicted proteins | sample LauGreSBDMM110SD_4_FD_187570 | JGI IMG/M metagenome (GOLD analysis project Ga0209135, IMG submission 187570) | Freshwater lake microbial communities from Lake Michigan, USA - Su13.BD.MM110.SD (SPAdes) (version 3) | ecosystem: Environmental > Aquatic > Freshwater > Lake | place: Lake Michigan, USA... | reverse complement strand
CGGAATCAACTGGACCGGATTGGACGCATCGAATGTGTTTTCGCGCAAATGCTCGGCGTTGTTGTGGAACGGAACGATGTGGATTGGCGGCGGCGTGTCAAGTAGTAATGCAGGAGTCATTGCGGTCAGTACAGACGACGGAACTACATGGGAATCGGCGACATGTCCAATTGATATATCCGTATCTGGTTTCGCCACCAACGGAAAAGTCATTGTGGCCGTCGGGAGTGGAACCTCACACACGATTGCGTATAGTTATAACGGAATCAACTGGACGGGAGTCGGAACGAGTATGTTCTCCAACACCACCACTGCCGCGGCAGTCAAATGGGTCGGCAACAAATTCGTCGCGTTTAGTTCCGGCACCAACACATTGGCCTATAGTTATGATGGAATATACTGGATGCGGTTGACGAATTCCACGGCGCTATTCAGCACGGCAGGATATGGCGGAGATTGTGCTACCGCATTGGCCCATTCTATCACCTTCCCATCGAATCTGTTGGTGGCGGGTAATCGAATGTCGGCGGACGACGGCAATACTTGGTCAGTCATATCGGCCAACATGCCGGTGTCGGAAGTCATCGGATGGAACGGACAGCAATACGTGTTTTGGGCCAGTGTATCGGGTGCGGTCATGACGTCGGAACTCTTTTCGGGCAATTATACCGCACTTCAATACGGAAACGATCCAACTGCCGTTCGCGTCATCGAATGGAATGGAGAGTACTGGTTGATGGGCGGTGTATCCGATACCGGCAGAACTGTCATCAAGAGTTATGATGGGTATAATTGGTTTGGTGCGAATGCCGGTTCGATTCTCACGGCCGAATGCCTGGGACTCGCGTGGAACGGACAAGTCTGGGTGGCATCGGGCAAAACGTCGACGCCCAATTCCGTGTTGGCCTATAGCGCAGACGGCGAAACCTGGATGCAATCGTCCTCCACGCTGGGTGGCGGAAAAGTGGTATGGAATGGCGCGTATTTCCTGTGCGCCGGACCGGTCACCGATTCGAGCAATACCAATGTCAGTCGAAGCAATGACGGAATTCATTGGCAATCTTCTACGATTGGCGCGTTTGGAGATATAGAGAGTATTTTGTGGAACGGAGCGGCATGGGTGGTTGCCGCGAATCGTACCGACGGTTCGGGAGTGTTGTTGGTAAGTTATGATGGCAGCACGTGGACGGCGGACAGTGCGTTTGCAGCACAATATATTGGCGGAGCATGGTCTGGTATGAATTATGTGGTGAATACCGCGACCAATACCGTGCGTACCAGTTGCGATGGACGCGTCTGGAATTCGGTATCGCTCCCCGCACAAAATGGACGACACGTTGTATGGAACAACCCCCAACGAGGTATTGCGACGATTCAACAACCTACTATTGTGGGTGGAACGGGCAATACACATACTCTCGCGATAAGTGTCGATGGTGTGTTGTATCGCGGACTTGGAAATTCCATGTTTTCGGTTGCGTGTAATACTGTACATTGGAACGGGAAGATGTGGTTAGCTGGCGGCGAAGGAACCAATACATTGGCGTATAGTTATGACGGTGTGCGCTGGACCGGGTTGGGCTCGGCGGTGTTCAGCGGAGCGTGCTACTCGGTGTCGTATAACGGACAATACTGGGTTGCGCTCGGAAGCGGCGGAAATACCATCGCGCGAAGTGTCGACGGCAAAACATGGACGGGGCTCGGACAGGCAGTATTTGACGGAAGCGGGCGTGCGGCAGACTGGAACGGCGTGCGATGGGTCGCGGCGGGCGCAGGGACTACACATACATTGGCCACCAGTACGGATGGAACTACCTGGACGGGATTAGGCAATACCGTATTTTCGACCAGCGGTAAGGGCGTGCGCTGGATGATGAATCAGTGGGTGGCCGTAGGCAGCGGAACAAACACGATTGCAACCAGTACCGACGGAATTACCTGGACTGGACGAGGCACATCGGTGTTTTCGACCAGTGGCGCAGATGTGTTTTGGAACGGCGAGGTCGCGGTGGCGGTCGGTAGCGGAACAAACACGATTGCGACCAGTACCAACGGAATTATCTGGACTGGACGAGGAACATCAGTGTTTTCGACGCAAGGAACCTCGGTTAGGTGGAATACGAAACGCTGGGTTGCTACGGGTAGCGGCGGAAATACGACAGCATTCAGTTATAACGGAATCAATTGGGTTTCTTCTCCCGAACCGGCGATTGACGGAACCGGACGATGCGTTGGCGCAAACAGTCGAATGGGTGTATATCCCGTATCCAGCTCGATTCGACTGAATGGCGGCGACCGATTGGCAGTGAATACTCCCGCGTGGTATGATACGTCGCTGTCTGCGGATACAGCCATTTCGTTCAATATGAATCTGTAGGCCCCAGAATAACATAAAATTGATAGTTGTATACATATATAATTGTTTGTATACAACAACATACATACCTCTAATTATGCCACGCGTTTCTCAAACAAACAAAGTTGAAAAGGCGAGAGTAAAGGCCGAAAAGGCGGCTGAAAAAGAAAAAAAGGTGGAACAAAAACGACAACAAGATGCCGAAAAGGCGGCTGAAAAGGCGAGAGTAAAAGCGCAAAAAGCAGAGAAAAAAACGGAAACGGAGAGAGTAAAGGCCGAAAAGGCGGCCGAAAAAGAAAAAAAGGCGGAACAAAAACGCCAACAAGACGCAGAGAAGGCTGAATCGAAAATAATAAAAATAACAGAAAAAATCTTGTTTAATGTCTGGTCGCGTGGATTAAAATCCACGGACCAGCATATATGGCAAGACGAGAAGATTGATGCCCCTGGGCATCAATCCCCTCGTCTAAACATTAATAAAAAACAGACAAAACGAGACAAGAGTGAACCCGACGAAGACACGCGTCGCGAAAATGGGAGAGACAATATCCGGCGAGAATACATTGTGTGTCAACTGATGAACGGATGGCCCGGATTTCCGGATGATCCAGATTGGGAACACATTCGACAAGAGTGTATTCAATCCTTACACAAGCTGTCCCCATTGGAATCGTTTGATAGTGCGCAAGTAAGTCAGACGGGCGGAAGAAACCACAATTACGACCTCGAAATACAGTATTCGAGCCCATCCCAGTCGAGCACGGTCCACGTGGAGTTTAAACATTGTAACCACAAACCGGCGATTGTCGATTTGCCGGAAATATTACAAAAGTCGTGTGAAACTACTGATATATTTTCGGATATAGAAACGTACACTGTATTTTACTATCGCAACTATATACACCAATATATAGCACTGGACGACCAACTATCGATGGCGGAATGTCCGACTCTCGATGAATACCGCAAACAAACCATGACGAATGAAGTGAAACATCCGTTTATTCAAAAAATCAAGGAACGGGAGAAGGTACATGCTGTTGCGAAAAAACGGGTAGTAAATGAGTCCATTTCAAAATACATCCAGTATTGTCAAGAACACATCTCGTTGGATGCCGTATCCAAACTCATTCAGTCCACCCAAACAAATAAAAAATACTTACTGTGGCATTCACCTACCCGGCAGTTTCATGTGGATACCTTACCGGAAGAGGAAATGCGCATAAGCGAGTTGTCTTCCGTCAATCACAATACGTTGATATTCCGAGCAAACAATTTATATTATCATTTCCTTTTACGTTGGAAAAACGGAAAGGGAAGAACCAATACGGCTTGGCAAATTAGCGTCCGAGGAAGACGAATCACTATACGAAAATAGGGAAAATAGTCTCGAGTTCGGTTTTGGATAAACCGTTGTTTCCCAGAAATGTCCGGATAAATTGATCCGTGCGCGGATCCTGAAAGCTGCGGATAACCGTAGCATATAATTGCGTTTTTTGTTCGTTTGTAAGCGGCTGGTTGGAATAGATAACATTCAGATGATTCTCGACCAAATAGGGTGTCGAACCGTCCACCAACGCATAACTCAGTTTGTATGCGCTATTTCCGTTGCCGCGATTGACTACCAATACCGAATCGGTGGTTCCCGGCATACGAATGTATTGGTTTTTGGGCGGTTCGTCGGACGTCGTAGTAGAAGACCGTTTTTTGGCCGAGAAATCCACCAACTCAATTGCGTTGTGTTTGTTTATGTTGGTGTTGTATAGCAGTAGCGTCGCGCCTTCGGCGCTCGCGGTCAGCAGTTGTTTTTTTTGATTCCATACTATATTGCCGGTTTTGACCGAAAGTCCGAGTGCGGCCAGCGTGGTGCTTCCGCGGAAAAGAGCGCGCAACCGGTCAGCGTCTTCCGAGAAAACCCATTGCGCCGCGAACGCCATCGAGTACGCACATTCGACCGGTTCGCGCGGACCGGTTTTGCGATACACGAATCCAATCGTGGATTGCTGTGTTTCCAAAAACCCACCAGATTCAGATTCGAAATCCACAATCGACAAGATGTCGCCGTTGCGTTTCAAATACTCTCGAATTTTCGAATAATAGGCCGCATTCAAGAAACTCCGCGGGATAATGAACGCCAGAATTCCGTTTTCTTCCAGCATCGAAAGACAATGAAGAATAAACACTCCGAAAATATTGGGACGACCGACCATATACTCTCGATACTTGTCCGGAATACTCTCGGCCGGAAGAACGAAATAGGGCGGGTTGCCGATAATACATCCGTATGTTCTATCGGGAGTATATTCCAAGAAATCGCCGTGAATCAGCCGGACTGCGTTGTTGGCGAACGAGAGTTGCGATATATGCTCATAGATGATGTTGTTTTTCTCTACCGCGTCAATCGCGCACCCGGACACCACCTCGTCGAGATACTGGACAATCGCACACGGTCCACACGACGGTTCCAGGACATTTCCGGATATAGGGCCAATAATACCCACTAATTTTTCAATGATCGAACGGGGAGTAATGAATATTCCGCCTTCCTTTTTCTCGGTTTTCGAGAGTTGTTTGGTAATTTGTAAAGTGAGTTTGCTGAATTCGGACATGGTAATACAATAACTATGTTGGGTTATAGACTTGATATATATCGTATATTTATATCAATTTTGTTCAGGCGATGCTTTTGTGCGCTGCCGCTTTCAGTTCATTTACTTCTCTGCGAAGTTCCTCCACCTCGCTCATGACTTCTTGGAGACATTTACACAACAACGGCGTTATTTTGCCATAATCGATACCGTAATACTGAGGTGTTCCGTCTTCACCCACGGGGGTTTCGTCGAACGTATAGGTTCCATCGAAGTTTGACCGTAAGTGAGGATATACTTTGTATACTTGCTGCGCGATAAATCCGGTATCGGTCAAGTCGCTGTCTTTCCATCGATATTCTTTCGGCTGAAGCTGTTTGATGTTTTCCCATTGTGATGGCAAAGATTGGATGTCTGTTTTTAGTCGCATATCGGATAAGGCGTTGTATGATTGTGCGGTAACATTTCCAGTAATAGTCAAACTACCATTTATCCAACAATTTCCGCCAAATGACGCATCTGATGTTCCAAATATTTTATCATTGAATATGGATAATCCTCTTACGGACATACTCCGGTTGAACGACACATCCGAGAGTCCGGTGATTATTCCACCTACCGTTAGATTTCGGTTCATGGATACGTCCGATAAAGCCACTGTATTTCCGCGTAAGAACGTGTTCCCGGACACATTCAGATTCTTGTTGAACGATGAATCCGAGAGTCCCATGAAATATCCACCTACCGTTAGATTTCGGTTCATGGATACGTCCAATAAAGCCACTGTATTTCCTCGTAAAGAGGTCTGTCCAAGTACACTCATGCCTTTATTGAATGAAACATCCGAGTTTCCAGTGATTTGACCAGCTACCGTCAGATTTTGGTTCATGGATACGTCCGAGAAGGCCACTGTAATACCTCGTAAAGAGGTCGTTCCAAGTACACTCATGCCTTTATTGAATGAAACATCCGAGAGTCCCATGAAATATCCACCCACCGTCAGATTTCGGTTCATGGATACGTCCGACAAGGCCACAGTATTTCCTTGCAAAGAGGTCGTTCCAAGTACACTCATGCCTTTATTGAACGATACATCCGAGAGTCCAACCATTTGACCACCCACTGTCAGATTTCGGTTCATGGATACGTCCGATAAGGCCACTGTATTTCCGCGTAAAAATGTCGTCCCGAGCACATTCAGATTCTTGTTGAACGACGAATCCGAATTTCCGACTATACTTCCAGTTGCGTTTATACTGTCGAGAATAAGATTCCCGACCGACATTTGTCCTACAACATACAAATCTCTACCCACGAATGCGTCTTGCTGAACGTATAAGTGATTGTCTATATTCGTACTCCCACCTACATCCAAGCTATAATTAGCGGTCGGCTTGCCGATCGAAACAACCCCGCTATTTGGACGAATAGCTGTAATTCCGTAGGTGGTAGAATGGTCCATCAACACTGTATTGGTAGTAGCAGTATATAGTCCGGTTGCGGTAGATGCATATACGTAGGTGCCGTCTTTACTACATGCGACCGAAATCATCGACATTCCGGCAGTATCCGGAATAACCGAAAACGATACGTCATACATATTACTGGTCATTGGCGCCGGGTCGTATGCATAGTATAATCCTTTGTTGGTAGACAAGTATATGTTATTACCAGACGAATCACAGCAAATGCCCGTAATACTTATACCCGTAGTATACACCCTCGCGGTTCCTTTGAAAGCGAGTGCGTCTGTAACCACCCATTTTTGTATATTATCATAATATAGCGTGCCGAATGCTGGGTTAATCATGTATAGTATTCTTACGCTATTATCTGCTGTATGTGCCACACATCCTTTCTGGTTATAAAACGCAGATGTGTCTGGCCCAGGAGAGATATTTATGTTTCCGGTATTCGCTCCATCATAAAAAAATATTTTATTATTTATATCTCCTGTGCTGGTATAGAAATATTGATTATTGTAATATAATGATTTTAACGTTGCGTACAGCTTGCCAGCCGTAAGTCTGGGTGGGGTAGTAGTAAAGTCAGTAGATATGGTATTAAAATCACTTGTAGGAAGTAAATATATGGCAGATCTGTTGTTCTTTGATGGAACCGATACTGAATATGCCAATCGTGATCCATCGGCATTTATATCTATGTCGTATATTATAGTATCTGCAGTTCCTCCCGAATACAAGAATACTGAACTGAATGTATTACCGTAATCGGTTGACAAATAAAAACAGCCAGATGCGCACATATAAGTCGCGCCGGATGACCCGGTTCCCCCCGACATGAAAATCGTTCTTCCAGACAGATCGGTACATATTCGAAACAAACGTGCGGATGAACTGTCAAATATTTTGGCAAACGAACAACCGTAATCGTCGGATTTATACACTGAACTGATGTTCGGTTGTGGATCATTGTCGTTAATATAATACACATATTTACCATCATAACTGGTTGTTAGATGGGCTGTTGACATATTATACGGAGTCGGGACGTTATTTTGTAAATATCCGATATTATTCAGGTTGATGGTTTTTTGTAAAAACGTGATGTTTGGCGTTTGGATATTTCCATTGACGACCGCGTTGGTTGTAGTTAGATTTCCGTTAATGGATGCGTCTGTCATACCCTGTAATAAACCGTATACAGTCATGTTGTTTGATACATACACCGGTCCATTGAGCGACACGTCTTCGTAAAATGTGGAGTTGCTATTGACCATGAACGCATTCCCGTTGAATGACGCGTCGTTGAAAAACGTGGACTTGCCTTTCACCATGAACGCATTCCCGTTGAATGACGCGTCGTTGAAAAACGTGGATTTGCCATTGACCATGAAGGTTGCACCGTTGAATGACGCATCCGACAATGCTGTTATGGTATTATTGAATGTGCTTCGTCCATCTACGTTCAGCTTGCCGTTCAGAGACGCGTCCGATAACGTAGTGAGTATGCCTCCTACTTTGACTGTACGATTGAACGACGCATCCGATAGTGCAACGAATGTTCCGCCCACTTTCAGGAGTTTATTCATTGACACATCGCCGGATACATTCAGCGCGTCTTTCAACGTGGTTGAACCGAGAACATTCAGCGTTTTGTTGAACGACGCATCGCCTGCGACATTCAACACGTTGTTCAAGTTTGATACACCCACTACAAACATGTTTTGGTTGAATGATGCGTCACTGGTTACCGTCAGTGTATTTTTTAGGGTGGTTGTGCCCGCCACATTCAGATTCCGATTAAACGACACATCTCCCGCTACATTCAACACATTGTTCAAAATCGAAACGCCAGCTACATTCAGATTCCTATTAAACGACGCATCTCCGGTTAGATTCAACACATTGTTCAAATTCGAGACGCCAGCTACATTCAGATTCCTATTAAACGACGCATCTCCGGTTAGATTCAACACATTGTTCAAATTCGAAACACCTAACACATTCAGATTCCTATTAAACGACACATCGTTGGTTACCGAGAGCGTATTTTTTAGTGTGGTTGCTCCCGCCACATTCAGGGTTTGATTGAATGACCCATCTCCTGTAACATTCAGTACGCTTTTCAAGTTGGTTGTCCCGAGAACCGACAAGGATTGGTTAAACGAACCATCTCCGGACACAATCAGTATGTTTTTCACGTTGGTTATTCCGTTCAAGTTGGTTGTTCCGGCCACATTCAGTGTTTGATTGAACGAGACATCGCGCGCGAAGTAGGCAGTTCCGGCGAACGATGCGTCGGATGTTACCATTAATGTCGAGTTTATTCGTGTTGGTTTCTGTATGAATACACTTCCACCGAATGATGCGTCGCTGTTGACGTTGAGACCACCACTTCGCACATTTACCCGTTCGGCATTGAGAATATTGAACGAACCGTCTTCGCTCGCCAACATACCACTGCCGGTTTCGACCCATCGTCTCGAATTCACCGTGAACTTGGAAGATGTTTTCGATAACTTCATCGGATATGTCGTAGCTAACGTATTGGTTCCGTATAATACAAACGAACTGTCGGTTGGTTGAGTCACTTTCAAATTCACGGTATTTGAAGCTGAACCGGTTTTGAGAAATGTTATCTCCGCACCTTCTATTTGGTTGGAGCCAATGATTGGCATATTGACCGTTATGTCGCCTGTAGCAGTTATGTTGTATATTTGATATAAAGGCATAGTTAATGTCGTTGGGTTTTGCGAATCGGTTATAGTAAATGCTTTTTGTACGAAAGTGTCTTTTATACGAAGGTCTCCATTCAATACCGTGTTTCCATTCAATGCCATGTTTCCATTGAATGACGAATCTCCTAAAACAATTAAATTCTTACTGCCACTAATGTTTCCCAGCACGGCAATGTTTCCATTAAACGAACTGTCCTTTATAACAGAAAAGAGTCCGTTTCGTATTATTGTATCTCCACTTACATCCAGGAACCCGCGTAAATAGGTTTGGTTTAATCTATTTGACATGGTATTTTGCGAAAGCCATCCAGCCGACATAAGTATATATTATAGTATATGTATATAATAGGTTGTTAGAACTGCCAAATAAACCCATTTGTATGGAACATGTTTCCGCTCAGCTCCAACATATAATTCGCGTTCGGAGCTGTTCTCGTTGCGATGCTGAGTTTCGAGAGTAATGTGCTACCACTTACATCCATAGCATAATTCGCGGTTGCTGTGGTTTTCCCCACCGACAGATTGCCGGTAGCATACATATTTCCCTGAACGCCCATACTCGAATCCATGACTTGGAGTTTGGCGGCATCGTCTGCTGGTAAATATCGTTTTACCGCAATGTTGCTTACGTCCAGTAAACTCGAGGTGATTGTGTAGTCCGAATCCTTTATGGCCGCTGTTCCGGACGCTCCTGCCGCAACTTTGCTTCGACTGACTGTCAATAGTCCATTTTGAATATTCTCCGGGAGTGTTATGGAGTTGACGTCCAGTTTGACTACGTTTGGCGTCGTAATATTCTTGGTGGCTTTAAATATGAATCCGTTCAAATCATTGGATACAATAAAGTGCCCAGCATATTTATTTGAGGAATTGTCCATGATTAACAATCCGGCTCCCGCTGAAGTTTCAAATAGATTTGTATTTCCAGTCGTATTGACCGTTATTGTTTTTCCGGCCGATATGTTTTCAATACCGACCCCTTGTCCTCCTCCGCCTAACACAACCGTGTCTTCTCCGCCTCCAATTCGGATAACATTTCGAGAGTTTTGAGTGGTTCCGTTGTTTCCGATGAAAATGGTACGTGTTCCTGACTCATTATATAATCCCATCGAACCAATGTATATGTCTTTATTCGGCGCAGCGCCTTCATAACTGGTGGAATAGATGACATTGTCGACGGCGAGTTTGCCCTGGATTTTGACATCGCCGGCATTGAGCTGGTTTTGCCCCACAAACATGTTTTTGTTGAATGATGCGTCGCCGGTCATAAGCAGATTTGGTCCGGTAATCGTCATATTTCCGCCAAATGAAGCATCCACACCGTAGAGAGTGCCGAGAGCAGTGGTTTTCCCCACTATTTTCAGGTCGGACTGGAATATCGTTGATTTTTGGACGGTTAGATTGCCCGCGATGTCTACATCGGACATGAAACTGGCATCCATCCATGTCGTTGTTTTGTTTTGAAATGTGGCTATACCGAGAGTATTGGTCGTAGTTCGGAATGTTGCCGGAGAGAATACGTCAAAAATGCCGCCCGAAAACGACGCGTCGCCGGTTGTATATAACCGTTTGGTCGCAGTGGGGCCGTTGAGAGTAGTGTTTCCACCAACCGTTACATGTGAACTGGCGTCGATTATGCCTTTGAAAGTCGACACTCCCGAAACCGTCAATGCGTTGTTCAGGAAAGTATTTCCAACTACATACACGTCTTTGTTCAAAGATGCGTCTCCCAAAATAGTCATTCTTCCGGCAGTCAGTTTGCCTCCGACATTTACATTTCCGATGACCGTTGCGTTGGCGTTCATGGATGCGTCTTGGAATACAAACAGCCGGTTTTGTATGGTGGTATTTCCGCTCACGGTTGCGTTTTGATTGATGATGGCGTTGTTGCGGACCACCAGGTCGTGGTTTGCGACCACTTGACTGTTCGCCGCCACCGACCCGACCGATACACTCGACGCATCGTTGGCAAAAAATACACTCTTGGCATTTGCGTTGACCAGATAAAACGACGACAAATCGGTAGTAATACTCCCGGTTAGGTTCGCGTCTCCCGTTATTTGCGCGCTTCCGAATACGTTCAATACAGTGTTTTGTATATTATTAAACAAGGACGGAACGTAGCAGTGTATGACGCTGGTATTTCCCGAAATGGTGATTGTATTGTCGAGGTCGACGGCAATTTGCTGAAATGCCGTAATGCGTTTACATACGATGATGTTTGTTATGTCTGTCATGACCACATTAAACAAATTATAGGACGAATCCAAGAGTAGATTCGCATTTCCGGATGAGCGAATGATACTGTCCGGTATTGTCTGCCATGTCTGGTTGGAATCACTGGAGTATATGATTCTACCTCTATCGCCCACCGCAATACTGTGGGTCTCGTCGTACATGTATACACTGTTTAATGGCGTCGTTTGCGCAATATCCGTCCATGTAGTTCCGCCGTTCCGCGTATATGAAATAGCATTGCTTCCGACTGCCACGACCATTTGGTTGTTTATCACCGAGAGTGCGTTGTAGGTTGTTCCAGGCAATGTTCTGGATTGAATGTTTTGGTAATTGTTGGATGCGGAGCGCCACTCTATGCGGTTTCCTCCGATAAAATAGACTACATCGCCATAGCCCGAAATGCGGTTGACCGAAAACCCCGGAGTAAAACTTTGTATGGCTGGTGTAAAACCATCGTTGGTTATGTTAATGGGGATATCAAACCAATGCACTACTCCCGCTGTTCCGATATATACTCTTCGGGAACTACTTATATATACCGACAGCAAGTCGGAGGAAAACCCGCCAATAGCTGACCAGTTTCTCCCACCGTTAATACTATATTCAACTACTCCGTTTTGACCAACGATAATCGAGAGTATATTGTCATACACGTAGACATCTTTGAAAATAGTTAGCGTATCCACGATTGTTGTATCGTTCAAATTCGTACTCACATTCCACATATTTCCTCCGTCGTTAGTGTAGAGTATTTTGTGATTGTATTTACCGTCCATGAAAATCGGCGCACCAATGGCGACTCCATATTGAGGATGTGTTCGTGATATACCCATTCGCATGAGTTCGGTGTCGATGCGGATAGACACCGTTATTTCGCCGTTGTGAATATACATTGGACCATTCAAATCGACCGAGTAAGTATCCGCGACCGGTGTGTGGGTGTTAATACCGAGAGTCGTTTTTTGGCGAATACGGCTGTTGCCAGAAACGATGTTCATTGCGGGGTAGTATCCTTTGTCGGGATGAACTACGCCGATTGTCCCGAATGCGCGTGTTTGGTCATTGAGGTAGTTTCCTCCGCCAATACCGATACCCCGATTGTCCGTTGCAATAATGTTGATGAATGTATTGGCCGAAACGTCAGTCGAGCACAGTGTCAGTGTATTGCCTGTCTTGGCGGTATTTGATTCATAGGAATCGAATAAATAGGACGAGGTTCGAGAGTGGTCGTCATACACAATCGCGGTTTCATTGAGTTTATGGTCGGTGCGTCCATCGGTAGAAACACTCATGCGCGAAAGAATGGCCGTGTTGGACGATACATCGATTTCCAATACTCCCGGTGATACATACTTTATAGACGCATCCGCCGAAGACTCGGGATGAATGGCTCGGTCATTATAGAACCCGATGATGGAGGAAGAGCTATCAGCATAGAGGGATATGCCGCGATTTGCGTTATTACTGGCCAATACGTTAAAATTGGTCGGCCGTGTGGTAGAAACATTGATGCTGCGGGTATTATTTCCGACAATATCGAGAGTCGAGATGGGCGTAGTGGTGTTTATTCCCAAATTACCACTGGAATCACTGGCAAGATATACGGATTTGAACTCGAGTTTGTCGCGTACAAATAGGGTTCCCGATACATCTACATTGCGGTTGGCATATATATTCCCGTTTAATACATACAAATTACCGGATATGTCCACGTTCGATTTGGCATATAAGCCGTTGTCTACGGTCATTGAACTGGCTCTCGCGCCGTTTGGTACATAGAGAGAGTTTGCTATAACATTGGATTCGAGAGTGGTGTCCCCGGAGACTCTTAAAGTCCCATTCACGACAAATGCGCCTTTGTATGCGTTTTTTAATGTAAAATCATTGGTAACCAGCGAATTCACAGTAAATATGGCATTGTTTAAATTGTTTATCCCGCCGTATTTACGAGAAGACATTTATAATCTGATATATTATACTTGAATATAATATAGCTGACGCCTATTCTTATTTCTTAGACTTCTTTTTGTGTTTTCGATTCTTTCGAGTAAACACGTACGGAGTCGGCATTCTATCGATGGGAGTCGATATAGATATAGGCAGTTCGGCGAAGGATACTCTCTTTTTTGTGCGTCGAAGAGGAATTTCTCGGCGGTAGTGTTTTTCGCGCGTTTTGCCGTTTTTACTGGTAAGGATGTCTTCTTCCTCCGTGATTACATTGTTGCGCAATGACCGGCGAATAGACCGAATAAACACTTGTTCGTTGGCGGACATTCCTATTTATATTCTCGGCACAAAAAAAGAGTTCGGTTATTTTCATCCTCCTTTGTATTTGCGGGTATTTCGGCCTACACGACTGGTACTCTTGATCGTCTTGGACCGCTTTTTGATAAATGCCCGGATTTGGGGAAGGTGCGTTCGTATCAGTTTTACAATATCGGCATAAAACGGTCTATACTCCTTCTCGCGTTTCAGCAAATCGTCCTCACAAAACCAATCTATCTCGATTTTCTCGAACAATTTACTCTCGTTCAGCATCTTTTTATTCATTCGTTTCCACAAAAACGCGTGGTTGTTATTAAAGTAGTCCGTCAAATTCGGTTCAAACGCGATCGGAAATACGTGAATTCGATACGTGTTTTTATTCGGGAAGACATAGTCGATCTTATATACTCCCGTTCGTTTCAGTCGTTTTTGTAATGCGTCCTTTGTTCCTAAAAATCCGGTTAACTCTTCACTACCTTCACGAAGCGCCGAATTGAGCGCGGATTCGCCGGGTTCGATTCCTCCCCCGAAATCCGAGAATCCATGTGCGCTATCTTCCAAGGGGTTTTCCTTGCCAAACAGGAAAAACAGCTTGTTTTTGTGTATTGCTACCGGCAGAATGCTTGCGGCTGGCATGATGTATATACATACTGGGTATTTTATTTTTTATTATCACAAAATTGAAAAGAATGGAATGCTGTGGTTGATTCGTATTCCTACATGATTCTATTATTTCAACTATTGTTTCAACCATACTCTCTACCATGTCTACTCCTACCATCATTGATTTGTTTGTCAGCGAGAATACCGCCGATTGGAACATGCTCGACCATGTACAGCTATACAATCGCAAATTATTGAAGAAACTTCCGACGATTATGCCAAATGAGTTTGATATGTATTTACACGAAAAACTCAAACCGCTCGAAGATACTCCCGAGAAGTATTTCTACGAGAGTGTATTGAATCTCCCCGAAACACACAAGGCGAGTTATGACAAATACAAACACTTTTCGAATTTTGTACGTTCGACACCTATACCAGTTCGACCGGTTTATTTCCGGGATAAAGGCATTCCGGAGTACATTTGGTATGCCAAAATAAACGAAATACTCTCGAAAATACCCGGAATACGTTATATGTGGGACGGGCGGAACCTTCAGTGGAGAGTCGAGACTGCCGATTTTGTTCCGCCACCTGAATACGGCAAATCCCTACAAGAACAAGCCATTTTGCGCCATCGCAGAATCGTTTCGTATGAAACCGCGATTCGGTGTCAACGTATCTTTGGGCTATATGGAACTCCTTCGATACAGACCCCGAGACACAATCAATGGGGTCGTGCCAGTATTTGTATGTTCGCAGACAAGGGCGGGTTCTGGTTGGATGGTGTCAGTCCATGCGATTTCCTTCTCAATGTATTCGATACATTCCGGTTATTGCTGAGAGAAAACATTATTAAACAGAAAGTATTTCTATATCGACTCCCGTATTTACAGTTTTTCGAGAGTATGACCGATGAAGATTACGACCACGCCAATCCGGTTCATCGCTATATCTTTGACCAGTTTGTTGGACAAGATATTTGCTCGTACATGTAAACCCCCCGAAAAAAGGCTTTGAAAATTTTGTATAAAACACAATCAAAAAATAAAAAACAAATAAAAAACATACACACAATTGTTTGATTTGACTCTCGTTTTATTATTGTTGTTTATTGATTATTGGACTCGTTTTTTTGTTTTGTAGGTGGGGTTTTATGATAGTTTGACCACTTTGACATCTGGTTTCGGCAACGGCGTAGCGTCGTATGTTTCCGCCTCCATTTCAAGCGCGCGTTGGATCACTTTCGTGGTCAATGATGCCGAGGCAGAGGTCGCTCCCGGTTCGTTGGTTTTGGCCAAGTGGGCACGCATTTCGTCTTCCGTGCGTTTCGGCAGCGATTCGTAAAACGCCAATACTTCGGGACTTGCGCGGATTTTGTGCGGCTGAAATTCGGACAAATAGAGCCCATTGAGACTTTGGATGCGCGACAACGCAACGTAGGTTTGTCCACACTCGAAAATACTCTTGCCGATATCCATTTCTGCCATTTCCAGTGTCGACCCCTGGATCTTGTGTATAGTCAACGCCCATGCGAGACACAGCGGAACTTGGCTCACGGAAATGGTGGGATAGTCGTCGGATTGGCGCGTGAAGGGCGTAATCGTGCGGATTTTTCCGTTCGCGAAACGCACCACAGGACAAACCATACCTGCGTGGTCTTTTCCCGGACACTCCACGAAATCCAAAATGATTCCCTGTGAGCCATTACAGATGCCTTCTTCCACGTCGATGTTCGTCGTACACATCACAATCGCGCTTTTTTTCAGCGACAGCGTTTTGTTGGTCTGGATAGTGGATAACAGCAGGTCCACTTCGATTTCGATGTCTTTGGGCGATAACATGCGTGATTTCGCGATGTTTTCGGCGGAAATGATTTCCCCCGAGTCGTGATACGTCAGATTGTTTGTGCGACACACGTGGTCATATACATACTCTTGTCCTTCCAGCTGCGAAAACATTGCGCGATTGACCGCATCCACTTTGTTCCGGATGGGAAAGAGTTTGGTGGGAATACAACCACCCGTTTCTTCTGGTTTGTGCGTGCGCTTGACGTATTTCTGGAGAATGTCCACGTTTTCTGGCTCAATGTACCCTTTGCGGATTTCTTGGAGAATGCGAATGTATACTGGATCTCTTTGCCGGAAATACGTGGTCAGTTCAATACAGTTGGATTGGGGGAACGCTTTCGGCCATTTGGGCGATTCAAAACAGAACGCGGAGGAGTAGGGGTCGTATGGGTCGGGCACGGGGGGCAATTGTAGGAAATCGCCGGTGACTATCAGCTGGATACCGCCGAATGGCCGCGTGTTGCGGCGCAGGGTGCGGCCGATTTCGTCCAATAAATCGAACATCTTCCACGACAACATACTGATTTCGTCCACAATCAGCACTTCGACTTGGCGCCATGCCTTGACCACCGTGCGGTTTCGGGTAATACGACTTATGATTTGGTCGACAGTGCCTTTGCCCATCTTGATGCCGCTCCATGAATGGATGGTCTTGGCCCCGCAATTGAGGAGAACCGCCGCACAGCCAGTTAGCGCACATACTTGATATGAAACACCGGTTTGTTTCATATGATGTACCAGATACTGGATGAGACGGGTTTTGCCGGTTCCGCCGGGACCAGTAATGAATAAATTTTCGCCCTCCTTGAATTTCGCAAAGGCGTATTTTTGTTCGAGAGAAAGAGTTGCGTATTGGTTTGCGGACATGTTGTAAGCGATAATAATGAGGACTATAAATAATAAGTAGTTATTCGGTATAGTTAATACACGGATATATTCATATAGTTATGGAAATGTATAATACCGGAAGATATAAACACCAACCAATCAATTTTGTAGTAGGGAAACCTACGGTTTCGAGGTTCACGGGCTCTGGCCCGTGAACCGAAAAGCGCGCCCGGGGCTTTGGGCCCCGGCCGCTTCCCCTACGACCCCTTCGAGATACCCCGGCCAAAGCCGGGGTATCGAAAAGCACACCGGG
>Ga0209135_1000321_pt1 | contig 17294 bp, 16 predicted proteins | sample LauGreSBDMM110SD_4_FD_187570 | JGI IMG/M metagenome (GOLD analysis project Ga0209135, IMG submission 187570) | Freshwater lake microbial communities from Lake Michigan, USA - Su13.BD.MM110.SD (SPAdes) (version 3) | ecosystem: Environmental > Aquatic > Freshwater > Lake | place: Lake Michigan... | reverse complement strand
TTACTTGGATTAGTTGGTTTTGATTTATTGCCTGAAGTTTTCGAAATGAACACCGATCTTGTAGCTGGCGTACCAGTTGTATCAGTTGCAATTCTTGGCGGATTCCTTCTTCTACATATTCTCGAGCGCTCTTTTGGTTCTCACGAGCCTGTTGAATCTGATTATGGTCACGACCATGAGCACCACTCCATTTCTGGCACCCTTGGTGCCCTTGCAATGGGCGGACACGTATTTCTAGATGGCGTTGGTTTGGGTGTTGCATTTCAAGTAAGCACATCTTTAGGTATTGCAGTATTTCTGGCGGTCGTAGTTCACGCATTCAGTGATGGCCTTAATACAGTTTCAATGTTAGTCAAAAGTGGTAACTGGACTAAGTCCAGTAAGTACTTACTTGGAGTTGATGCCGTGGCACGAATTGGCGGTGCAACTCTTGGAACTTACTTGGCCCTTAACGATGAGCACTTAGCGCTCTACCTTGCACTCTTTTCAGGTTTTGTTATTTATATTGCGACTTCTCATATCCTGCCAGAAGCTCATTCTCGTCATGAATCACGTTGGACACTGGTTATGACTGGTGTTGGCGTGTTGGTGATGTGGGCAGTAGTTGCAGGTTCTTAAGCTTTACCAAACCTACGATCGCGCAGTGAATACTCCTCAATAGCTTTCCACAAGGTTTTGCGCGTTACATCTGGCCACAACACATCCATAAAAATGAGCTCTGCATAAACACTTTGCCACGGTAAGAAATTGCTGGTGCGCTGCTCACCCGATGAGCGCAAAAATAGGTCCACATCACTCATTTTCGGTGAATCTAAATACTGAGCAAAAACTTTATCGGTGATTGAATCAGCCTTGAGTTTGCCCCTCTTCACATCCCGCGCTAACTCTGCAGCAGCATCAACAATCTCTGCCCGTCCGCCATAGTTCACACACATGTTTAAGGTCAGAATTTTATTCCTGGAAGTTAACTCTTCAGCCTCTTCTAACTCATTAATAACACTGCTCCATAGCCTTTTAGAACGGCCCACCCAGCGAATACGAACACCCATCTCATTCATCTGATCCCGGCGGCGCCTAATCACATCGCGGTTAAATCCCATCAGGAAACGGACTTCTTCTGGAGATCTGCGCCAGTTCTCAGTTGAAAATGCATAGGCACTTAACTCCTTAACACCAAATTCAATTGCACCTTCAACCACATCAAAAAGCGCTGCTTCCCCTGCTTCATGTCCTGCGGTGCGCGGCAAACCACGTTGCTTGGCCCAGCGCCCATTGCCATCCATAACAACAGCAACGTGATGAGGAATATGAATTGTCATACTCGTTCCACCATGGGCAAACTCCTTAAGCCGCGTTCAAGGTGCCATTGTAAATAGGCAGCGATTAATCCACTAGCCTCTCGGCGATGTTTTCCTTCACTTGCCGTGGCACTCTCCCAATCACTGCTAATAAGTGCGCCCATCAACTGCAAAGTTTCCATCGCAGGAGTTGCACATGCAGAAGGGCGACAGTCATTACAGACCGAGCCTCCCCCCACTAATGAGAAATATCTATGTGGTCCGGGTTTTTCACAGCGGGAGCAAATAGTCATAGATGGTGCATAACCAGCAACAGCTAAAGATCGCAGCAAGAATGCATCAAGAATGAGCAGAGGCTCATATCTATTCTCTGCTAATGCTTTCATTCCACCAACAACTAATTGAAACTCTTGCAGCGCAGGTTCATGCTCGTTTGGTGAAAAGCGCTCAGCAGCTTCTAATATCGCTGAAGCTACTGTCCAGCGCTGATAATCCTGAGTGAGCGCTTCTCCATAATTCATCAGCGCTTCAACTTGAGTAATGGTGTCAAAGGTTTTTCCCACATGAAGTTGAAGATCAACGTGGCTGCCGGGTTCAAGTCGTGCACCGAATTTAGACATGGTTCGCCGAACACCTTTTGCAACTCCGCGAATTCGCCCATGATCTTTAGTGAGCAAGGTGATGATGCGATCGGCCTCACCGAGTTTTTGGGTGCGCAGGACAATTGCCTCATCCCGGTACAAACTCATACGGGCAAAGGTAGTGCGTGAATTAGCGAATTGCGCGATTTATGGCAGACACGACAGCTTTAAGGGAAGCCGTGGTGGTGTTTGGATCGATTCCAACACCCCAGAAGGTTTCACCTTCAATAGAACATTCCAAATATGCTGCAGCCGATGCATCGCCACCTGCTGAAAGGGCATGCTCGTAATAATCTAGAACACGAACATCGACTCCGTAGTTTTGCAAGATATTACAAAACGCTGCAATCGGTCCGTTTCCTTGACCCTTAAGTTCATGGACTTGACCACGATCAGTTAATGAAACAATCAAATGAACATCTTCACCAAGAACAGATGTCTGACTTAAGCCCTTGAGGCGAAAGCGCCCCCATGGTGCACCCTCTGTTGGTAGATATTCATCTTCGAATATGTTCCACAAATCCTCTGGACTAATTTCTCCACCTTCAGAATCAGTCTTTGCCTGAATATTTTTAGAGAACTCAATCTGCAATCTGCGTGGCAGATCAAGGTGATGCTCGTTCTTCATCAGATAAGCAACACCACCCTTACCTGACTGTGAGTTCACGCGGATAACAGCCTCATAGCTGCGTCCAATATCTAATGGATCAATAGGTAAATATGGAATAGCCCATGTGTGATCACGTACTTCTTTGCCAGCAGCCTTTGCATCAACGGCCATGTGATCAAAGCCTTTTTTAATTGCATCTTGGTGTGAACCTGAAAAAGCTGTAAAGACAAGGTCTCCGCCATAAGGATGGCGCTCAGGAACACGTAGTTGGTTGGCATATTCGACGGTGCGACGCACTTCATCGATATTCGAGAAATCTATGTGTGGATCAATGCCATGTGTAACTAAGTTGATTCCAAGAGTGACAAGACAAACGTTGCCTGTGCGCTCACCATTACCAAACAAAGTTCCTTCAATGCGATCAGCACCTGCAAGGTAACCAAGCTCTGCTGCGGCAACTCCGGTACCACGATCATTGTGGGGGTGAAGGGAGACAATTACGCTCTCGCGATTATTTAGGTTGCGACACATCCACTCAATGGAGTCTGCATAAACATTTGGGGTTGCCATTTCAACAGTTGCTGGCAGGTTCATGATGGTTTTCCATTGCGGGGTTGGCTTCCACACATCATTAACTGCGTTACACACCTCAACCGCAAACTCAAGCTCTGTGCCCGTATAGGACTCAGGTGAATATTCAAAAGAGACCTTAGTTTCTGGAACAGTTTTAACTAGATCTAAACAGATCTTGGCAGCATCGGTTGCAATCTTTTTGATGCCCTCTTTATCAAGACCAAATACCACTCGGCGTTGCAGAGTGGATGTGGAGTTATACAGGTGAACGATTGCTTGCTTTGAACCCTTGATAGATTCAAAGGTGCGAACAATCAGCGCCTCGCGGGCTTGGGTCAGAACCTGAATGACAACATCATCTGGAATCAACTTCTCTTCAATAATCTTTCGAACGAAATCAAAATCAGTCTGGCTAGCACTAGGAAAACCAACTTCAATCTCTTTGTATCCCATAGCTACTAGAAGTTTGAACATCGCTAACTTGCGCGGAGTGTCCATTGGGTCAATGAGTGCTTGGTTGCCATCTCGAAGATCTACAGAGCACCACTGCGGCGCTTTAGTTATCTTCTTATTAGGCCAGGTGCGATCTGGCAAATCTATTGGATGAAAAGCTTCATAGCGATGCACTGGCATCTTTGAGGGTACTTGTTTGGGAAAATTCATTTCAATTGCTCCTTATATGTTTGCGGAATTTGTCTTTTTACCGATACGACAAACCCCGCAGCGAGGGGTTCGGTTATTTGACCCCGCCACGGCAGCTAAGAAGGAGACTGCGTGTGTTCATGGGTAAAGGGTAACGCGCAGGTTAAAGAACTGGCAAATATCGATCTAGTTCATAGGCGCTGACTTGGCGGCGATAGTCCTGCCATTCAGCACGTTTATTGCGCAAAACATATTCAAATACATGCTCACCCAAAGTTTGACGGACTAATTCACTCTTTTCCATCTGCGCAATGGCTTCATTGAGATCAGAAGGCAGCGAAATTGGATCCTTTGAATCGGTTAATACATAGCCTTCTTCAACGCCCTTAAGTCCTGCTGCCAACATCACAGAATATGCAAGGTATGGATTACATGCAGTATCTGGTGATCTAAATTCAATACGCGTTGAGTTTTCTTTCTTTGGCTTATACATAGGCACTCGCACTAATGCAGCGCGATCACTTGGACCCCAGTTAGCAAAAGCTGGTGCTTCTCCCCCACCATGCAAGCGCTTATAAGAGTTAACCCACTGATTAGTAATTGCAGTGATCTCTGGTGCGTGCTTGAGAAGACCTGCAATAAATGAGCGACCTACTGCAGAAAGATTTAGTTCAGCGCTTGGATCATAAAAAGCATTTTCTTCACCTTTAAAGAGTGAGACGTGGGTGTGCATTCCACTACCTGGATGATCTGTAAAAGGCTTAGGCATAAAGGAGGCGTGGAAACCTTGATCCATGGCAACTTCTTTAATCACATGGCGAAAAGTCATGATGTTATCTGCAGTACTTAGCGCATCTGCATATCGCAGATCAATCTCCTGTTGTCCTGGAGCACCTTCATGATGTGAAAACTCAACTGAGATTCCCATTGCCTCTAGCAAAGTAATTGCTTGGCGACGGAAGTCATGTCCAACAACTGCAGGTGTGTGATCGAAATATCCACCTTGATCAACTGGCACAGGTGCTTTGCCGGTTTCTGGTTTGTCTTTAAATAAGAAGAATTCAATTTCTGGGTGGGTGTAACAGGTGTAACCCATGGCCGCTGCTTTTTCTAGGGTGCGGCGTAAAACATTGCGTGGATCTGCAGGAGATGGTGTGCCATCTGGCATCACGATGTCGCAGAACATACGGGCAGCACCTGGAGCTTCAGTGCGCCACGGCAGGATAGAAAAAGTTGCAGGATCTGGTTTAGCCAACATATCTGACTCAGTGACGCGTGCAAAGCCTTCAATTGCAGAACCATCAAAGCCAATACCTTCGGCAAAAGCATTCTCTAACTCAGCTGGCGCAATTGCTACAGATTTAAGAAAGCCCAAAACATCTGTAAACCACAAACGCACAAAACGAATATTGCGCTCTTCCAGGGTGCGAAGAACGAACTCTTCTTGCTTGCTGATCTCGGTGTTCATGGGCGGCATTCTTACAAATGCAGATTACGGCTGTGTTAACTGCCCTTAAATGACAAAGAAGTCAGCGTGATCAAGCATGGTTCGTGGGGCTAAATCCTTGGTAATAACAGCGTTGGCACTGATACGCGATCCCTCGCCTATGGTCACATTTCCAAGCACGCGCGCACCAGCACCAATAATTACATTATTTTCAATCTTTGGATGGCGGTTACCCTTTTCGATGCCGCGTGCTCCAAGCGTTACATCGTGATAGAGCATGACATCATCACCGATGATTGATGTTGCACCAATCACAACGCCCATACCGTGATCGATAAAGAAGCGACGCCCAATAACTGCTGCTGGATGAATCTCAATTCCTGTCGTGAAGCGCACAGCATTTGAGTGAATGCGTGCAAGAAGTTTCAACTTTCTCTTCCAAAGCAAATGTGAAATTCGATGTCCCCAAATCGCGTGCACACCTGGGTAAGCCAAAGCGACCTCTAAACGATTACGCGCAGCCGGATCATGGCTCAGGGCGTTATCAAGGTCTTCTTTGATGCGGCTTAGGATTGACATGAATTAATCAACCAAGTCTTCATACAGCACTGTTGATAGATAACGCTCACCATTTGAAGCACAGATAACAACGATGTTCTTGCCTGCAAACTCGGGACGCTTTGCAATCTCTGATGCAGCCCACAACGTTGCACCAGATGAAATTCCAGCAAGGAATCCCTCTTCTGCTCCTGCTCGGCGCGCATACTTAATGGCATCTGCCGCAGTTGCATCCAGGATCTCGTCATAGACAGAGCGATCCAAAACATTAGGAATGAAGTTGGCTCCAATTCCCTGAATGGGGTGTGCCCCTGGCTCTCCACCATTTAAAATTGGTGATGCAGCTGGCTCAACACCAAAGACCTTAATTGCAGGGTTTTTCTCTTTTAAGTAACGGCCCGTGCCAGTAATTGTTCCGCCTGTGCCAATTCCTGAAACAAAAGCATCAACTTTTCCATCAAGGTCGCGCCAAATCTCAGCACCCGTTGTTTTGTAGTGAATCTCTGGTCCTGCTTCATTTTCAAATTGGCGAACTAACACAGCACCAGATTCTGCAAGCTTTTCTGCCGCAGCAACTGCGCCTTTCATACCTTCAGCAGCCGGGGTGAGCACTAACTCTGCCCCGTATGCGCGAATGAGCTTGCGACGCTCTTTTGAAACAGATTCCGGCATTGTCATGATTGCCTTATAACCACGAGCAGCAGCAACCATTGCCACGGCAATTCCTGTGTTTCCAGATGTTGCCTCAACAATTGTTCCGCCAGGCTTGAGCTCGCCACTTGCCTCGGCTGCATCAATCATTGCAACACCGAGACGGTCCTTAACAGATGATGTTGGGTTATAGAACTCCAACTTGGCATAAACATTTCCTGCCGCACCATCTGTGATCTTGTTGATGCGAAGTAATGGTGTGTTTCCAAAAATCTCTGTGATGCTGTTATAAATCTTCATAATTCTCCCTAGGTAAATTTAATAAAATATTTTGGAACTGCAGGTAAAGCGGGCTTAAAAATCAGCAGCTGCAGGATGTAGAGAGGCAGAAATCAACCACGCGATTTCGCGTGAATAACCAGTTAATGATTGATTTCATAGGCCAATTCTACTGAGAATGCCTAATAGTGCGAGTTGCAAGTAATTTGCAAAAACTTAGCGCTCATTCCAACGTGATGTCATCGGCAAACGACGATCCTTACCAAAGGCACGGCCTGAGACCTTAGTTCCAGGTGGATATTGGCGGCGCTTGTATTCAGCTTTATCTACCAATGAAATAACTCGCCGAATCAGCCCTTCATCAAATCCATCTTTGAGCAAGGCTTCAAAGCCATAATCTTCATCAACATAGAGGCGCAACACTGAATCCAGCAACGGATAGTCAGGCAGAGAATCTGAATCCTTTTGATCTGGGCGAAGTTCTGCACTTGGCTCTTTAGTAATGGAGCGCTCTGGAATAGGAGGAGTGTGCCCGGCAGCAACGGCCTGAGCATTTCGCCATGTTGCCAGCGCCCAGACATCGGTTTTATAAATATCTTTAATCGGCGCAAAACCACCCACGGCATCGCCATAGAGAGTGGAATAACCAACAGCTAACTCACTCTTATTGCCGGTGGCTAAAACCATGTGGCCCTCTTGATTTGAAATACCCATCAGCGTTGTTCCGCGCACGCGGGCCTGCAGATTTTCTTCAGCCAATCCCTTCAGGACCACGTTGGCCAGATAGGCATCAACCATGGGGGCAATCGGAGTGATCCTGAAGTGAATGCCTGTGGCATCTGCCAAGCCTTGGGCATCTTCAACCGAGTGATCGGATGAATACTTACTTGGCATGGCAACACCATTCACTCGCTTTGCACCTAGCGCATCAATTGCAATCGCAGCAACTAACGCTGAATCAATTCCACCAGATAAGCCAACAACAACTGATTTAAAGCCATTCTTGGTGATGTAGTCACGAAGGCCAATGACTAGGCCCTGCCACATCTCAGCTTCATCACTAAGGCGCGGTGCAATTACAGAAGAGCCAGATGCCGGCTTTGCTCCATCAGTTGAAATAACCACATCAGGTGTTGAACTACCCTCTTGGCAATCGATTTCAACAACTACTAACGTGTCATCAAATTGTGGAGCTCTGGCAAGGAGTTGGCCATCTTTATCAACAACGATGGTGTCACCATCAAAAACTAAATCATCCTGGCCACCGGTCATATTGACATAGGCAAGTGGGGCTTTAATCTCGCGGGCTCTCTTTTGAACAAGGGCTAAACGAACATCATCTTTATTTCGCTCAAAAGGTGAGCCATTAGGGACAACGACTAGGCCTGGTGTGCGAGCGGCGATGCTGGCCATGGAGTGCCAAATATCTTCACAGATTGCAACGGCAACATCTACGCCATGAATACGAACAACTAAATCACTGGCACCTGGAGTGAAATTTCTAAACTCATCAAAAACACCATAGTTAGGTAGATGTCTTTTCACATAGCGGGCCTTGATTTTTCCTTCATGAATAACCGCAACCGTATTTTGTGGCCCACGGTCCAAGTAGCCAACTACTGCCACGATGTCACCTGATATTTGGCTCGCTATTTTTTCAACGGCTGCGATGCTGGCATCTTGAAAGGATGGGCGTAGCGCTAAATCTTCAACGGGATAGCCAGTAACAATCATCTCTGGAAAAACAATGATGTGGGCGCCTGCTGCTTTGGCTGCCTGCACGCTGTTCATAATCAGGGCGCTGTTGCCGTTCAGATCTCCCACAGTCGGATTGATCTGAGCAAGGGCTACAGACAACTTCATTTTTCAAGTGTAACGGGGGTACCCTTGTGCCTGTACCCGGGGACTGCCTCATGCAGCCTCGAGGAGAGGAACATCAATGGAAAGCCTTTATGGCGGTGCGCTGCACCGACGCGTAACGATTGCCGATCTGCTAGCGGCTAAGGTCCGCGGTGAAAAATGGGCGATGCTCACTTCTTATGAGCAGATGACTGCAGAGATTTTTGATGAGGCCGGTATCCCTGTCCTGCTCGTTGGCGATAGCGCCGGCAATAATTTTCTAGGAGAGAGCAACACCATCCCTGTCACAGTCGATGAGCTCATTCCATTGACCCGCGCAGTTGTCAGGGCATCAAAGCAGGCCCTGGTTATTGCCGATCTTCCCTTTGGTTCTTATGAATCCTCACCCGAACAAGCACTTGCAACATCTACTCGCTTTTTCAAAGAGGCTGGGGCGATGGGTGTGAAAATCGAAGGCCCACATATTGCAACAGTTGAAAAACTTGTGGCCTCTGGAATTCCAGTGATGGGACATGTTGGTTTAACACCACAAGCCGTCCACTTATTAAGTGGCTATAAAGTCCAAGGTCGCACCGATGGCGATGCCATTGTGCAAGCAGCCCTTGCCCTTGAAAAAGCTGGGGTATTTGCCATTGTCTTGGAGTTAGTCCCAGCTGAGTTAGCGGCGAAAATTACGGCCGCCTTAAAGATCCCAACGATTGGTATTGGCGCTGGGGTGAACTGCGATGCGCAAGTGCTGGTGTGGACGGACATGATGGGAATTACTAAGAACCCTCCCAAGTTAGCTAAGGCATATAGAAATATGCGAGCTGAGATGGTGGCAGCGGCCGGCGAATTTGCCGCTGAAGTTAAAGCTGGTCAATTTCCAGCACCAGAACACACTTTCAACTAACCTCACCCTTGTGGCGAAATACGCGATAGACCTATCTCCACTGCGTAAATCTGCCGACTTTCGCAAGCTTTGGTCTGCTGAGCTGATCTCTTATTTCGGCACCATGTTCACCTATGTTGCCGTGCCTTTTCAGATTAAAGAGCTCACTAACTCCTATGTGGCAGTGGCAATAAGCGGGCTCGTTGAGATAGTTCCGCTGGTTATCTTTGGCCTCTATGGCGGGGTCCTGGCCGATGCCATTGATCGCAAAAAACTCATCTGGATTACTGAATTCCTATCCCTAGTATTCACTGGCATTCTTCTGATCAACTCCCTGCGCTCCTCCCCCAGCATTATTTTGATTTATATAGTCGCTGGATTATTTGCAGCTGTCAGTGGCCTTCGACAACCTGCCATGACTGCAGCCCTGCCCCGACTTGTCGATCATGAAGACATGGCAGCGGCATCAGCGTTGATGAGTCTTCGCTGGCAGGTCGGTGTCATCGTTGGCCCAGCAATTGGCGGTGTATTAATTTCAACGTATTCGGTGGCCGTGGGATATGCCGCAGATATTGCCACCTTTCTTATCTCACTTATTTTGCTGTCCATGATGAGCAATATCCCCCCATCTAAAGAGGCAGAAAAGCCATCTCTGGCAGCCCTTTTTGAGGGTATTAAATACTCCTTTGCCCGTAAAGATTTGCTGGGAACATATCTGATCGACTTAGCTGCGATGTTTTTTGCCATGCCCACTGCCCTGATTCCTTTTTGGGCAGATCAGTTAGGTGCACCGTGGGCACTTGGTTTGCTCTATGCCGCTGGCACCGTTGGAGCTGTTGCAATTGTGCTAACAAGTGGCTGGACTAAAAGCGTTCGCTTCTACGGCCGAGCAATTATCTGGGCAGCTATCGGTTGGGGCGCAGCTATTGCTCTGGCCGGTGCCACAAATTACTTAGCCCTGGTACTTCTTTTTCTTGCTTTGGCCGGAGCATCGGACATGGTCAGTGCCCTCTTCAGATCAGCGATGTGGAACCAAACAATTCCCGATAATTTGCGGGGACGTCTTGCTGGAATCGAATTATTGTCATATTCACTGGGACCTTTGGCCGGTCAGATGCGCGCAGCTTCTATGGCCGCGGCATTTTCCTTAACTTTTTCAGTCACCGCTGGCGGAATAATCTGCATCATTGCAGTAGTCCTACTGGCCGGTTTTTTCCCAATTTTGCGAAAATTCGACATAAAAACCGACAAAAACGCCCTCGAAAAGGCCGCTGAAAGTGAGAAATCACGCTCAAACCCTCAAGGCGAGGCAGAGATATCGTAATTTTGGGAAAATTACCGTTTTTTTAATATTTCTTCGATTTTTTTGATTTCGAATTAAATATTTAGTGAAATTTTCCGCAGATGCATAAAAAATAATTAAAAAGAATGTGCGACACGCACCTAAATAATTTCCACAATATGATGGCATTTTTACCTAAATGATGTCACGCTTATCCACGAAAAGGTTTGGGTGACGGATCCGAACCATTCCGATAGGAGAAGTACGTGGCCGCAGCAAAGAAAGCAGCACCAAAGAAGCGCCGTAAGAAGGCAGCTGCTCCAGCAGCTCCAAAGAAGCGCCGTAAGAAGGCAGCAGCAGCTGCTCCAAAGAAGCGCCGCAAGAAGGCAGCAGCAAAGAAGGCTGCTCCAAAGCGTCGTAAGAAGGCAGCAGCTAAGAAGGCTGCTCCAAAGAAGCGCCGCAAGAAGGCAGCAGCAAAGAAGGCTGCTCCAAAGAAGCGCCGCAAGAAGGCAGCAGCTAAGAAGGCTGCTCCAAAGCGTCGCCGCAAGAAGGCAGCAGCAGCAGCTGCTCCAAAGAAGCGCCGTCGCAAGAAGGCAGCTAAGAAGTAATTAGCAATTAAAAAAACCCGCCACTTTATGTGGCGGGTTTTTTTATGCAGTTTTATTTACTCGTTACTTCCATCGTTGCGAAGTGACTCTTCCACCCGGGCAAAAATCGTTGCTATTACTTCTTGATCAGCCTTTGATAAATGATCAACGAATCTTGCGCGCACACTCTCCACATGATCAGGAGCTGCTGCCACAATCGCTTTCCAGCCCTTGGTTGTCATCACAGCAAAGTAGCCACGTTTATCTGATGGGCATGCCTCGCGCTTTACCCAGCCAGCCTTTTCCATCACCTTCATTCGATGCGATAAACGCGAGCGCGATAGCAAAGCAATATCGGCTAACTCACTCATACGCATTTTGCGATCAGGGGCATCACTGAGTTGAGCCAAAATTTCATAATCTGACATTGATAAATCATGGCCATCTAAATCAGTATCTAGCGCCTCTAATAAGCGACGGCTGGCGATGATGTAACGGCGCCAGGCCTTCATTTCGGCGGCGTTGAGCCACTGGGGTGCGGTAGCGTTTTCACCTGCCATAGTTTTAAGTCTACGCTAACAGTTGAAGCTTCAACTACTTTAAAATCTAGAAAGGTGAGCCAGTGAGTACGGGTTTCTCCTTTGAAATTAAATCTAGCCAAGAAGGCTCCATGGCTCGCGTTGGAACTATCACGACTCCCCATGGCGAAATCCAAACCCCAGCTTTTATTCCAGTAGGAACAAAGGCCACCGTTAAATCTGTTCTGCCAGAGGCGATGGCAGATCTGGGCGCACAAGCACTTCTTGCAAATGCCTACCACCTCTATCTCCAACCCGGCTCTGATGTCTTAGATGAAGCCGGGGGCCTTGCCCAATTTATGAACTGGCCTGGGCCAACATTTACTGACTCTGGCGGCTTTCAAGTTCTTTCGTTGGGTGTGGGATTCAAAAAAGTATTGGCGATGGATGCCCAGACATTTCGCCGAGATGATGTCATTGCAGATAACAAAGAGCGCCTGGCCCATGTCGATGATGAAGGTGTGACTTTTAAATCCCACATTGATGGCTCCATGCATCGCTTCACCCCTGAGGTTTCCATGCAGGTCCAACATGAAATTGGGGCCGACATCATCTTTGCCTTTGATGAGTGCACGACCTTGCACAACACCCGCGGCTATCAAGAGTTAGCGATGGATAGAACTCTGGCCTGGGCCGTGCGCTGTTTAGATGAACACAAGCGATTAACGCAGGCGCGATCTACAAAGGCCTACCAAGCCCTTTTCGGGGTAATCCAAGGGGCTCAATATGAAGACCTGCGAAAGAAAGCTGCGGCAGATTTAGGTGGCCTTGTTTCATCTGGGCAATCCTTTGATGGCTTTGGTATTGGTGGGGCGCTAGATAAAGATTCACTCGGAACAATCGTTTCCTGGGTCAATCAAGTGCTACCTGAAAACAAACCTAAGCATCTGCTGGGTATTGGCGCACCGGAAGATCTCTTTGTGGGGGTTGAAAACGGCATTGATACATTTGATTGCGTATTAGCCTCCAGAATTGCACGAACCAGTGCTGTGTATACGATGGAAGGGCGTTTTAACCTATCTAATAGCGCCTTTAAACGCGATTTCACGGCCATTGACGATGAATGTGACTGTTACACGTGTACGCACTACACACGGGCTTATATGCACCATGTATTCCGCGGTAAAGAAATCATCGCTTCAACCCTTGCCACAATCCATAACGAGCGCTTTATCGTGCGCCTAGTAGATCAGATGCGACAGGCCTTACTTGATGGCAATTTTGCCGATATGAAAGCTGATTTCTTAGGCCGCTATAAACACCGCAGTGGCCAGGCGCGGGATTAGTTCTAGCCAGAGATGGCTTTAGGCAAGTTCCAATTGAACTTAATTGAGATCTCACGAACTGCCACTACTGCAAGGCCTGAGACAACTGCTGTGATCGCCTCATTGATGCCAAGAGAACTCATCGCAATATAGAAAATAGCTCCAGCAACCGCACTTGTTCCAACGGTTTCGCGGTGCAGCAGAACGGGCTGGACTTGGCACAAAATATCTCGAAACAATCCCCCAGAAACTGCGCCAACAATGGCCAAGACAAAGGCTGCCACAACAGGTGCCTCATTGGTGAGTGCAAACTGGGCACTTGAGACCGTTGCCACGGCAAGACCCAAAGTATCTAAGGAAAGTGCGAAGCGGCCCACTTCTTGTTTCTTTCCAATTGCAATCGTGATTACAACCGCTGCAATGATGGGTAGAAATAACCAGGGGTATTGAATCCAGGGCGGGCGCTGTCCCATGAATAAATTGCGAAGAGTTCCACCTGAGATAGAAGCAATGGCTGCGATCAGAAGTATGCCGCCGTAATCAAGGCCTTTATTGGCAGCAACGCGAGCAGCTACTAATGCAAAAGCAAAGGTGGAGACCAGGTCGAGTGAATAAACCAGAAGCTCTAGATCCATCAGGATCTACTTCTTAGCAGCTAAACGGGCCTCACGACGGATGCGTTGTTCTGCAGGATCTGGAACAGGCACAGCTGAAATCAAGCGGCGGGTGTAATCATTTTTAGGGTGCTTCAAGATCTGATCACGATCGCCTACTTCAACCAGTTCGCCATCTTGCATAACGGCAATGCGGTGAGCCAAGATATCAACGACAGCTAAGTCATGGCTGATGAACAAACAAGCAAAGTTCAACTTGCCCTGCAAATCCTGCAGCAGGTCAAGGAATCTGGCCTGCACAGAAACATCCAGAGCAGATGTTGGTTCATCGGCAATGAGTAGATCTGGAGTCAGAGCCAGAGCACGGGCAATACCAACGCGCTGGCGTTGACCGCCGGAGAGCTCATGTGGGTAACGGTTGCGATAGCTGCGTGGAAGTTCTACTTGATCAAGTAGTTCTTCAACCTTATGCGCTAAATCAGCACCCTTTGCAAGACCTGCCAAGAACAATGGCTCACCAATTGATTCACCGATAGGCAAACGTGGATTAAGTGATGAAGCAGGATCTTGGAAAACAATTCCAGTGTGGCGACGAATTGTGAAAAGCTCCTTTTGCGTTGCATGGCTAATGTCTTTGCCAACAATCTCAAGTGAGCCTTCTTTAATAGGAAGCAGACCAATGGACGCGCGGCCCACAGTTGTCTTTCCTGAACCTGATTCACCCACAAGGCCGACGATCTCACCTGGATAGATCTCAAGGCTAAAGTTCTTAACGGCCACAAATGCTGGGATGCGACCACGCTTGGGATATTCAATGGTGACATTTTCTAACTTCAAAACCGGTGCTGGCTTAGCACTTTCCTTATAAGGAAGTTCGCGCTTTTTTGTAGAGCCCAGCTTTGGAACGGCGCCAAGAAGTTGCTGGGTATAAGGATGGGTTGGCTTATTAAAGATCTGATCAGCAGTTCCTGATTCAACAGTGATTCCATCCTTCATAACAAGGATGTGATCTGCCATATCGGCAACTACACCCATGTCGTGAGTGATCAGAAGAATCGCTGAGTTGAGCTTGTCTTTAAGCCCACGCATTAAATCAAGGATTTCGGCTTGAACTGTCACATCCAGTGCAGTCGTTGGCTCATCAGCAACAAGTAAACCTGGATCACAAGCAAGTGCTTGAGCAATCATGGCACGCTGGCGCTGACCACCAGAGAGTTGGTGCGGATATTTATCAATTGATCTCTCTGGATCTGGAATATCCACCATGGTGATTAACTCAACGGCGCGAGCATGAGCCTCTTTTGGTCCCATATCAAAGTGATTGCGAAGTGTTTCCATGATCTGGAAACCAATGGTGTAGATAGGGTTCAGAGCAGTCATTGGCTCTTGGAAAATGTAGGCAACTTCTTTTCCGCGGAATCTGCGAAGAGTCACGGCTTTGGCGTTGAGCATCTCTTGATCTTTAACTTTTACAGATCCAGACATACGGGCATTTGAAGCCAGAAGTGACATCAAACCAAGGGCTGTCGTTGATTTACCAGAACCTGATTCACCCACAATTGCAGTAACTTTTCCTGGCTCAAGTGAGAGATTCATACCGATAACAGCTGGGTACCACACTCCATCTACCCAGAAATCAACATTAAAATCCTTGATCTCTAAGACTGGCTTACTCATTTGGTTGACCCCATCTGTGAGAAACTTGCGCAATGACTAACGTCGAAAAGTTCAGACCCGGCAGCGCCATTGCTAGCGGCTGGGTTCTTATCGTTTTCTTTGTCGGATTTATTATTCAAAGCTTCTTCTACGGCGGAGATATCCTGGTAACGATTGGTATCTGTGGCGCAGGTGCATTCGGTTCTTATCTGCTCTTCCTTAAGCCCTACGTTCTGCTCTTTGATGAAGGTATCAAGATTGTTAACCCAACCAAAGAGATCACCGCTACGTGGGATCTGGTTGAGGAGATCGAGACCAAGTACAGCATGTCCATCCAGATTAAGGATCGGACTTACTACGCCTGGGCGGCTCCAGCTCCGAGTGGTCGACACAGTAGAAGAATGAACAAGACTGACCTTCTTCCCGGAGCCAACAGTCCTAGACGTGTGGGTGACTCGCTTCAAAGTGACTCGGGTGTTTGTGCCTACATGGCCAATATGCGAAGAAAGAAGTTCACTGGTGCGAGTGCTAGTGAGTTTGAAATCCTTAGCGATAACACCAGTCTCTATATCTTCGCGGCTTTGATTCTTATCGGCGCAGCAGCTTCCCTTTTCTAGAGAATTAATCATCGGCATGTGCCAACTTTCTAGCCGTTGCTGAATCCTGGCGCTCTTTTTTAGAGATACGGCGGCGCTGGCGTGGATCAAAAGCATCGCGCAAACCATCGCCAATAAAGTTAATACTCAAGGCGATAGAAATGATGAATAGACCTGGATACCAGAACAACCATGGACGTGTTGTGAAAGAGTCCTGATACTGGCTAATGAGAAGTCCCAATGAAACATCAGGTGGAACCACACCAAAACCAATATAACTCAGGGCAGTTTCAAGCAAAATTGCACCTGATAGTAATAGCGTCACAGAAACGATGATGACACCGATGGCGTTAGGCAAAATGTGCTTAAAGATAATTCGCTTATTTGTCGCTCCTGCAACGCGGGCGGCATCAACAAACTCTCGCTCACGCAGTGAGAGAAACTCTCCGCGCACCAGACGTGAAAGACCGGTCCAAGCAAATAGACCAAGTAAGAAAGCTAGGAATGTTGCTCCCAGGTTTCCATAGCGATAGCCGATAACAGAGCCGATAATGATTACTGGGATTGTGATCATGAAATCCACAAAGCGCATCAAAATTGCATCGATGCGGCCACGGTAGAAACCAGAGATTGATCCAACAATAATTCCAAGGGTTGCAGCCATTCCACCGATAATAAACATTACCGAGAGTGAGCGTTGTGTACCCTTCATGACGAGTGCAAAGAAATCGCGCCCAATGTCATCTTGGCCAAATGGATGTGATCCCAATCCAATTCCCTGTCCACCTAAAGACTTTGGCAGCAGTGAAATTGTTGGGCAACCAACAGTGTCATTTGGACAATCGCCAAAGCGAAGCTCTGGCAGATCCTCAGGAGTCCACTTCCACCAACCAGGAACGCGCCAGATACCAAATAATCTAAAGTCCAATGCAGTAAATGCCATTACAACAATGGTAATAATGGTGAAGAGAGAGATAACTGCTGCACGGTGGCGGAAAAAGCGCTTGCGAACAATTTGTCCCTGGCTTAAGCCTTCAATCTCTTTATTTTGAATTGCGTTTTCACCAGAAAGAACTTCAGTTGACTCAACGCTGGCCTTAGATTTACGCGCCATCATTACGCACCACTTCCTACTCGAATGCGTGGATCTAAGGCTGAATACAACAAATCTGCAACGAAGTTAGCTAGAACTGCAAGGGTTGCAGTAATGAAGAAAACGCCCATCAATAGGTTGAGATCTTGACCGCGAATTCCTTGAATGGCCAACGTGCCCATTCCAGACCAGG
>Ga0209135_1000318_pt1 | contig 17402 bp, 23 predicted proteins | sample LauGreSBDMM110SD_4_FD_187570 | JGI IMG/M metagenome (GOLD analysis project Ga0209135, IMG submission 187570) | Freshwater lake microbial communities from Lake Michigan, USA - Su13.BD.MM110.SD (SPAdes) (version 3) | ecosystem: Environmental > Aquatic > Freshwater > Lake | place: Lake Michigan... | reverse complement strand
GCAGTTATTTGCGCGTAGCGGTTATCGCTTAAATCCAAACCGCCTGTAACAAACTGCACTGCTGCTACTGGTGTGCCACTGCCGTTGCGGTTTTGGATTAGCAAGCCTATTGTGCCGTCTAAATCTTGGCGAATATGAAGACGCTGAGAAGGGCCTGTCGTACCAAGACCTAGGCGGGCGTTGGTGTTGTCCCAGAAAAAGTTGGCGTTGCTTTGAGAATACACGCCAGACGCGCCTGCAAAAACAACAGAGCCTGCCGTAAATGCCGTAGCTGTGCCTGTGCCGCCATATCCGACACCCAACGTGCCGCCAAGCGTAAGCGTGCCGCTTGTCGTGATTGGTGACCCAGTAAAGGTTAATCCCGTCAACCCGCCAGACGCAGCAACCGAAGTGACAGTACCGCCAAGATCAGGCGGTGTAACATCAAAAGCATTTTGCAGATTGTTTAAGCTGCTTTCTAGGCTTGCCACCATACCGTCGGACGCAGTTTCGGACGCTTGTGTCGCGGACGCCAGCAATGCGTCATAGGTAGCTAATAGCGATTGTACGTCTGGCGCTAATACGGTTTCAGCTTGGTTAGCTTCTGTAGCTGTTAGTAATGACAGAAAGAACCTGTACCATTCACGGCTAATTGCGCCTGTCCGCGGGTCGATAAATTCAACACGCGGCGGCGTAAGATTAGTTGGGTTAATAGGTGCAAGCGCCATTAGGCGCTCGTCCCGTTAATTGCCAGTTCAGCGCCCATGATGTAAATTCGTACAGGGTCTGTACCTGATACTTCGTAAACGCGGTCGCGTATCTTCATTGTCGCGCCAAGGCGGCGCCAGATTGTGCGTTTTCCGTATTGACCAATAGGCCCCATCGACTTCCAATGTTCGTTAGACCACGTATGCCCGCCGTCATCGGAAAAGCGGAGCATGACTTGCGGATCGCTACCTTGGCCAGTGTTCAGTCCCACGCCGGTTTCGCAGTCAAGCTGCAATGCGTGCTGGATGGTACGTGTAAGGTTATTAGCGCCTGTCGGCAGCGCGCGCCATGACCGCAGCCATTTCTGCACTGCGCCGTCATCGGCGTAGACGTTCAGGTCAAATGCATAAATTTTGCCGTTTTCATAATCGCCAACAACAGTGGTGTTGTTGAAAAACATCTGGTTATTGGCGCGGTGGCGGTTAAAATCGCCATTGGCAAATGACGCCCGCTCATGCCACGCGCCGGTAGCAACGTCGTACACCCATGTAGTGTCGGCGCTGGGGAAGTTCAGAACGTAGAAACTGTGACCGTCCTGCTGATACGTGTAGCCTGTTGCATCTGAAATGTCGGCATACTCTTGCATCTGCCATTCAATAGCGTGCGTAGATACGCGTTGACCGATATAGCCGGCGGCTTTGTAGACGATCCCTTGGCCGCGTGCATCTTTGCCAAGCCAGTAGACTTGGTTGTCCATCTTGGCGATGCTGTACGGGGCCGCGCAGCCCAGTTCGTTGAACGCGCCTTGAATACGCGCTAGCGGAAAGTCGAGCAGCCCTGCGTCGTACCAGACTTCGGTTGAGTTTGAGCCAAACACCCAAACTTCGCGGTGGTCTACAAATATAGCCACAACATCATCTGGGTTGCCTTCGGCGCTAGAAAACTCCAACGGGTCAACACTTGTCCCGTCTAATAGCTGAGTAACCCAGATTTTCTGGCTGTTAGGCTCGTTAAACGTAAAATAGCCGTCTATGTAACCGACCGTGCTTGCGCCGGGGAAGTCTGGGTCGGTAATTGCTTGGAACACGTCAGTGCTGGCATTGTAGATAAAACCTTGCGGGTCTGCCGCAATGAATAGCTGCGTGCCGTTGTCAGCCATGCTGACAGGCCCAGAACCGCTCACAGTACCTTTGGCGACCGCGTTCCAGTTGCTGTCGATCTGGTACAATGTTGAACCTGACACAGCGTAACCGTAATTGCCGTATGTCCACAATCCGCGGATAGGGCCGGCGCCTAGCGTAGCCAGAAGGGTAAGCCCCGGCGCACGCTGAAGAAACGCGGGTTCTTTGCCGCCTTCGGGGACAATTTCAGGGAACAGGTTGACCATGCGGTTGTCGGCGGCGTTGACGCTTCTAGCGACATACGCCGACCCAAGGATCGGCGTTTTCACTAATAGTTCCCAGCGTAGATGTTAAACCGCTGACGTGAAGCGATGAGGCTGTACGGTATCGACATGATGTCGTCAGGGTTGTTGATGCGTTTGATGTTACGCTTGGAAGCCATCGCCAAACGGCGGACTTGCGACGAAGGCTCTATACCAAACTCAGGCGCCATTTCGCAAGCCAAGTTATAGCGGAACGCACGCAGATAGCCGGGAGGAAAATGCAGTACTGTCGCCAGCGTTGCAGGCTGGGTCAGTTCTTCAACCGAAATAAAATGCCATTCCAGATCGCGCGTAGGCCGCGGGTAGATGTACATTTCAATGTCGGGAAACGTCATGTTGATAAAGATGACTTGCGGGTACGTCGATGTGACGGTCTTAACCGCGATGCCGTTATACTGCTGCTGGTTAATGAATTTGATACCGTAGCTGACGCCAGTGCCGGGGTCTTTGAAATACGTGCTGTCATCAAGCAGCACTGGGCGGTTGCCGATGAAGTTGCCGGTCGGTCCCATCGTGCGCGATAGCTGGCCCGAAGGCCATGTGAATATCTGGTCTTGTGTCGAGAAGACGGACAGGCGCTCTGTGTTCCAGCTATCAATCATCTGGTTCATGGCGCGCAGTGCGTCCTGCGACGTTTCAGCCGATGGAACTTCGCCTTCTGCCAGTACGCCTAGCAGTCTAAGCGAACCGTTAATTATGTCACCGGCAGTTTCCATACCAAGCCCTCGCAAAAAAATTAAAAATGGACGGCCCGAAAGCCGCCCAAATTAGTTAAACGCAGTGGATGATTGCAAAGTTAATCACTACTGCTTCTGACAGCGTACCACCAGAAATGTTGCGTAGGCTGATGCTGACAGAGCCAGCGGCCAAACCGTTTGCAAACACGTTGTATGATCCAGCGGTCGCTTGACCGCCAGAGATAGTAAGAACAACAGTGTCATTTGCAGAAATGAAGCTGTTGTTCAGCGTGAACGTAGCGTTAGTTGCAGTGGTTAAAGACGCGTTGTTCATGGTAATGCGGCCAGCAGGCTTGTTCAGTGTAACGGCAGTGGACTTATCTGTCGCTTGCGTGACTGTACCTTGTGCCGCGGCGGTGTAGCCGAGTTGCTCGTCAGCCAAGAGATATTGTGCGCCAATAATATCTTGGTCGAGGAAAGCAACGCCAATAGATTTTGTATTAGCCATTAGTTTTCTCCTGAAAAGGATGCCCCGACCGTAGCCGGGGCAAACCTATTAGCCAGCGATACGGTACAGGTTGTACGTAGCTTCGCCAGTTTTAACAGCGCGGAACAATACGCTTTTAGAAGCAACGCCAGCACCTGAACCAACCAGCGTCCAGCCAGTGCCTACTAGGATAGTAGGAACGCCAGTGCTGGTAGCAACCAAAGCAACATCAAACGATGAGTTAACTTTTGCGCTGCTGATGTCGGCGTTAACAACGGTGACTGCAGGAAGCGTAAGGTCTGCTGTAGAAGCAGAAGTGTAAACAACTGCGCCGCCAGCGAGATCGGCAGTGGTTAACGTAGCTGCTGCGGTGTACGCAGTAGGGATTGCCGAAGTACCAAAGGTAACTTCGCCAAGATTGCCGTCGCCAACTTGATAGCCGCCGGCGCCATTAGGTAGAATAGCCATAATATAAATCCTTCAAAATGTTTGGCCCCCAGCGAACTGGGGGCCGGTATTAGGTTAACCCCAGAGACGGCAGGCCATCTGCGGACGGATCGTGCTGTAGCCGTACAAAACGTCGATACGGCAAGGCATACGGTCGTTGTTGATGTCGTACTGACGAACAACGCGGAGCGAGATGCCGTTATGCACCTGACGCGAAGCCATATCTACGCCCTGTGGGAGCAGAAGGTCGGCTGTTGCGAAGGTGATGGCATCCTTGTGGTATACGAGGTTTTGAGCGTACTCTGTAGATGCAGTACCAACGAAAGTAACTGCTTGGCTGGTAGCTGGCAAAGTCTTGACAGTAGCAAGCGCGTGTGCAGCCGAGTAGATTGGCGAAACAGTGAGGTTACCAGCGCCAGAAGCGTTGAGTGTGACATCAGCCAACACAACAAACTGGAACAACGAACCTGTGCTTTCACGGGTCTGTGGGTTGACAGCAAAGCAAGCGTTTACAGTGAACACGTCGCCAGCCTTAACAGTAGCGCTGGCACCAGCGCCAGTGATGGCAATGGTGGTTGCGCCTTCAGCAGTAACAGCAGCCGAAGTCGTACCGCCGGTTGCAGTACGCGAACCAGTGGTGAACTGCTTGATGGACTGCGACATATTGATTTCGTCGAAACCAAGTACGCCAGTACCCATCATGCCGTTCTTGAACTGCTTGCTGACAGTGTCAGTTGGGTTGAAAAGACCCTTCATGCCTTCGACCAAACCAGCGTTTGCGGCAGGGTTGACAGTGGCATAACGTGGCGACATTACGGCAGCGTTTTCGTTCAGCTTCTGTTGCGCTTGCAAAAGAACCAACGACGTAGCTGGCGTAGTGCCGGGCGTGCCGACAGTGTTACCGATGGTTGCATACGCGTTTGCAACGTCAGCGTCGATGCTGGAAGCAAGCTGCGAGATACGTGGCTTGAGAACGCGGTCAGCAAAATCGTCCAACTGCATGGTCAATTCAGCAGTGGTGAAGTTAACGCCAATGTGCTTCTGGTTGGCAACGGTCAGAGTTGTGAACTGCTCGTTGTCGTCCTGTACCTGAAGGGCTGCGCCATCAGTTACAAGTGCGCGGTCAGGCAAGCGGATACGCAGGGTCGAACCGATCTTGGCGCCTTCAACAGCAAAGCTGTCGTCGTACTGACGGTTCACGTTACGGGTAAGAACAAGGTTGTTTTCGAGAATCTCAAGCGCTTTGCGCGTGATCATGTCGATTGTTAAAATCGAGTTAGACATGGTAATAATCCTAAATTATCGGTTGCGTTGTGCCTCATACTTCTTGATCTGCCGTAGCCGTTCTGCCTCAATCCAATCTGACGTACTCATGGACTTTACGGACCGTGGGTCTGTCGTATCAAATGTTGGCGCACCAGCGGTGCGGGCGTTAACAGGTGCAATCGGTGCAGGGGCGTTAGATGTTTTTTTGAATGTAGGTTCGGCTGAAAGCCTTGCCTCAATCATTCCAATTTCCCTAGCTTGCAAAATGGGGTCTAAACGCGAAATACGCTGGGCATCTTTTGTGTTGATACCTAAGTGATAAATCACGTCGGGGCCAACGTCGGATGCTTGTATTGCCATCGCCATCGCGTCGGTGATTGGAAGGTTGGGGTTGTATGCGACTTGTTGAAAGTCGTCATACTTGTCCCGCGCTGCCTCTTCACGTTCGTGATAAGACTCTAGCATTGCACGTTGCTGGCTGTCCTTTTCACGGCGTGCCAGCATTTCTTCGGCTTTACGCTCGGCCAAAACCTCTGCGTAATCCTCGTAAGTCTCAAATTGTTCAGGGGTTATGTCATAGATCGGCTGCTGCCGTGCCTGCACTTCCTCTGCTCTTTGAGCCTGTTCGCGTTCCCATTTACGCTGCTCTCTTGCGAGTCGTTTGCCTACGATGGCATCTAAGTCTTCTTGTGTGAAGGTCTTAGGCGCTTCCTGTTCAGCAGACTGCTCTTCCGGCGTCGTGTTTTCTACAGGCTCGATTGCTGCCGTGGCTTCGAGTTCTGGCGCGGAGGCATCCGCTTCGGTAAAGACATTATCGTCCATGTTTAACCCCTATGGAGTTCCTGATGAGCCGCACCAGTACGGTAGTCTATCAGACAGAAAGGTTAGCAACCTTCTGCTGAAATGCTTTAATGCGGGCTTCAAGAGCCGCGTTATCACTGTCCAGCTTGGCGCTGCGGTCTGCCAATTCGGCAGTCAGCTTTGCTTGCCCAGCTTCAAGACTGTCACACGCTTTTAGGCGGGCTGCGAGGTCTGCTTCAGCATCTGAAACCGCTTTAGCAGACGCTGTTTCGCGTGCGTCAACAGCAGTTTCGCGTGCGCCTACAGCAGTTTCGCGCTCTTTGGATTTTGCGTTTGCTTTGGTTGCGTCGGCTTTTATTGCTGCCGCTTCTTCCTTAGCGGCGGCCAGTTCGGCTGCGGCTGCGTCGCGGTCGGCAATTGCTGCTTCTGCGGCTGACAAAGCGCCCTGACGCACAGCCAGTTCGTCGCGCAAAGCAAGCATATTAACCAAGTCTTTAGGAAGTTGCTTGGTAATATACTTAATGTAGTCAACATTGGAGTTGTCGCCAGAAATGTCCATGCCCGCAATCCTTACGCGTAATAAGAGATGTTAATTTTGGCAGATGCGGTTTGCTCAATAAACCGGATTTTGCGAATGTCGCCATCGTACTGCAACGTAACACCGGCTGCCAAAGGCATACCTACCGACGCTGTTGGTGCTACGCCATCGTCGCGCCACCGAACACCATTTGTTTCAGCGGTAATGACCGCAAGCGTTGGCATCAAGTTTAACCCTGTAGTAGGATCAGTACCCGGAACCGTTAGCGCCTGCGCGGTGCTAAGCGAGGTAATTTGCTGATACCCTAGACAGCTAGTGATTGCTTTTAGATTGATAGCCATTAAAATCTCCTGCGTTCAATAACGACCGTATATTAAATTTGTGTTGGTGGCAATACACCAGTTGACTTTGCCGCAAATGCCCTATTTTAAAGCAAGGAACTTTGCTATCGTTAATGCGTTGTTTAATTGCTCACCTGTAGTTCCGTTCGCGGTGTATTGCGCAGCCAATGCGCTCCAAACCGCAGCCGCAAGGTTCTGTGGCGACAATACTGACTCACCTGTAATATCCGCCGATAGGTCACCTGTAGCGTATGGCACAACAGCCAGAGAGCCAGCACCCGCTAGATCAGCTTGAACAGATGCGAACGCTGTCAGAGTAGCAGCAACAGCGCCGGCGCCCGTAAGCTGATTGCTGAACATGAACAATGTGCCAACCAACTCTGGTGGCGGCGTAACGTCACCCGCACCCGTCAGCGATGCGATTAGCTGGGCAATCAGCGTCAGGTTGCCGTTGGTAATGCCCCCTGCGCCTGTTACGTTAGCATCAGATGGCAAGCCGCCTGCTAGATTACCCTCCGATACGCCATTTCCGTAAATCTGATTGCTGCTGCCGATCTGCCCGGCCTGTTGCGGGATGAACCACGTTAGCGGGGGATAGCTGCCATTTGGCAAAGCGTAATACTCGTCCGCAACAGTCGTTTCAGACTGCATCATGCGGCTACGCACGCGGCCTGACTGTGAGAAATTACCCCGCGCACCAAATTGCCCAGCCGCGGTACCATTAGGCCCAGTGCAGTATCTTAACGGCAGTTTGTCGAAGACGGAGTAATTACCAACTAGGGCCATATTAACCCCATGCAACGTCTAGAGAGCCGTAATAGGCAGTGTTGATTGGCGTGTTAGAGCCAGCAAACTGGAGCCATTGCAAATTAGCACCGTCAAAAATACGGGGCATTGAAGGAAGTTGGTTAACCAAGTCACGCTCAGAAGCTACACCGACTGTGGTAATTGGCAGGGTGAAAATTGGTTTAGCCAAGATTACAACCAACGAACCAGATGTCATTGTGGCTGACAGGTTAATTGATTGAATGGATTGAATCCCAGTGTCACCGGCTTGCAAAGGCACAAATGGCCCATACTTACCAGCACCAGTACCTGAGTAAATAATTGATCCTACTGGTGATGTAGTAGTTGCAACGGGCAGCGATGGGCTGGATGGTGTTAGACGCCCCGACACGCCCGCCGCATTTGTATAGCCCAACTGAATGGTAGGCGTACCCGCACCCATAACAACAGATGGAACAATGTACGCTTGCAGTCCAGCGCCTGTTGCATAACGTGGCAACGTCTGCGTTCCCGTAAACGACTGTGCGCCTGTGGTAGTAACTGATGACACCGTGAACATTGCCACCTGATCGACTAGCATCAGGGTGGTAGGTGCACTGGTCGTAGCACCACTATACGCTGATACGTTTAATACGTTCTTGATTGATGGCGATACGTCCCCACCCGTATACAAACCGCTTGGCCTTGCCGTTCCTGTAATTGTTTGCGATGTCACAGACTGCGAAATGTTGATGTTGTAAGTACCACCGTTGTTCGCGCCCGTACCTGTGCCAAGTGAGGTAATATACGTACCCGCCGACACACCCGTACCAGTTAAAATCATCCCAACAGTAAAGCGGTTTGTGCCATGCGTTGTATCAGTGAACACCGTGCCTGAGATTGAGCCGCTTGTTGCCGCTGTTGTGGCAGTTGTTGTGGTTGTATCAGACAGAGCCTGAAACGCTAGGTTAGCCGTAGAGCCGTGCGTTGAGTTTTGGAACGGGTTTCCCGCTCCTGTGCTTAGGTCATACCACTGTCCCGCAACTTGCGCTGTGGTTGGTAATGCGTTTTTATTCCAATCAGTGCGGTTAAACTGACTTGCAGTAATCGCGCTGATGATTTGATCCATTGATTGAAGTGCCATAACTTACCCCCAAACTGTTTCAATTGTGCCAATATATGGCATAGCGTTTACGTTTGCATTAGCTGAATTTAGCAATATCGAAAGATAAGCGTTATCGGCAATAACTGGAAGGTCAAAAAAATCTATAACTGGAGTACGCTCACCCCCTGAACCTATCTCACGCAGTGCAATTTGTTCTATCGGCTTAACCAGCACAAACGCCAGTAGGCCAATGTCAGGCGAATTAAACGTCACGCTTTGAACGCTTCTTATTCCCGTATCCTCCGGACATAGAATCAAGAACGGATAGTTAGAAGCAGAGCCTGAAGCTTGACCACTATTTGCAGTTGCTAAATTACCAACGAATATTGCTGTTCCACAAGTCTGTCTTGGTGAGGTTTTTAACTCACCATTTTGATTAGTATATGTAAACTGAAAAGTTGGGTTCCCTGATCCTAGTAGACCAGCCATCTGAACAGCCATGACGCTAACGCCTTGCCCACTTGTGTATCGGGTCAAACTTGCAGTGTTATCTAAAAACTGTTCATCTGTCGTACTTGTATCAATAAATGGATAATAAAACAGATAGTCCATTAAGATCATTGGACCAGTAACTATAGCTGCTGTATTTAAAGGTGTAATGCTAAGTTTCTTTAAGTATGTTTTATACCCAAGATTTTCCACTGGCGGGTTGTGCGGCATTCCCCCGTTTGCGGCCTGCCCCATTGGAGCGCCGATAAGGGGTGTAGATGCGTAATAAAATGGCAGTGGGTTGCCGGGGCTAAGTGTTACATCAAACCAAGAGTTAGCGCCAGTTGCGGCGTTCAAGTTCTTACGAAAGCTGCCAAAAAACGTCTGCCCGTTTTCTTCAGCATCCACCAAGTCTTTGTAAGAGCGGATCGCCACTTAATTAACCTCTGATGTTCCGCGCAAGATTGCCTGTAAGTTTGCCAAGACCGCAGCATCCGTGTGACCGCATGGCTTGTAAACAACACCATCGACCAAGAATACGGGTTCGCCGCATTCAGCGCATGAGTACAATGGCTCATCGCCTTTTGCCAAGTTGGGTTGCGTCATGATCAAGTCTCCGTGACTGTGAGGGCTGATGCGTTGAACTGCGGCTGAATACCAGACGCAACCGCCAGTGAACTATTGAGTGGGCCTGAATAAAGCACGTTACCAGCGCCCGTTAAGGCAGTGCCGATTGCAACATAGGTCAGCGTAGAACCAGAAGCGCCGCACTGTGGGAACTGAACCAGCGCAGCGTTGACCGCCGTGTTTGTTGAGACAGTCCAACCAGCCGATGTGCGCAGAACGCCAATGCGGGTGTAGTTGGTGTATGCGGTTTCGTTGGTTAGCTGGCTGTTACCAGTGCCCGGATCAGCCGTGTGAAGGCTTAGATACAAGCTAGTATACGGCGAAGACGCAGCATTGTCCGCCATGTTTGCCCAAGCCGTAGCGTTAAAGATTAGCTTGAGTAAATTGTTACAAGTGATGATTGATTTTGCCATGATACTTCCTTATGCCAAAAAACGTATTTTACACGAGTTAAAAGATTTTTCCATCTTAAACTCCTGTCAAAGTCTCGAATAGTCCATATGTCAAGCTGGCTCTAGCCGCCCATGCAGATGGGTAGGTCGTATACGCGGCATTGTTTGACAGATTGGCATACCGCATTGTCCCCGCCGATGTGGAGTATTCCTGCGCCAGCCACACACCGGCAGCAGTAACTTTACCGATGTAAAGCGGGTCAGTGCCGTCTAAATCATTTACTGCGTAGGCATCTAAAACAGCGCCACCACCACCTCCACCGCCGGTTGTTGGCAGCGGGTTTATATTAGTAACTGGTTGCCCATTAGCAGTATTTAATTTTACTGCTTCGGGTACAGAACCTATTTGCATAATTTACGCCAAAAATTTGAGTTTATACAAAGTCGAGTAATACAGCCCAAAAATTTCGTCGATAATGTTTTGGATCGGTGTGCAATCTTTATCGACGACTTTATACCGCATTTTCTCAAGTTCGTCTACTTGACCTTCAAGAAACGCAACAATGTTGTTAGTTTTTTTAGCTGTCATAAGCGAAATAGGTCCAATTAGGCCATATTTTCCTTGGTAAGCTTCGGCAAATTTGTCAGCTAAATCAATGACTTCGTCGTAAAAGGTGTTTAGCGCAGAATGCTTGGCAAAGCTGCGTGTGTTTAGATGCGCCGAATGTGCTACATCGCGCGCAAGAAACAGTGTCCCTACAAAATCAGCGCAACTCATTACATCATCCCTTCAGGGGCTTGTTCAGGCATTTCCATTGGCATTTCTGGCGCTTCAGGCATCTGTTCTTCCATCTGCGGTATTTCACGCATTTCAGGCGCGCCGCCAATCAAATCGCCTGTGTCCATCGCAGCGGCGATTGTACCCATGACAATGTCCTGAATTTGCTCAGGTGACATACTGTTTTGCACCGCAGAAATGCGCTTAGTTTCAGCTTCGTAAGCCTGCACCTCGGCCTTGTACTTGTCGATAGCAATCTTTTGCTGCTCTGCGCTATCTTGGATGTTTTCCATGATGTCAGACACGCGGTTGAGTTCTTGCGACAAGGCTTCAATCTGTTGCTTGGCAGCCATGACTTCTGGCGACTGATCGCCTTCTTCCAAGACCTTCGGGTCAAGGATTTTCTTGAACCGCTTCGCCATTTCCTGCGCTCCGGGCCAATCCATGTTCTTGATGAACAGATCGCCAGCCACAGACCAAAGTTCTGGGTTAGATTGCAGAATCATCGACATGGCGTCAAGCGCCTCTTGACGCTTGGTCATGTAGCCGGGGCCTGTAGTAACCATAACGTCGTATGTGCCGATTGACGGATTGTATATTTTTTCAATCAGTCCGCCATTTTGGTCACGAATTTCTCTAACAGGCTTTTGCTGCATTGGGTCCATTTTGACCATGCTGACTTCGCCGTCTACACCAATAATGCGCGCAATACGCTGTGTATCGTAAATCTTAGGGATAATATCGACAAGCTGGCGGGTAATGTGACGGATTGCACGGGCTAAGTTATCTACATAGTGGTACGTGCCAACATCGCCCTGCTTTTCGCGTGCGGTAATGGCTTTTGCAGACCGTTCGTTGCCTTGCGCGCCCAAAGATGCGTCGTACTGGCCGGTGGTAGACTTGATGTCTTCGCCAGCGCCCATTTTAGCCTGTATTAGACCTGTTTGGGGCAGCGGGGGTGCTGCACGCTGCGGGAGCGGTAATGTGTTCCCAGCGCCGTCTGTAACGTCTGGATTGACTTCCAAATACGGCCAGTTGGTCGTGTTGGCAGTCTTCCACTGGTTTTCGTAGCCTTCAAACTGTCCGCCATAGGCAATAAACGGCGCTTTTGGCGCCAGCGCCAGCATTTCTGCTTCTTGGCTGGTCCAGTAGTTGTACATACGCTGTGCGTCTTTGGCGTTCCGCACCAGACCAGATACGTAAATCTGGCCTTGCACTTCAAATTCGTTGCCTACAACGCGCACGACGGGTATCCAACTGCCCGGCCACTCGCGTTCGTCAAGCACATCATAGCCATTGGTCTTCATCCACATGACTTTTTTGCGGTCTACTTCGCGTGTGCGGACGGGTTTGCCGTACATGGCGCGTAATTGCTTATCCATATCGGTGTTTTTGAACGCAGATACGTTATCTGGGTACAAATTCAGCGTTTCACGCTTGCGTTTGTAGTAAAAATACTCCGCAATGCGGACAGTGTCTTCGTCCAGCCATGCCGACATACTTTCATCGCCAACGGCGGTAGACAGGATCGACGAAATGGGCGACGCGTCTGGAAATTCGCGCTCATACTCGTCTTTAGTCATGTCTTGCGTGACAAAGCACCATTCAGCGTCAGCGCCGCATGGGTCTTGGATCGTTGGGTCCATGTAAACTGAGAACGAGTTGCGAACACGCATGATGCGAACGTCTTGATCAAAGGTTTCTTCGTTACAATATTCTGTAATTAGACGAATGTAACCTTCACCATACGTTACTTGATTGTCGCAGGCTGTGTCGTAAGCAACGTCAGCGTCGGACATATACTCAATGTGCCGCACGACACCGTCGAAGATTGCTGCCACTTCAATGTCAGCATTGTCATCGACAGGGATAACCTTACCGGCTGGGCGGTTCTGGCGCTGCTCGTTCGTCACCTGACGGACGTGCTGCGGGAGTTTGTTAATTGTCAAGCATGGCCGTGCATTAATCGTTTGGCCCTGCACCGCGCCGCGGGTCGCCAATACGTCAGCAGGCCACTGCCACTGGTTGTCAGGGCTGCCGGCCATGAACCGTAGATCGTCTAGTTCATCTTCACGGCTGTCCGAATAAGCTGCCATCGTCATCTGTAGCCGATGACGCATGGTTGCCATTGTATCAGGGTCGCCACGGGTGTTCGCTGGATCGCTACCGCGGTCAGCTACGTCGCCTACCTTGTTAATGCCTGTCGGATCAGCCATTATTTCTTCTTTGTTGGTGTTGGCTTCATTGCCACAGTTGTGCGGATAACCTGTACAGGTACCTGTACAGGTTTCGGCATTTTAACTGGAGCGCGTCCGCTTGGTGTGCCGTAAATATTTTTTTTACCTGATGGCATTTACTTACCCTTTTTAGCTGGCTTGGCCGTCTTGGCGCTTTCTTTGAACGCTTTAGCTGTAGGGGCGCCCTTAGCGCCGGGGCTACGCATCTTTTCACCTGACCCAGCGGCAATGCGGGATTGTTTGGCGTGAATGTTGGCGTACAAGCCTTTTTTGGCTACCATGATTAAGACCCCATCCAGCTTGTAGAAACTCCTGCGGGAGAATACCTGCTTGGAGAGCGTCTGTCAACGCGTCCTTGTCGAAAATCCTGTGATGCTACAGGAAAGGCAAACGTGACCGCTATGGCGTCTGCTGCGTCAGGTGACGCCAGTCCGCGCGACTTCATATCTTTCTTGCTTTCAAGGAACAGCGTACCCTTACTATCTGGCTTGGTGCGCGGGCTGATGAGGTCTGTCTTCAGAAACCTGTCGTTGGGTATGTGCGCTGTCTTGAGCCAGTCACGCATGGCGCCCCACATCTCTGCGCGCTTGTTGCCCCACATGATCTGGTTCTTGGCTTTGTTGCCGAAGTTCACGCCGCGTATCTTGTACCGCTGTTCCTTTAGCCTGTCCACGACGCCAGCGCCTAGGCCGCCTTCGTCGATGCAGACCAACGCAGGCTGGAACTGCTCTATGGCGTCGACGACGTAGCCGGCCACTTCCATAGTGTCGGCGCCGCGGTGTCTCCGCAATTCTAATATACTACGGCCCTGCCGTATAGCTATGACGGTGGCGTCCGCCCCGAACCGTGCAGGATCGACGCCTATGACGATGGGCGCGCTGTCATCTTTGATGGGTGGCCGCTTCATAGCGTCATCAACCAGAGTGCTGCCGATGAACTGATCGTCACCTTCTGACGGAAAGTTACCGTACACTTCGACACTGGCTTGGTAGCTGTCTGGCCCGTATTCGTCGATGATGCGCTGGTACAGGTTCTTGTCTGTACCCTCGACATCGCGGGCATCAATCACCCGTGTATTCCAGAACGCCCGCTTGCTGTGGAACGTCTCGTAGAAATAGCCAGTGTTGCGCCGCGGGTTGGAGAACGCCAGATGGAACCGATGCGGTGTATTCTCTGTGAAGAAACCATCGCTGACCGACCAGATACTATCTGGGATACCGCTGGCTTCGTCGAAGATCAGCATCACACCGTCGAAGTTGTGAACCCCTGCGTATGCGTCAGGGTTTTCTTCAGACCACAGCCGGCCCTCGACTGACCAGTAGCGCGTACCTTTCTTCAAGTCACGCTCGACCAGTTCCGTCAGCCACTTGGCGGGCATGATGCGTGTAGCGGCTATCTCGAACCAGTGACTGTTGAGCGACATTGCCAGCCACTTGGTAATTTCTGCCCATGTGACACTGCGTAGCTGCGCTTCGGAGTTTGCCGACACGATAGTCGTCGAGCCGATGCGTGAGGACAGCATCCAGATGACAAGCCATGACACTAAGGCAGACTTACCGATACCGCGTCCTGACGCAATCGCCAGCCGTGCCGTGTTAAAGTCTACCTTGCCGTTGTTCGCCTTAATGTGGTCACGCAAGTCGGCAAGTATCTGCCGCTGCCATTTACGTGGGCCGGGGAAATGCTCCAGCGGCGTGCCTTGCTGGCCCCACGGGAATGTGTACAGCACAAATGCTAGGGGGTCATCCTTCAGGCTGGGGGACCACAACCTTGCCATTAGTTCCATTTCGTCTTGGGCTGAGTATATTGGCGCTTGCATTTGTATTATCCTCTAGGCGGGGTGTCACGTCAGTGTACAGCCCTTCGATGACGCGCGTTTGTGCTTTTTCCAGTGCGCCTGTAATGCTTATCTGTTGGTCGATGTTTACGTCGATTTGCTGCTTGGCTACCCAGCCGTGCTGATGCTTGAGTATCTCCAGCGCAGCCTTGCTGTCGCCATCGCGCGCAGCTTCGTACATGGTCTTGCCGGCAATGTACTCACCTTCGCTGCGCCCCTTGGCTTCAGCCATCTCGACCAGCGGGTCAGACTCCGCCAGTATGCGGAACTGCCGCGGGGTCATGCCAGCGGCCATAGCGAGGCTGTCACCCTTTAGCCCGTACTTGGCAGCTTCATAGATTGCCTCTAGCCGCGACTCGGTGGCCTGCGTCCGCTCTGGCGTGAATGGCAGTGAGTAGAATGTCATTGGGCGTACTATAGTATGTTGCAATCTAATATGCAAAAAAATAAAAAGAGCGGCGGCTACTCGACAATCGCCTGTGGGCCAGAGGACTGATCGCAACCGCCTCATTCCCAACCGCTCCAAACGCTACGTAGCATTTTCAATAAAAAAATAAAGTGTAATAAACTGTGTGGCAATAATATTTTTCACCAAAAATTGTTTGCGACCCGTGACCGTGTCAGCCACGCGGCGCTCGGCCCTGCCACCCCCCACCCCCTGCTCGACGCGTTCTGGCTTTGTTCTATGTGCTGGATTTTTGGTTGGCCTTTCCTTTCCTGCTTACACCGATGTCAGTAAAAAACATATTGCCGGCTAGCTGTGTTGCTGTGTTAACACACTAAGGAACGTCAAGTTGCCATGCGTTTGCAAGTTGCCGACGAGTTGAGTTGACGTTTACGTCAAGCGTCGATTGTTGGGGAAGTGTGACATTTTTGCATCACGTCAAATTGTCAAGTTGTCATCGGTTTTCAAGTCACCGTGAAATGGTGATAACCGTATAGGTTATATATATACATCTTTTTTTTATTCATAAACAAATATCATATTGATGACAACTTGACGTTCCTCACCCTTCAAAGCCGCGCATTTAACCCGTTTTCTCGGTTGTCATTTGCCCGCGCAAAATGACGCTACAAATGACAACTATATAGCCACGCGATCACCCGGCAATTTTCACCCGGTGAAATGCCAGCGCCAAAACTATTCGGAATAAATGCAATTTACCTGTGGATAACTTTTAAGAGGGCTTGCAAGTGCCCTCAAATTAATCCATTGAGGGCTTGCAACACAATATGGAGCAAACCAATGGCACATAAATATACTAGCATGAACGATTACCTACTTCAGCTTCCCTATCTCAACGACGAGGGCAGCGCCATTGTCGTTCATATTAAATGGCACGATGCGCGCCAATTAGTCGAAGCTGGCACACATCACCTACTGCGCGCCGACGATGGCTTGTATCTGGTCACACCAATCAAGCCAGCAGCGACTAACCACGTTTACCAAATCGGCTGCGATGCCGTTTAATCAATCAATGGGAGTGAGTAACATGAACATAGAAACATTATCAGAACGCAAACTGGAAGACCTCTACAACAAGCGCTTTCGTGACGACGCAGCACAATCGCAGATTTGCATTGCTGCGGGCATGGGCAACTGGACGCCACGCCAACGCGACGCAGCATTGCGCGGGCAATCGCCAGCAACTGATGAGCAACTAGCCATTTGCCGCGATTGGCTGGCCAGTTCAGTTGCGTTGATGGAAGCGTGTGACGAGCGCGCACGCCGCAAGCAATACCACGGCTCATACAAGCCAATCCGCCGCGCAGCGTGAACTAACACCACCAGAGCGCGGAGCAATCCGCGCCGAGGATGGCATTAGGGCCAATTATAGGAGTGAGACACTATGACAGACACAACTTGCAACGGCTGGCGCAATGCCGCCACTTGGACAGTAAACTTATGGTTTGGCGATACTTGGGCAGTAATGGCAGAGGATGGGCAAGAAACATATATAACGCCTGACTATTGCCGCGAGACTGTTGAAGAATATGTCGAGGATTTAATTGGGCGCGATAGCAATTCGCATGGCTTCATTTGGGATATGCTCGACCTTAACGCAGTCGATTGGGACGCATTGGCGGAACATCACGCGCCAATAGGTGCAGACGCATGACCGCGCATATAGCAATCACGTCATTCTTTTGGGGTGTCTTAGCCCTATCAATAACCGCAATCATCATAACACTTAGGAGCGCATGACATGACACATTTACCAGCAGACCCCGAAGGCATGAATGACGAACGCGCCGTATGGGGACGCACCGCCATAGAAGTCTTTCAAGATGTAACCGGTAGCGACGATGGGGACGCATTAGGCGACCTTTTGAGCGACCTGATGCACCTATGCGACCGAACAGACGCCTACGGCACATTTGATGAAATGCTACGCCGTGCGCGTATGCACTACCGCGACGAAACCGCAGCATAAAAGGAAACTGAACCATGACACAAGACAGAAACTATCTACGGATGTGCTC
>Ga0209135_1000314_pt1 | contig 17462 bp, 17 predicted proteins | sample LauGreSBDMM110SD_4_FD_187570 | JGI IMG/M metagenome (GOLD analysis project Ga0209135, IMG submission 187570) | Freshwater lake microbial communities from Lake Michigan, USA - Su13.BD.MM110.SD (SPAdes) (version 3) | ecosystem: Environmental > Aquatic > Freshwater > Lake | place: Lake Michigan... | reverse complement strand
GCCTATGGTTTGGAGCTTTGCAAGCTCACTGATCTGATCTAATTTTTCAAAGTACTTGACAATCAAATCGTAGCGAGTGTGCCAATCTCCAATCTTGTATCCTAAAAATTGCGAAGGAGAGGGTATACTGGGGTCAAATTTTTCACCTGGGAAGAAGTAGTCCTCCTGGGCAAAGGTCTGTATGCTGAGAAGCAGTCCCAGCAGGAGTCCGGCGATCGATTTTTTCATAGGGATGTCGTAATTTTGAGAAAAGTAGAAAAGGAATTGTGGATTTCCATATAAAATCCATCAGCGGTTTTCGATTTCCCCGAATTTTTCTTTAGTTTAACTTTATTGTTTAGCAATCCAAACCCCTTTGACCTATGAAAAATAAACTTAATGCATTTTTAATGCTGATATCTAGCCTAGGGGTAAGTTCCTTGGCTATTGCGCAGCAGACTCCTACTCCGCCACCCATGCCTCCGCAAGCGACGGAGTTTTATACTCCTGTTCCGCCAAAGGTGACTCCAGGGGCGATGAACAACCAAGCACCTTCGGATGCGATTGTACTTTTTGATGGAAGCAGCCTTTCTGGTTTTGTTTCTGCCAAAGATGGTTCAAGTACTGCCCCTTGGAAGATTGAGAATGGAGAGTTGGTGGTACAAAAGGGAACGGGAGACATTCAATCCAAACTTGGTTTTGGTGATGCTCAATATCATATCGAATGGTCTGCACCTACTGAAATCGTTGGGGAAGGTCAGGGGAGAGGTAATTCCGGCTTCTTTTTGATGGGGGTATATGAAGTCCAAGTTTTGGATAGCTACGAAAGCAAGACCTATACTAATGGACAGGCTGGAAGTATCTACAAGCAATACCCACCTTTGGTGAACCCCTTGAGAGGACCAGGTGATTGGAATTACTACGACATCATTTTCAAGGCTCCTCGTTTTGATAAAAACGGCATACTTACCTCACCTGCTACTGTTACGGTGTTGATCAATGGTGTCTTGGTGCAAAATAACGTGATCCTTAAAGGTCCTACCGAGTACATTGGGATTCCTAATTACAAGGCGCATGCAGAGGCACTACCGATCAAACTTCAAGACCACGGTAATCCCGTTCGCTTCCGAAACATTTGGGTAAGACCTTTGTGAAGTACGAAATACCTGCCTACGGCAGGCAGGCGATTGATGAAATACGACATCTAAATTAGAGTAGACTCCTTTACCGGTACTCACTAATTAATTAAGAGAAATTAGAGTTTGAATAAAATGGAGGACTTAACTCACCAAATCGTATTTCGTATCTCGTAGATTGTATTTAATCATTCATTTTATCAACCATTAACAAGTAACCCCATGACTTCAAGAAGAAAATTTATTCAAAATACCATGCTCCTAGGAGCGGGCTTGTCCATGCCCACCATTTTGACTGCTGCTGACTTTGGTACCTTTACCCGCAGCATCGGACCCAATGATCAAATCAACTACGGCGTAATCGGCTGTAAGGGAATGGGATGGTCCAACATGAGTGCACACCTCAAGATTCCACAGGTAAACTGTGTGGCACTTTGCGATGTGGACCAAAGTGTCCTTGACCAGCGTACCGAAGATGTATTCAAACTTCGAGGCAAGCGACCTACTCAATACAAGGACTACCGCAAGATGCTTGAGAACAAGGATATTGATGTGGTAATCATCGGTACTCCAGACCACTGGCATTGCCTCAACATGGTAGACGCTGTTTCCGCAGGTAAGCACGTATATGTAGAAAAGCCCATTGCCAACACCATCGAAGAGTGCCAAATCATGGTGAAAGCGCAGGAGCGTTATGGTAAAATTGTCCAAGTCGGACAGTGGCAGCGCTCAGGATCCCAGTACGATCAGGCCATTCAATACGTGAAGTCGGGCAAGCTTGGCCAAATTCGTTTGGTTAAATGCTGGGCATACCAGGGCTGGATGAAGCCAGTTCCAGTTGTTGCTAATGGAGCAGTACCTGCTGGAGTGGATTACAATATGTGGTTAGGACCTGCTCCAAAGCGGGATTTTAATGCCAACCGCTTTCATTTTAATTTTCGCTGGTTCTGGGATTATGCAGGCGGCTTGATGACCGATTGGGGGGTACATGAGATAGATATTGCCTTGTACGCCATGGGTGTAAGTGCTCCAAAATCAGTAATAGCTTCGGGAGGTAAATTTGCCTATCCAGATGATGCTTCTGAGACCCCAGACACGCTTCAGACCGTTTATGAATACGAGGGCTTCAACATGCTGTGGGAGCATGCCACAGGAATTGATGGTGGCAACTATGGTACTACCGAAGGAATCGCGTTTATTGGCAACAATGCCACGCTTGTCGTGAATCGAGGTGGATGGAAGGTGATTCCTGAAATAGAGATGGTAGAGGGACAGCGCAAAAATAAGATTGAGGAAGTACCGCAAACCAAACCGTCAGGACCTAACGCATTGGAACTGCATGCTGTCAATTTTGTGGAAGCGATGACTGCGAACAATCCAAAGCTATTGAAGTGTGGGATTCAAACCGGTTCGGTGGCTGCAATCAATGCACAGATGGGTAACATCGCCTTTAAAACAGGCAAGAAGGTGTACTGGGATGCTACCAAAAATATGTTTACCGATGCAGATGCGAATCAGCTAATGAAGGCCAAATACAACAATGGATGGGTAGTGCCTAAGGTGTAAGTAATACAGTATTTAGTAAAAAAAAGCCCTTCCTAATTCAATCTAGGAAGGGCTTTTTCGTATGATTTAGTTTGAATTAAAAAAGCCAGGTTCCGGTGGCTCCAGCGGGAAGGAAAGCCTTGAAATGCTGGTTACCTGAGCGAATTTCAAATTGTTTGGTAGCGTTACTGTCGTTTTGTACGATAAGAACTTGTTTCCCATCTTTTCGAATAAAGGCCACATTGGGTAGACCTTCAGGCATAGAGGAGCCAATCCGATAGGACCCTGGATCGACTAATTTACTGGCATGTGCAATGACATAGTAAGCGGGATTTCTGGTTACTGCATCTCCGCCGATGGTAATGGCTCCCAAGCAACGATGGCAGCCCCCACGATCTGTATGTGGGCTTAGGCTGGTATTAGAACTTAAATTCCATTCCAATACCGTTTTTGCCCAGTTTCTAGGAGCTCCAATTAGTAGGTTTTTGACATGCCAAGCGATGTCTTCTTCCATGTTTCCAGGGGAACCTACCCACTGCTCGGTGAAGTAAATGTGTTTGTCCGGGAAGGCTTGATGAACCTCGGATAAGGCCTCAATTGCTCCTCCATAGAGGTGAAAAGCAGAGCCATCGATGTAGGGATTGGCCTTTGAATCAGATAAAACCGCAATCGGATAATCTGGTCGATCGGCATTGTGGTCGTAGACAATGATTTTGGTACGAATCCCAGCTATTTGAAAGGCAGGACCTAGATATTCTCCGATAAATCTGGCTTGCTGATCCTCTAGCATCAGTAGGGAGGGGTTATTTCCTGGGTGCAGGGGTTCATTTTGAATGGTTAGCGCGTCGATGGTAAATCCCCGCTTGTCCATTTCCTGAATGTATTTGACCAAATACTGAGCATAGCTGGCCTCAAACTGCGGCAGTAGCGATCCTCCTCTCGTGTCCTTGTTGTCTTTCATCCAGGTAGGAGGAGACCAAGGGGAAGCCATTAGCTTAATCTTGGGGTTCACTGCCAGAATCTGCTTTAGGATGGGAAGTACGTCTAGGGTATCGTAGCTTAGGCTAAACTGGCTTAGTGTAGGATCTGTTGCTCCAGGGTCCTTGAGGTCGTTGTAGGAAAAAGGAAATGCATTCAGATCAGAAGCCGCCACAGACAGCCGTAAATAGGAGATACGAATGTCTTTTTCTCCTTCCCCAAATAATTCTTGGAGGGCAGCTTTTCGTGCCGAATCAGACATGGCTAAAAAATGGGTGGCAGAACCTTGGCTCAGCGTAAACCCAAAGCCGTCCATGGATTGGAATGTCGAATCGGGATACAAGCTGATCTGTGCAGTAGGTAGCCCTGAATTGGGACTTGGTTCAGCTTGCTTTTGGAATAGAATCCCGGATTTGGGGTCGGTTAGCCAAAAGGAAGGTGTCTGTCCTTTGGCAGAAAAACCGAAGGTAAAAAGGAGGCAGAGGAGTAGGATAGATCGTGTAGGCATGGTGTAAACCTTTAAGGTTATTAAAAACCGTCGAGGTTAAAGAAAACCTCAACGGTTGGTTATTTGCGTGCTAGTGCTCTTTTGGCAGCTTTGACGATGTTTTCGGCATTGAGGCCGTATTTTTCAAGAAGCTGAGTTGGGGTACCTGACTCGCCAAAGCTATCGTTGACGCCCACATACTCCAGGGGAGCTGGATTGTGTAAAATCAAGGTTTGAGCAATGCTATCACCCAAGCCTCCATTGACTTGATGCTCTTCCGCAGATACGGCACCACCGGTCTTTTTTACCGATTCCAAGATCGCTTCGGTATCCAAAGGCTTGATCGTGTGGATGTTGATCACCTCGGCATGGATGCCTTCTTCGCGAAGCATGGCCTCAGCCACAACAGCTTCCCATACCAGGTGGCCTGTAGCGAAAATCGTCACATCGGTTCCATCAATCATTTTCCAAGCCTTTCCAATCTCAAATTTCTGATCTGCAGGTGTAAATACAGGCCAGCTTGGGCGTCCAAAACGAAGGTATACTGGGCCCTCAAATTCAGCGATGGCAAGTGTAGCAGCCTTAGTTTGATTGTAATCGCAAGGGTTGATTACTGTCATGTGGGGAAGCATTTTCATCATCCCCAAATCTTCCAAGATCTGGTGGGTTGCCCCATCTTCTCCCAAAGTCAATCCAGCATGAGAAGCACAGATTTTGACGTTTTTGTTTGAATAGGCTACCGACTGACGGATTTGATCGTACACGCGACCGGTAGCAAAGTTGGCGAAGGTACCTGTAAAGGGAATTTTTCCTCCCAAAGCCATGCCTGCTGCCAAGCCAATCATATTGGCTTCGGCGATGCCGGTTTGGAAAAATCGATCCGGAAATTCTTTCTGGAAGTCTCCCATTTTTAAGGAGCCAATCAAATCGGCACAAAGGCCTACCACATTGGGGTTTCTTCTTCCTGCCTCCAAAAATCCGTCACCAAAGCCAGAGCGTGTATCTTTCTTTTCGGTATAGGTAAATTTTAAGTCTAAGCTCATTGTATTTTTTGTTTGGATAGGGAAATCAATAATCGCCAAGCGTTTCTTCCAATTGACCCAAGGCAAGGGACAATTGCTCGTCGTTGGGAGGGGAACCGTGCCACTTGTGTGTGCCCACCATGAAATCGACTCCATAGCCCATCTCAGTGTAGAGTAGGTTCAAAATAGGTTTTCCTTTTCCTGTGAGGGATTTGGCTTTTTCCAAACCAGCAATTACGGATGCAAGGTCATTTCCCTCTTTGGTTTCGATAACTTCCCAGCCAAAGGCTTCCCATTTGGCTTTGAGATTTTTTAAGTCCATTATTTTCACGGTTGGACCATCGATCTGCTGTCCATTGTAATCCACGGTGGCAATCACATTGTCCATCCCGTAATGTGCAGCATACATAGCAGCTTCCCAAACCTGTCCTTCCTGAAGTTCTCCATCTCCCATCAACACATAAACAAGCGAAGCATCTTTATCCATTTTTTTCGCTTGGGCAGTACCTAGGGCTACGGATAATCCCTGACCCAAAGATCCTGAAGCGATACGAATGCCAGGAAGGTGCTCGTGCGTGGCAGGATGTCCTTGCAGTCTGGAATTCAGTTTGCGGAAGGTTTTTAATTCTTCCACCGGAAAATAGCCACTGCGCGCAAGCACAGAATACCATCCAGCAGAGAGGTGACCATTCGAAAGAAAAAATAAATCTTCCCCTTTTCCATTCATTTGGAAATCAGGGTTATGGTGTAGCTGATCAAAATATAGCGCAACAAAATATTCAGCGCAGCCAAGTGGTGCACCAGGGTGGCCAGACTGAACGGCATGCACCATGCGCAGCACGTCTCTTCGAAGTTGGCTACAGATTTTTTGTAGCTCGGGTAGGGATTGTTTTTTCATTGGACTTTTTACTTCAACACTTGTGCTGTATGATTCTTGGTATCTACTTTTTCGATGATTTCTGCGATTTTACCTGCGGCATCGATCACAAAGGTAGTTCGTGCAGTACCCATGTAAGCGCGGCCATACATGGATTTTTCTACCCAGGTGCCGTAGGCATGATGTACGGTTAAGTCAGTATCTGCAATCAAGGAAAAGGGAAGGTTTTGCTTTTCTATAAATTTTTTATGAGATTTTTCATCGTCTGAACTGATGCCAAATATTACATAGCCTGCCTTTAACAAGGCATCGTAATTGTCCCGAAGGTTGCAGGCCTGTGCGGTACAGCCTGGAGTAGCATCTTTAGGATAAAAATATAGGATCACTTTTTTTCCGCGGTAGTCGGAAAGATGGATGGAAGCTCCAGTTTCAATTTTAGCTTCAAAATCAGGTGCCAATTGGCCTACTTCTAAGGACATTTTATTCAGGATTAGTGGTTAAAACAATTAATTCAAGGTGCCTCGCCATTCTGCTACATTACCCGCTTGATCGGTTACTTTCAATATAGCAGTTCCCTTGAGGGATTGGCCATTCATAGACTCTGACCAAATGACAGCCTGCTTGTGTTCGTATCGCATCAAAACCCATTCCCCATTGACAAATGCCTCAAAACTCTTGATTCCAGACAGGTTGTCTTTGATCGTGAAGCGCATGCCTTGTGCATTTACTTTAATCGGACTGATGCTGGGTTTGGTAACATCTTCGGCTAAAACAAAACTACCAAAATTTCTGGTTTTGAATCGAATTTGATTCCCAATCCATTCCCCTCCAATGTAACTAAGTACCCCGTTTGTGGAGCGTTGGTAAACCTGTGTTCTAGTTTTGTTTCCTGCATACCCCGTAACATCCCAGGTGGCTTCGATCGGATTCCAAAGGTAGGAGGTAGATTCACCCAAGTTTAAAGTAGGTACGGCTAGGGTTCCTACATGACTAACTCGAAGGTAAAGATCTTCCAATAGGCTATTCGATTCGGTTCGAATCTGAAGTTTCGCCGTGGCATGTAAACGCTCTCTGTCTACTGGAAAATAGCCGATTATATCTGGAATATAAATTTCTGAACATAAGTCAATTTTGCTTGGTATCCCAAACCGAAGGTCCCAAAGGTAGGTTCGGCTTGCTGCATCCTGATAAGCGGGAAGAATCTCATAGGTATTGTTGCCGATGACAAACTTGGCCAATCCACCTTTGGAAGTTTGTGCCACTTTAATTTTAAGGATGCTTTTGAAGTAGCTGACTTGCGGAGAAGCAGGCGCAGCGCCATCTGCTTTGGTCGAGTCCAAGTCCGATCCTGTAAGGGTGAGTTGTACGAGACGGCTGTTGTTGTAGGCATCGACCAACTTGATTTGTATGTTTTTCTTTTTACCAGTTTCTAGTTGAAATACTCCCGTTCCGGGTGAATTGGGGGTTAAAAAGTTAAACTTTAGATCCTTTTGGTAGTAGAGTTTGGTCAGTCTATTTTGGTGGGTGTGAAGTAAAAAATGCCTGGAGTAGTCAAAATCCACCTTGTCAATCAATAGTTTAAGCAGTAATCCAGATTCATCTGAGAGTTCAAATTTGGGAAAGCCATTTTGGTTCTCGGCTCCATCCAACTTGTCATAGCCCTGTATTTCAAGGCCTACTTTGCCACTTACTTGAATGGTTTCGGTAATTCGGTAGCTAGAGCCGCTCATTACTGGAGTGATTTCAAGGCGTTGAAATTTACCATTGACCCGACTATCTAGCTCCAGGGGTACAATGGCAATTTTTTGAGTGGTGGGAGGGATATTGTCTAGGATTTCGGAATATCCTGCCAACAATGGATCAAGCGCTCTATCCAAACTATCCCGTATTTCAAAATGGAGGTGAGGGCCTCCCGAACTTCCGGTATTTCCACCATTTGCGATGAGTTCTCCTTTTTTTACAGGAAGTTCACCTTCCTTTAAGGTGATCTCCAACTCATTTTGCTTGGCTTCAACCATCTTTTTTAGCATCCAAGCTTGAAGGGAGGGATTGAAGTTACGCAGGTGCCCATAAAGGGTAATGTGCCCACTAGGGTGCTTCAGATAGATGACATTTCCATAACCAAAAGAAGAAATTTTGATACGGTGAATCCAGCCAGCTGCTGCGGCGTAAATGGGTTCGCCTTCTGATCCTCCAAACTTGTAATCCAATCCAGTATGAAAGTGGTTGGGCCGAAGTTCTGAGAAGTTTCCAGACAAAAAATTTCTCGAATTGGGCTTCACAGGGGATTGGAAATAGCCTTTTTGAATTTCTTGAGCTAACCCAGTAAAAATGCTCCCTAGACTCAGAAGCATAAGAAAAAAAGCAAGCTTACTTAACTTCAACATGGAGCATTTTTTCATTTCCAATAAATCCGATCAGCTGGTCACCCGTTTGAACTGGCCCTACACCTGAAGGCGTGCCGGTGTAGATGAGATCTCCTTTTTTAAGCATAAAAAATTGGGATACATAGGAGATGATGGTGGCAAAATCAAAGAGCATTAGGCTCGTATTTCCTTTTTGCTTGACTTCTCCGTTGATCTCGAGGTGGAAATCGATGTTTTTTAAGTCACTAAACTCTGTAACTGATTTGAAATCCCCAATTGGAGCCGATCCATTAAATGCTTTCGCAATTTCCCAGGGTAGCCCCTTGGCTTTACATTGATCTTGGAGGTCTCTCGCGGTGAAGTCAATCCCCAAACCAATCTCGTCAAAATAGCGGTGCGCAAACTGCGGCTGTATGTACTTTCCTTCCTTTGATATTTTGAGTACCAACTCAATCTCATGGTGGATATTGGTTGAAAAGTCAGGATAAAAGAATGGCGCTCCTCCCTTCAATAAAGCCGTATCAGGCTTGAGAAAAACGACCGGCTGCCCAGGTTTTTCATTTTTTAATTCTTCGATATGTGCTGCATAATTGCGGCCAATGCAAATTATTTTCATGGTATATCAATTAAGTCCTTGTCCACCTTGTAAAAAATCTAAGCACATCCTGCTTGGACTTTTCTTTAGCTACAGTGGGTAATTTAAATTAATTCAAAAATTCATTTTTTGAACGTCAATCAGCAATTTATCCATCCATTTTTTATAAATCAGTTTGGAGGGATGTAGTTGATCTTCCACCACCCCTTCAGGCAAAGCGCCCGCTATTCGATATTCAGAGGTTATGTCAATGAATTTAACTCCATTTTTGGCACAGATTGCTTTTTTAGTTTCATTGTAGGCATCTATTCCTGCTGCAACCTGTGCTGGATCTACGCCTTTGCTGATTGCAAAAGGGGTAACGCCCCAATCCGGAATAGAGAGCACCACTACCCGCTTTTTTTTACCTCGAGCAAATGAAATAGCGCGTTGAAGCATTTTTTCAAAGTCTACAGCAAAAGATTCGACGGAACGGCCTCGGTATTGATTGTTGACTCCAATCAGCAAGGTTACCAAATCGTATCCCTCAGCTGCTGTAGGAGTGGCTTGGATGCCTGCTTCCAGTTCATCCACGGTCCAACCCGTCTTTGCAATGATTAGCGGGGAGGCAAATGGTTTTTTAGCTGTCCTATTCCATTCTTGGACTAGTTGCATCGGATAACGATCGCTAAGTTCCACTCCTTCTCCAATAGTGTAGCTATCACCCAAAGCAAGGTAACTCAAGGTTTTTTGCTGTGCTTGGCTAAATTGTGAAAGAGACATGGTGATACAAACTAGAAGGAAAAATGAAAAGTTGGAGGACATAAGTTTAGCTGGTTCTAAAGACTTTTTCAAGAAGAGTGATGCTTCCTTGGTCGGCATTCAAGCGTACACGGGCTCCTACGGGAATAATAAATTGCTTCGGAATATGTCCAATCATTGCACCGATGTAGGCAGGGATATTCAAGGGAACAATGTATTGATCCATGATTTGATCTACCGTGAAAGCCCCATAACCACTGCCAGGCTTACAATCCGAACACTGCCCAAAAACAAAGCCTTTGATTTTACCGAGTGTTCCATTGAGTTTGAGGGTACTCATCATCCGATCGATACGGTAAGGATCTTCTCCCACATCTTCAATAAATAAAATAGAATCTTGAAAATCAGGATAATAAATACTTCCTGATAAAGCTGTGAGTACGGTAAGATTTCCGCCTAATATCTTTCCGTCTACCGTACCGCCAATTAGGGTTTGGATCCTATTTCCCTTTGCTACCAGGTCATCTCCTTTGGTCACTTCGTTTTTGAAGCTGAGCAACTCTTGATCGAAAAATAGCTGCTGAAATTGGTTGGCATGGAAGCTGTTCCAACTTCCAGAGCCATTAGGACCATGAAATGAAATTAAACCTGTTTGACTGTGAAGTGCGCAGTGTAGTGCAGTAATATCGGAATAGCCTAAAAGTGGTTTTGGATTGGCTTTTACTTGTTCGTAATCAATTAACGGTAGGATTCGAGCTGCTCCAGAGCCACCACGTAAGCAGATAATTGCTTTCACTTCTGGATCTGCAAACATCGTGTTGAAGTCTGCCGCTCGTTCTTCGTCGGTACCCGCCAAATGACCAAATCTATTTTTAAAATTAGAGCCAACCTTCACCTTTAATCCCATGGCCTCCATCGTTTCTTTTGCGAAGGTATATTCCATGCGGTCTGCGGAAGCTGCCGATGGACTGATAATTCCAACTGTTTGACCACGAAGTAAGGCTGTGGGCAAAAGGGGATTCGGACAACTTGACCTTGAAAAATCAAATGCAAGCATAGGGCTTGAGGCTGCCAAAAGTCCTAAGGACTTCAAGAAACTACGTTTATTCATGGGCTTGAAAGTTTTTGGCGTTCAAAGTAATGGACAACTTAAACAATTGGCGGCTACTTCAAAAGTGATCTCTGACCTGTAGCATTACTTTTTCCACTTCTTTTCTCACCCCAGACACGGGAAAAGGAAAATTGGAATTCATAAAGGCAAATGCATAGGTTTTCCCAGATTTGGTTTTCACCATTCCTGCCAAGTTGTAGGAGTGACTCATACTTCCTGTTTTAGCAAAAATATATGGCTGAGCAGCCTGAAATGAATTTTTAAGTGTTCCGGACTTACCGCCAACTGCTAAATATGCTTCAAGCTGATCCTGTGGAAGTAATTCGAGCAGTTTTTCAAAAAGACGAACCAAGGACTTAGGTGTGATTAAATTGTGGCGACTCAATCCGCTTCCATCTACCCATTTCGGTTGGTCTGGAAGATCTGAAAGGGAGGTCTTCAAGAGGTGTTCTATGGTTCTTTCATTATCTAAGCTTTGGAAGAGTTTGTCTGAAACCATCCATAGGATTTGTTCTGCCAAAAAATTATCACTGACCAACATCATTTCCTTTAAAATAGGTGCCAATTCTGAGGCTCTCCATTGGTTGTGATCTGTAGGAAGTGAATCGGGTCTGTAAATCCAGGGAACACCTGTTTCTTGACTCGCCAATTCCACTGCCATGGCAGGGTCAGCTTTGAATGGAATATAGGTTTCCCTACCCACAAAGCTTTTTGAATTGAAATAAAAGGTATTGCTGTGAAAATCCCGCTCCACCTCTTTGAGTAATTTAGTGGAAGGTTGCAGTTTGGACTGGAAGGCTGTGGGTAAAAGTTGAATGGAATTTTCCGATTTACTGACCTGAACCAGGTTGCCATAAATGGGTAGACTACTTCTTTCGGCTGCATAATCGTAGTAATAATCATCCCACTGCCAGCCGTAGCCGAAAGCCGGAGAAACTTGGTTGGCATCCGAGAAAACTACTAGGGAATGCGTCCCGATGAGTTTTTTAAAATCAGGCTGGGAAAATTCTTTGTATTTCCAACTCGGATCTCCAGAACCCCAAATCTTCAATGTATCTCCAGAAGATTGGTACCGTAAAGTTTGAGTGCTATCCTTTAAGATGAGGAGGGCGGCATATAGCGTTAATAACTTGGTGGTAGAGGCTGGGATTTGATAGATATGGCTATTTTTCTCAAATACTACTTTCTTTGAATCCAGATCATAGAGGAGGAATCCGGTCAAATGTCCATTGAAGAAACTTTGATCACCTAATGAGTTTTCCAAAAGGCTGAGAGATTCTTTAGAAACCTGTGCAGGAGCAACTTTCCATAGAAGAACGAAAATCAGAAGGAGGAGGCTATTTTTTTTCAAGGGTTTATCGGTTTTTATGGCTTAGATAGGCTATCGAAATCCATCCAAAAATAAATGCTATTCCTCCCAATGGAGTGATGGCGCCTAGCCAGGAAATTCCAGTCAAGGATAGCACATAAAGAGAGCCAGAGAAAATTAAAATCCCAATTAGCATGCACCAGGTAGAGAAGGCAAATCCTTTCCATTGCGGTTTGACTAAAGCCAAAATCCCAATGCCTAGAAGGGCTAAGGTGTGGTAAAAATGATAGTTAACAGCCGTTTGGAAGGTGTCAAGACGACCATTTTGGAGAAGAAGTGCTTCCAAGCCATGTGCACCGAAGGCGCCCAAACTCACTGCTAGGGCTCCAGATATTCCTGTGATTTGAAGTATTTCTTTTGCTTTCATGGGTTGGGATAGTTTCTGGCTCCAAAAATGGCTGATCCAATACGAACCATGGTGCTTCCTTCTTCTTGGGCGATCTGGTAATCCCCGCTCATGCCCATGGAGAGTTCCTTCATATTTACAAAGGAAGGAAGTGATCGATGCTTCAGATCCTCAAAAAGCAGCCTGAGTCCTTTGAATTCCGTTCGGATTTGTTCCTGATTATCAGTAAAGCTGGCCATCCCCATCAAGCCTTGAATTTGGACATGCGTTAGATTTGTAAACTCAGTACTACGGAGCATTTCTTCCAATTCTATTGGGTCAAACCCAAATTTACTTTCTTCGGAAGCGATATGGATTTGCAGCAAGACTGGGATTGGTCGATCTATCTTTTTTCCTTGCTTATCAATTTCGATTAAGAGTTTGAAGGAATCTACACCATGGATCAGGTGAATAAATGGGGCGATGTATTTGATCTTATTACTCTGCAGATGTCCAATCATGTGCCAACGAGTATCCGCAGGCATTTCAGATTGCTTGGCCTGAATTTCTTGAACTTTGTTTTCTCCAAAATCGCGAATTCCTGCGGCATAGGCAGCCTGAAGGTCAGACAAGGGTTTGGTTTTGCTGACGGCGATCAGTTGACATTCTGCTGAATGAAAAGAATGTTTGATCTGAAGTAAGTTGGCTTTGATGTCCATTTTAATGACCTTAGTGGGAAGTTATTTCCTTAAACAAAGATATGGCTATACTTAGTAATTTACTCAAAAAAGGCATTAGACTACGGGATAGCCTTGAGCAAGAATACGCTAGTCCCCTGGATTTACAAAAGGAGCAACTTAAAAAATTGCTCTTGAAGGCAGTGAATACTGAGATTGGAAAAAAATACCAGTTTAAAACTGTTTTAGGGATGCTGAAGAGTAGTTCTGAAGAGTTTTATTCCTCCTTTGCTCAAGAGGTCCCGATTTACGAGTACAATTCGCTTCGAGAGGAGTTTTGGCACAAATTGGAAGAGGGAAAAAAGAACATCACTTGGCCGGGAAAAGTCAATTATTTTGCCTTGAGTTCGGGTACTTCTGGTGCTGCTTCCAAGTTTATTCCGGTGACAAATGACATGATTAAGGCCATTCGTAAAACTGGTGTAAGGCAGCTTTTAACGCTCTCAAAATACGATTTACCCACCTCAATGTTTAGCAAAGGAATTTTAATGCTCGGTGGGAGTACGGATTTAAAATTTAATGGAACTTATTTTTCAGGGGACTTGAGCGGCATTACGACCAGTAAACTTCCTATTTGGTTTCAGCGATTTTATAAGCCAGGAAAAAAGATTGCAAGAAACCGCAATTGGGGGGATAAGCTAGATCAAATCGTTGAAAAAGCTCCAGATTGGGATATTGGAATTATTATGGGGGTGCCTGCTTGGCTACAATTACTTTTGGAAAAAATTATCGATCGGTATCAACTCAAAACCATTCATGATATCTGGCCAAATCTAAGGCTATTTGCCCATGGGGGAGTATCTTTTGAACCTTACAAACTAGGATTTGAAAGGCTTTTGGGGCAACCCATATTTTATATTGAAACCTACCTTGCCTCGGAAGGATTCCTTGCTTATCAGGCGCTTCCTGACCGGAAATCCATGCGCTTGGTGTTAAACAATGGTATTTATTATGAATTTATCCCCTTCAATTCTGAGAATTTTGATGAGGAAGGAAATTTATTGGCCAACCCCAAGGCACTCTCTTTTCAAAAAATCGAGGATGGAAAAGAGTATGCCTTACTCATTTCTACTTGCGCGGGCGCATGGAGATATTTGATAGGAGATGTGATTCGAATTGTTTCCAAGGAAGAAGCAGAAATAACGATTACAGGAAGGACAAAGCATTTTCTAAGTCTTTGTGGGGAGCATTTGTCTGTGGATAACATGAACAAAGCGATTGAGCATGCTTCGGAGAAATTTGCAATTCAGGTAAAAGAATTTACCGTTTTGGGAGTTCCTCATGATTCCTTGTTTGGACACCACTGGTATGTGGGTACAGATGATGTTGTTGACCCCAAAATTCTAACCAAGGTGATTGACCAGCAGCTGAAAGTCTTGAATGACGATTATGCAATTGAACGAAAACATGCGCTTAAAAAAGTGAATTTAACGCTCGTGCCAACCGCCCTTTTTTACGATTGGATGCGACTCCAAGGAAAGGAGGGAGGTCAGAATAAGTTCCCAAGGGTACTTAAAGGTGATCGAGCAGCCAGTTGGAAACAATTTATGAACGAAAAAGGGCTGGAATGATTTCGGAATCGGTTTTTGAAGGAGTTAAACTTGGATTGCTTCTCTCCATGATGATTGGGCCAGTATTTTTTGCCCTCCTCACGACAAGTTTGGATCATGGCTTTAGGCAAGCAGCAATTCTTGCCTTGGGAGTTTTCTTTAGTGATTTGGTGTATATTCTAATTACTTACCTAGGGGTTCACCTTCTTTCCCTAATTCCAAGTGCAGAGAAGTACCTTGGACTCGTTGGGGGACTTATTTTACTGGGCTTTGGAATTAATTTTATAGTTAAGAAGGTTCCTCTACCTGATGCGGATCAAGTATTGCCCGTTCCAAAGAAGAGAAAAGCTTTTTTAAAGGGATTTGGAATTAATGGGATTAACCCATTTGTCTTGTTGTTTTGGCTATCCATAGCTAGCATGGTATCCATTAAAAGTACATGGATGTTTTCCGATCGGGTTCTTTTTTATGGATCTCTTTTAGGGACTATCTTTGGAATAGATCTTCTGAAAGCCTTTCTTGCTGGCCGTTTGAGGAGATTTCTATCACCAACTGGAAAAAAAGTAATCCAAGTATTGGCTGGACTATTGATCTGCTATTTTGGAATCAAAATGCTTTGGACGACACTATATTCTATAGGCTAAAAAACTTTCATAACTCATTACAGGTTTACCATCCATGAGAATCAGCCCTAAAGTTCAAATCCTCCCACTTTTATTCTTGGCAGTCTTACCAGCAGAAGCTCAGGGATTTGCTGAATTGGAGCGGATCAATCAAATCCGATTGGATTACAACCAACAAGGGATGCTTATCTTGGGTGCATGGGCAGTACTTAATTTGCTTTGGGGATCAATTGGTAGCTTCCGAACAAGGGGACAAAGTCAAGCTTTCCATCAAATGAATGCCTTTTGGAATGTGGTAAACCTAGGTATAGCTGGTTTTGGTTATTGGCAGGCAACCCAAGTTGCCGCTATGAATTTTTTGGAGGGTTTGGTTGCACAGCAACAAATTGAAAAAGTGCTCCTAGTAAATGTAGCCTTAGATTTTGGTTACCTTTTACTTGGACTTTATTTAATCGAAAGAGGGAGACGCTTGGAGAAGGATAGGTGGATTGGCTTTGGCAAATCGATTTTACTTCAAGGGGCTTTTTTACTTTTGTTTGATGCGATTTTGTATGGTTTCCAACAGCAATTGGGAATTGATCTAGTGGAACTGGGAAAAGGGATGGCTGTATTGCCCGTAAAATAGATGGATTTGGATCCATGGCCCTGAAGTCTGAGTTTGTCAGAAAAGCGTAACTCCATCAACTTTTTCATTAGCCATTATCTCATTGCTATTGTAAATCAAAAAATCCCAGCGAATGACTCGCTGGGATTTCTTTTTAAATAGATTGGATTAGGATAAATACTTCTCGACAGGTATGTAGGGCATATTGAATGCTTCTGCAACTGCTTTGTAGACGATATCTCCTTGGATTACATTTAGTCCTGGAACGAGGTCTGTATTTTCTTGTGCAGCCTTCTTCCAACCTTTGTCTGCCAATTGGATGGCATAAGGAAGTGTTGCGTTGGTCAACGCTAGAGTTGAAGTATAGGGAACAGCTCCAGGCATATTGGCCACGCAATAATGCACTACATCATCGATGACGTACGTTGGGTTTTCATGGGTGGTAGGCTTGCAAGTTTCAATGCATCCACCCTGGTCTACAGCTACATCCACGACAACAGCACCTTTTTTCATGTCCTTTAACATGTCTTTCGTGATCAAGTGAGGAGCTTTGGCTCCAGGAATCAATACTGCACCTACAATTAAGTCAGCCTGCTTGATCTGTTCCCGAATGTTAAACTCATTAGACATCATTGTCTTTACGTTGGCAGGCATTACATCTGCTAGGTAACGCATTCTAGGGAGGGAAACATCCATAATGATCACATCTGCACCCAATCCAGCAGCCATCCAGGCAGCTTGGGTACCTACGATACCACCTCCAAGAATAAGTACTTTTGCAGGCAGTACTCCAGGTACGCCTCCCAATAAAATCCCTCGACCTCCAAGCGGCTTTTCAAGGTAATTGGCCCCTTTTTGGATCGCCATTCTTCCTGCTACCTCAGACATAGGAACAAGTAGGGGAAGGCTTCGATCGACTTTTTCAACCGTTTCGTATGCCAAGCAAATTGCTTTACTCGCTACCATTGCTTTGGTCAAAGGTTCGTACGAGGCAAAGTGAAAATAAGTAAAAAGAAGTTGGTTAGGCTTGATCAAATTGTACTCTGATTCAATCGGCTCCTTCACCTTCATGATCATTTCCGCAATTTGGTAGGTTGCTTCGATAGTCGGTAGCAAGTTTGCGCCAGCAGCGCTATAGTCTTGGTCAGAAAAACCACTTCCAAGTCCTGCACTTTGCTGTACATAAACTTGATGACCTCTTTTGATTAATTCTTTTGCACCCGCAGGAGTGAGGGCAACTCGGTTTTCGTTGTTTTTAATTTCCTTAGGAACACCTATAATCATGGCGAAGTTGATTTGGATTTATAATACTGCCGCAAAGATACTAAGCAAATCACGTTTGAGCAGCTAGGTTAGAAATAGTATTTGGTAGGTATTCTGTTTTTGATGAATTTTCAAAAGTTTATTCCTTTTTTAC
>Ga0209135_1000313_pt1 | contig 17497 bp, 16 predicted proteins | sample LauGreSBDMM110SD_4_FD_187570 | JGI IMG/M metagenome (GOLD analysis project Ga0209135, IMG submission 187570) | Freshwater lake microbial communities from Lake Michigan, USA - Su13.BD.MM110.SD (SPAdes) (version 3) | ecosystem: Environmental > Aquatic > Freshwater > Lake | place: Lake Michigan... | reverse complement strand
TTTCTGGTCTCTTATTTGAATTTTGAATTAATAGATATTGAATATCCGACTGACTGAATCGCTCTACGGCTCAAACCCCGCTTCTTATCACAGGGCGATCAGCAAAGTTTTTATTTCAAGCTTAATCGAACTTTAACTGATCTTGAGGGCCTGCAAGGGCTTGCATGCGCTTGATGTAAGCCTTGCGCTGCTCGGTCGAGGGCTTCGCCTCTGCTTTCAGATAAAAATCCCAAAACCCTGTCGTGAGCGCACTGATGCGCGTCCAGGTTTTGGGATTATTTTGTTCAGGCAGAGAGACATCACGACTAAAGTGCTCTGCGTCGATGGGCTCGCCAGCAAAGGTCATATGGTCGGCCCCGGCAACCAAGAGCTCTTGTCGCTTGCCCTTTGGCAAATGGTCGTACACCCATTGGCGCTGACTTAAGGGCACCCCTAAGCGAACCGAATCGGCAGCCTGCTTAAACGTGACATAACCATCGAGATCACCCGTGACACAAAAGAAGGGGATTTTGACCTGTCCCATCGCAGCCGCACGCTCTTGCGACATCGCACTCGGCGATAACGCAATGGCAGCATCGATACGCGGATCAAGCGGGCCCTTTCCACCTTGGCCCTGCCCCGCGATTGATTGCACCGTCAGGGCGCCATACGAGTGACCCGCGATGCCAATGCGAGGACGGCCACCCTTGCCGTCACCCGAAGTCTCGAGGTAGGGCGCTAACGCGGGCAGGCTCAGCAAGTAATCCAGAGCAGCGCTGCAATCTTTAACCCGCAGTGCGTACTGCGGCGAAGCGATCGCCTCAGCGATCGTCATTTTTAAAGTCTTGTTCTTGCTGGTTTGCCAGATGCTGTCATCCGTAACGGGGTGTGCCAGTGTCGCAACGACATAACCGGCCATACACCACGCCTCGCACCAGTCGGCACCATTCGAGACCCCACTGCCCAGCCCGGGAGAGTACAAAATCAAAGCTACGGCTTTTGCCTGGGCGGGTAGCCGAATTTTGAGTTTGATTTTACGTTTGGTTTTTGGGTCTACGACCAGTTCTGCGTCGAGGTCGGGCAAGCGCACGTTTTCGGGCTGGGTCCGGAGCGCGTTTGCAGGTTGGGCTGCAGAGGCACTTACCCTGAATACAAGGGCGGATGCCCCGCATGCAGCGATCAATCGCCTGCGGATGGCTCTGAAAGGCTTATCGGTGAAATCTGTCATACCGCTCGGTGAGATCGCGAAATTGAACTAGCACATAGTAAGTTAATATTTGCTTTCAACGCCCTGTTTCTGCGGGCTCTTTGTCACCTTTCGCACTGATCTCTCGTACCAGCATGTCTGCCCAACCTCGCTGTAAGTTCAACGCCGCACCGCTGTCATGAGCTTCGTTTCGCCAGAGTTTGCGCTCATTGCCCTGATTTTCTTCCCCGCGTACTGGGCCCTTAGCCGTCACCGCTCAATTCAACTTGGGTTTTTAACAGTCTCCGGGTACGCGCTGTACGCAACTTGGTCAGTTCAGTTCGCCTGTATCTTATTGGTCTTCAGCACTTATATCTGGCTGGCGGGTCACTGGGTGCAATCCTGTACAACCAACCCCGGTCGCAAGCTCTGGTTCGCGATCAGCGTACTGGTGAGTCTGGTCTTGCTGCTCACCAGTAAATATTACGAATTTGTACGTCAGATGCTGGGGGCCCTGATGCCCAACGTGGGCATGCAGGCGTTGCTTCCCATCATTGATGTCGTAGCGCCCGCTGGGATTTCGTTTTTCACCTTTCAGGCAGTGACTTATCTGGTCTGGCAGTATGAAAGTAAACCGCCACGCACCTCCTTCGTTCATCTTCTTTTATTTCTATCTTTTTGGCCGACCTTGTTTGCAGGGCCGATCATGCGTGCACGTGATTTTTTTGCTCAACTCAGCGATCCGGAAATTGGGCTGCCTAGGCAAACGCAGAAGGCGATTTACTACCTCTTGCTTGGGCTATTTCAAAAAATGGTCTTTGCCTCGTGGCTCGCGAGCACCTTTGTCGACGAGGCGTTTAAGTACCCAGACGCCCAAACCTTTGTGACGTCACTTGCCGCCATCATAGGCTATTCGTTACAGATTTTTTTAGACTTTGCTGGCTACACCCTGATCGTGACAGGGCTGGCATTGCTCTTGGGGTTTAGTCTTCCCATCAATTTCAAACAGCCTTATTTAGCCATCAATCTGCAAGAGTTTTGGCGGCACTGGCACATGTCGCTCTCAAGCTTTATTCGTGATTACATCTACATTCCCTTAGGTGGCAATCGTAAGGGCCTCTCGCGCACGCAGTTCAATATCTTGGTGGCGATGGTGATCAGCGGCCTCTGGCACGGTGCAAATTCTACCTTTATTGTTTGGGGCACCTTACATGGACTGGGCGTCGTGTTTATCAACCTCTACGACAAAGCGCTTGGCAAAGATCAAGCGATGCCCGTCGCCGTCGCGCGATTCTTCACACTCTCTTACATTGCCTTGGCTTGGGTATTTTTTAGAGCCGACAGTAATGAATCGGCCTTGCAACTTCTTGCGGCGCTGAGCAATGGACTGGGTACACCTGAACTTCAACACGCGCTACTCACGGTTTTTATTGTTATTTTCTTTTATTTAAGCGCGCGGGCTCAACGCATCGAACAAGCCTGCGTGCAGCGACTCATAGCGCTCAATTGGATTTCACTAACAGTTTTAGTGAGCGCACTAGCCTTTGTTGCAATTTTGTTAGGCCCGAGCGGCGTGCCTGGCTTTATTTATTATCGTTTTTAAAATGCGTAAAACTCAACGCCCGGTTTATCTTTTTTTGCTAGTGGTAGTGTTGCTCAACACGCTGCTATGGCTGGATTCGTTTGATCGATACCTTAGCTCGCGTTATCACATCACCCTCAGCGCCACCCTCCCCGAGAGCGCTTTTTTCGTGTCGCATCAAACGCAGGCGCTCATCGCCAATGCTCAACATTCCATCAAAAGTAAGCTGGCTCAGCTTCAAGGCTCAGAAAAACATCACAGCAGCGTGGATTCACCAAAACTCACCGCAAAAGTAAATGCGGCATCAACGGCAGCCAGTCCAAAAATAGAAGTTGCTCACGCCGCCCCTGAAACAGCAACCGCGGTTGCTGCGCCTGTTGCATCTCTTCCTGTTACGCCGGCTGCCGCGCCTGTTGCACCTGCTCCTGTTGCACCTGTACCTGTTGCACCTTTACCTGTTGCTCCCGTACCTGTTGCTCCTGTACCTGTTGCTCCTGTACCTGTTGCTCCTGTACCTGTTGCTCCTGTACCTGTTGCTCCTATACCTGTTGCTCCTATACCTGTTGCTCCTATACCTGTTGCTCCTATACCTGTTGCTCCTGTTCCTGTTGCACCTGCCCCCGTTGTTCCTGCTCTTGCGACTGCTCCCGCTAAAGCTCCATCTGCACCAATTGCTCCGCCTTCGTTCACTACCCCTACTCAGACTCCAGCCCCCGTAGCAGTGGCCTCAAGTGCAACGACCTCAATGAGCAAAGAGACTGCACCCAACCCTACCGTTGCACCCACCACGCTTCCCAAGGTGCTGTTTGCGGGTGATTCGATGATGCAAGGAGTAGCGCCCTTGGTCATCAACCAGTTACGTAAAGAAAACCCCAAGGGTGTCTTCGTTGACTTAAGCGCACAAAGTACCGGCCTGACCGTGCGTCGCTATTTTGACTGGCCTACAAAAATTAAAGACGAAACACTCAATCGTGGCTTCGAATTGGTCGCAATTTTTTTAGGGCCTAACGACCCGTGGGACATTTATGAAGGCGCAAAGCGCTATGCCTTTGGCACACCCGAGTGGGAAGACAAATACCGTGACCGGGTCATTGAAGTGATGCAATTTGCGCAAGATAAAAAAGTACATGTGATTTGGATTGGCTTGCCAAATATGAAGGAAGATCGCGTGAAACGCGGTGCAGTCGTACAAAATAAAATCTTCAAAGAGCAGGCCAGTCTCTTTAATTTTGATTATCTGTCAACAGAAGATTTTTTAGGTGGTCTTGACGAACCATTTAAAAAGTTTATGGATGAACCTGGCAAAGGGCAAGTCATGCTTCGAGCAGACGACGGCATCCATTTCACCCAAGCCGGTTTACGCTTAATTAGTGCTCGCTTATATGAATTGATTAAGAAACAAGCCAAACCGTCGGCGACCTCGCCTTAGCAGACGGCGCTTAAAGCGAAAACTCTTATGCAAAAAACGCACTCAAGCGGTTGCACAGCGCCGCACACTTGTTTCATCGCCAAGTGTCTGAGTATGCTTTTATTGAGTATTGCAACTAACCTGCCCGCACAAAGTCTCACCTTTCAAGCGGGGCCGGCCGCACCAGACCTGCAGTGCCTAACGAGCAAACCCGTACCGCGCCCCGCCGCAACCCCAACGCCGCTCGAAGAGCTGTACGAAATCCCTGAAGAAGATCTGTTACTTGAATTTATAAAATCCTTACCTGACCCGGCTGCAAGCACTCAGAGTTCAGTCGGTCTTTTTTCAAAGCTGCCTAAATCACGCCCGCTCAATATTGGCCTATGGGGTGATAGCCATGCTGCAGCAAATTTTTTTGCCGAAGAACTCTTTCAATCAGTCAACTTGTCTAAAGACAAGGTACTGCCACGTTTCATCCCGCCCACTCTCGCACGTGGTGGCGTACGCTTGCCGCTGCGCAAGCAATGCCAGGGGCAAGGCTGGAAGTACGACCTCGCATACGTTGGTGGGCAAGAGGGCGTAAAGTTTTCACGCGGCATGGCGCGCCTAAATTCGACGATTAACAACAGCTATCAATGGATTGACTTTCGAACACAAGGGCAACAGCCAAATCTACGCGGGGTCGATATTCTGTATGCAGCCAGCACGATGCCCACAACGCTAGGCATCACGGTTGATCAGTTACCTGAACAACTGGTTGATCTGAAACTCAATGAGCGAGGCGCAATACAAATTCAAACCCAAGGGGGCTTGATGTCAACGCTTAAGTTACGGCTTGTGAAAGGGTCGATCAGTCTTGAGGGATTTGTGCCGGCCTACGCCGAACCAGCACGCCTGTATTTTGACACCCTTGCGATCCCAGGGGCAACGGTGCGCAGCTGGAGGCTCATTGACCCAGAGTACTTTAAGGCATTGGGTCATCAAACCCCCTACGACGTGGTGTTACTTCAATACGGCACAAATGAGGGTAATCAAAAACCCTTTGATCCCGTGACTTACGAAAATGATTTGACTACCAGCCTACAAAATTTACGTCGCATTTACCCCGACGCCGTCTGCGTGTTACTTGGCCCAACGGATCGCGGCACATTGATTGCCCGCTCTGGTAAAACCAAACCGCGTGCCAATACTCAAAACGATCAGACGCAAAGCGCTGGTAAAGCTACGATCGCAAAAGAGCTTCTGGTTTACTCACGCGTTCACGAGCAAATCAATCGCCTTCAACAAAGCGTCGGCCAACAGTACGGGTGTAGTTTTTGGGACTGGCAGAGAGCGATGGGCGGCGTCGGCGGCGCGTACGCCTGGCTCAGACAGAGTCCCACCCTGATGTCGCGAGACCTGATACACCTCACCGTAGCAGGGTATCAGGCAAGCGCTCGACTCTTCAGCAAAGAGATGCAGTTTGAAGATGCGTTCAAATAACAGGCTTCCATTCAATCACAGAAATTGAATATATTTTCATTCAAAGCCGGTGAATCGTTCAGTTGAACGCCACTGTATTGTAACGATCCAACCAAATCAGTCTGTCAATTCAAGGAAGCTGAATCGTTTTGAAATCGCCTGGCAAAATCAGTTCAAGCGTTTCAAAATCATCAGAGTGCTCAATTTCACGATGGCGAATGCCAGGGGCCTGATTCACACACGTGCCCGCCTCAAGCTTATGGGTGCCGTGGCCTTCGTATTCAAAGATTGCCCAGCCCTTTAAAACAAACACAAACTGAAATTCAACTTCATGACAGTGCCAGTCACCGTGTGCATTGCTGCCCTTACTGGCCTTTATCACATGAGCGACCACCTTTTTATCGGTCGAGTCATAAATACCTAAATCGCGATAATCAAAATATTCGCGCAAACCGTCGTGCGAAAAAGGCTTGTCTTTTGCATGTTGAATACTAAATCTCATGGAAAGTCTCCGTTGTTTTATTCTTTAAGTCATCAGAAAGGGATCGTTGTGCAGCACACAACCTTGAGGCGAAGCTAGCAGCCTTTTACACATGAACCGCCCTTTATCTACCCTACGATACTCAATTTGAGCGCTTTCGCAAAGCCATATTTTTGATCACCTGAACCTAGCGTCAACCAAGCTCCAGCGTGCAACAGTCAACGCCTTCGATCTGTTGAGCCATTTTTAGTTGTTGTGATGTATCGGACACCACCCGCCATTGACCTTGCGCGGCGGGGATCCCATGCATCACCAATGGCAAAGAATACGTTTTCAGGCGGATCACAGGAGCGCTGTGCGAATAGGGGACATCGACATGCCCTGCAATTGCGCTTGCGATCGCGTGTGCCTGCTTTGAAATCGGCTCAATAAAACGGCAGGGCGTACCATTGATGCTGACACAATCCCCAAGGGCATACACATCAGGCGCGCTCGTCTGCAGCGTCAAAGGGTCAACTACGATGCCTCGATGAATCGTTAACTGTGCGCCGACTGCCAACCGAGTGTCAGTGACCAGACCTGTTGCGGCCACCACCTCATCGCACTCAAGCGTTGGGGCACCAACAAGCGCCACAGACCTCGCACCGTGATCGAGTTGAGTCACCCCCGCCACTTGCGCTGCACCCATAAATCTCACGCCCGCCCCCTCAAGTGCTGTGCGCAAACGCTCTGAAGCCTGTTCGGGTAACAACGTCGCCAAGGGCGCTTTTTGCACGTCAAGCAAGGTCACTTGATGCCCAGCGGTCATAAAATCATCTGCCAACTCGCAACCCACCATCCCTGCCCCGATGATGACAATATGCTTTGGCGTGTCACCTAACTGCCGCTTGAGCCTGACCCACGCGTCTAGGTCATTGATTCTCCAGCACAGGTGTGCCGGCAATACCTCGGGCAGCGCGGGTCGTGCGCCTTGCGCTAAGATGATTGAGGAATATTGCAGATTGCCGCGCGTGGTGCGCAATTGATGCAACGCTGGTGATAAGCCCACAGCAAAGGTCTCACTCATGAGCCGTACACGAAGGCGTTCGGCACTTGCCACGCCAGTTTCGCGTACGAGTGATTCGCGACTTGAATGACGGCGCAGCGCAATCGAGAGTTCAGGCTTAAGGTAGCGATCGCCCTCACAAGCCGTCACAAGCGTAATCGGCACCAAGTGGTCCTGCGCCCGCACCGCCTCAGCAGCGGCCCAGCCAGCATGGCCTGCCCCAACAATCACAACACCAACGCCGCGTGCAAGTTTAAGCTCCGCGCCGCTAGAGACCTGCGCGACACTGACCACCTCATAGGGCTCAAAGTCGGCTTTCACGACACCACACAAGGGGCACACCCAATCGTCTGGAATCTCTGCAAATCGCGTACCTGGGGCAATCCCACTATCAGGATCGCCGAGTTGTTCGTCGTAAATCAGACCACAGGCACGACAAATAAACTGCTTCCAGGCTTGGTCTTGCGTCATGCAGGTAGCACCTGCTTAGACAAGCGGGCCATCTCCCAACGCAAATGCTTAATCGCAGGTGTGACGATTGCCACGAAGTGAGACTCGCGAATTCGACGTTGCGGGGCTGTGTTCATCATGTAGCCGCGTGCGCCTTGGTGCAATAAACCCGACTGCGCTGCACGCAGTGAAAGCTCGGCACTCTGCGCACGCGCATCAAGCACACTGATCACATAATCAACACTGCCATCATAAGGAGTCAAGGCAAGCGTCTGAATGCGTTGACTTAGGTCATCAAGTTCAGCCTGCAATTCATCAGGACGGTTGTCTAAAAATTTATTGACATGGCCTAACAGCGGCTCGACCTCAAGCATCGACTCAATACTGCCTTGAGTGACCCCCAGTGCCCAGCCTGTTTGAAGCAACACGAACGCCGCGCGGACTCGCGCAATAAACGGCTTGGCGGGGTCTGCGATCAACGCGTCTTCGCTGACAAAATAATTTTCTAAACGAATACCCCACGTGCTTGTGCCCTCCATGCCAGAAAATTCTGGACACTGCCTGAGCACCACATCATCGTCACAGTGCAGCATGAACATGATTTCGTGTGAGGTACTGCCATCATCAAGATACACACCAGCAATCGCACCACAATACTGCCCGCGACCGATGTGACTGACCCACGGCAAAGCGCCACTGACCCGATAACCGCCCGGTACGCGCTTGGCGCGCAACAGCATTTTTTCAATACCCGCAAAGGTTTTCATTGGATTGGAGAGTGCTGTGCCGCCTAAGGTATTCGCACACACGTGTTCATCCAAGCGAGCTCCCATCAAGGCAGGGTTACCCGATTGCTCCATGTACAGGCCGCAAACGTCGTGGCACCAAGTTAAGAATCCGGTTGAGCCACAATTGCGTGCGATCTCGCGCATCGCGTCGATCGCCAGGCCGAATTTTTGCCCACTGCGATCTAAGTGTGCCCCAAACGCACCAGCTTGACCCAAAGTCTGCATGAGGCTCGCGGGGTAAAAACCTTCGTGATCAATTTTGTAAGCGGCACCTGCCAACTCGCCACTCGCGATCTGTTTAACTCGACCAAGTAAATCGTCTGACGGCGTATTTAAGATTGCGGGGCTTGCATCTGTAGGATTCATGATTCGAACTCAAGGTTACGTTTTGACTTTCGCTTGTACCCGGCTTGAAGATATGCCGAGTACAAGCGAGATCACGCAATGAATTAGGCTAGCCCGATTTCAAAGCCAATTGGATTGCGCATTGAATTAGCGACAGGCGAGTACATATTGGCGTGACGCACGATCTCATCGAGTTGCTCGCGCGAAGCATCGCCCTCAATCACCACTTTGACGCGTATTGCCTGAAAGCCCATTAGGGGCGGCGCCATTTCTGCACCGCCTGCGCCCCAGGCCGCTGGATTACCAATATCGCCCTCTAAAAACAATTCGAGCTTTGAGAGGTTGACTTGCTTCCAGGTTGCGACGGCAGTGATCCCAACGGCCAAACAGCCGCCGAGCGCTGACAAGACAACTTCGCCTGGGGCTGGAGCCGTATCCTGACCAAATAAATGAGGTGGCTCATCAACGACAACCGGCTGATGATTGCCAACGTAGCTGAGGGTTCGATACTGACCTTCGCACACGGTGTGCACTTTATTGGTGCCTTTGCGTGTTGGGTCTGCACGACCTTTTTCAGCGAAGCCTAACAAACCGTCACGATCGATTGGGCGCAAGTAGGCTTTGACGGTTGAAGGGGCATTGTCGTTGCTCATTGAAGGGCTCCAGATAACTCAATAGAAGAAAAAAAGGCAAGCCAAATGATACGGCGAAGCGCGCATCGATCACTGCGTTTGGATATACCACTTGGCTATAAGCAAATGCCATGCCAAGTTTGAAGATATTTGTTGAGGTTGACTCACGCGCCGGAGGCACCTAAGCAACCTAACCCACCCAGGCCCCACGTTGCGTGGCGTAGCCCTTGTTCATCAAAACGAGCAGTCAACCCCAGCCTCGCGCGCCACGCGCACAAGGTCAGTGATCGTCTCGCTGGCCAGCAACAAACCCTTTGCTCGGTTTTCAGCGTCTGCTTGTTTTTCAAGCTCGCCCGGGTAGTACACCTGCGAATGGCCGGCGGCCAGAGGCACATCTTTCAATGACTTAACATACTGGTCGATTCTTTGATGGAACTCAGTCAGCGGTTGAAACGCGGCCACATTCAACGCCACCATCAAATGCCCTGCACCACTTCGGTTCACGGGATCGTAGGGGCCGTGCACGCGGTCAAGAAACTGGCTACCCGACAAGACACCCGACAGGATATCGATCATGACCCCCATCACGTAACCTTTGTGCCCCGCCATCGGTAAGATAAATCCTTCAATGGCCGCTTTCGGATCCGTGGTGGGGCGCCCCGCCGAGTCAACCGCCCAGTGCGACGGAATCTCTTCATTGCGATTGTTGGCAAGATAGATTTTGCCGCGCGCGACCCCTGAATTCGCCATGTCCATCACGATCGGGCCATACGCACCACCCGGCACTGCAATCGACCAAGGGTTCGTGCCAATTTTCTTTTTGAGTCCGCCCCAAGGTGCCATGTTTGGCCCCGCATTACTCATCAACAGCATCACGCAACCTTGCTCGGCTGCGATCCGCGTGTAATACATACAGGTACCAAAATGGTTTGAGTTGCGAATCGACACCACACCAACGCCGTGCAACTTGGCGCGCGTAACAGCCTGGTCGACCGCTTGGCGGGTAATCACTTGCCCAATGCCGTCATGACCATCCATCACACAAATTGCACCCGCGTCGACCGCTAACGAGGTTTGCGTCACAGCCTTCATAGCCCCAGACTTCAGTCGCGCGTAGTACCAACCTAAACGCAATAACCCGTGCGACTGATGCCCCCACAGATCCGCCTGCACGAGCGTGTCGGCGGCCAGCTGTGCATCTTGGGCTGGCACGCCGATACTTTCATACACCTGTGCCGCGATCTGTCGCAAGCGTGTCGGGTCAAGACGCGCAGCAGTGTCTTGCTGTGATGTGGCAACTGAGATGTTATTCAACCAGCGCCCCGTAGACCAAATTTTTAAAGAGCATGCGCGTATGCGTTTTGTGCGTCGGCCCTTGCGCCATGATCACCGCAGCAAGTTGTTCGGTTGGGTCGAGCCAAAAACTTGTGCCCCACACGCCGGCCCACATCGCGTCATTGGTCGAACCAGGCACCCAGCACATGCCCTGGCCTTGTCTGATGGCAAAACCCAAGCCAAACCCATAACCCGGCCCTGTATTAGCGATCGTTGTACCCGCCATCCCAACAGTGTGTTGCGAAAGCATCAACTCAACCGACTTACGAGACAGGTAGCGCTTACCCTCAAACTCGCCTTTGTTAATCATCATTTGCAGGTAACGCAAATAATCGGCGGTTGAACCGATTAAGCCGCCACCACCTTTGAAGTAACTTTTTCCCGTCGGATCATAATGCTGCCGATATGACTTGAGCATACCAACCTTTAAGGGGTCATCATCAAGCGTTTGTGCCAGCTTTTTTTCTTGCTCAAGCGTCACCCACCACCGCGTATCTTTCATGCCAAGCGGCTCAAGCAGTGCTTGCGCGACGATAGTATCTAGTGGCTGGCCCAATACCCGCTCAAGCAAGAGCCCCAAGACATCAACCGAAATCGAATACTCCCAAAACGTGCCTGGTTGGTTCGCCAAGGGGATTTTGCCTAAGTTGCGCAGCATCTCGTCAGCGCTGATGTCATCGACACGCGATTCAATGTTGAATTGCTCGTACAAGGCTTTGATGCGTGGCGATTGCGCCGTCCCCGCATACACAAAACCCGAAGTATGGCGCATCAAGTCCTGCACCCAAATCGGGCGTACCAATGGCACATCGCCCGCAGGAGTTTCAACCACTAAGTCCTTGAGCTCAGGTAACCACCGAGTGATTGGATCTTGAAGACTAAACACGCCTTGTTCGACCATCATCATCGCCACGGTCGTAACTAAAGGTTTCGTCATCGACGCTAAGCGAAACAATGCATCCTTTGTCATCGGTTGGCTACGGGCAGCATCCAAATACCCATGCGCCTCGAAATGCACCAACTGGTTGCGATGCAAAATCGCCGTCACGGCACCCGGAAACATGCCTGCCTCGACCTGTGCCTGCATGACGGTTGTTAAATGGGCGAGTCGATGACTTGAAAAGCCTTGCACCAGGCGGTCGTTCGCCATCAAGCTCGGAGTGGGTATCTTTTTATTCGACGAAGACATCATTTTTTGTTCCTAGGCAAGGTCATGCATAATCATGGTTTGGCTGCGCATTCGATCAAAAAAGTCATGCAGCACGCTCAGTTCCACAAAGTACACGTTTTTTTTCACTTTTTACAAGAGATTCCCAAGATGTCTAAGCTTCGCCTAGAAATGACCGTACCTGAACTGAACAAGCGCAGTGGTGAAAATTTACCTGGGCTGATGGGTGTTGAAGCGCTTGAAGTCTCAGAAAACACCTTGAAAAGTCGCATGGTGTTGCGTAAGGTCCATTTCGCACCCAATAGCTACTTGCACGCGGCGAGCGTAATTGCCTTAGCCGATACCACCTGCGGGTACGCGACCATGGCGCACCTACCTAAGGGTGCGCTTTCGTTCACCACGATTGAACTCAAAAGTAATCATTTAGGCACTGTGCGCGGCGAGGGCGAAGTCATTTTATGCACCGCAACGGCGCAACATCTGGGCGGCAACACTCAAGTTTGGGATGCGGTTGTTAGTGACCAAGCGACGGGCAAAAAAATTGCTTTATTTCGCTGCACGCAAATGATCTTGTGGCCTAAAGAGGCGTAAGCTAAGTCAGCATATGATGTGGGATAACTGATTTATGGCAAATCACATGACCACCGACACCATCATCATTACGGCGCTCGCGAGCGAGTTAGATGCCAGTCTGCTACCCATCGGCGTACAGATTTATTACTCTGGTATCGGCAAACTCAATGCGGCCATGACAACGTTCAAGGCCATTGAGCACAGCCGACCACGCCGCATTTTAAATTTTGGTACGGTCGGTGCTGTTGCGCCACACGCCAGTGGGCTCATCGAAATTCAGCGCGTGGTGCAGCGCGACATGATTGCAGAGCCCTTAGCGCCGCGAGGTCAGGTGCCCTTTTGCACACGCCCTTACGAATATCTTTCAGGCTCAGGGCAGTACACCTGCGGCACTGGCGACAGCTTTGTGATGGCAAAAGACCCTTGGTTTGCAACAAACAACGTGGATGTGGTGGACATGGAGCTTTTTGCGATCGCTGCGATTGCCCACGACCACAACATTGCGTGGCGTTCGTTTAAATATGTGACAGACCACACCAACGAAGACTCTGGCCAAGACTGGCAACAAAAAGTTCGCCATGGTGAGCGTCTATTTCTCGATCTGTTGAAAGAAGTGCTATCCACGGAGTAAGCGTGATCTCACACCACCTCAAAGTGGTGCGTGCCATCAACGCCTAGTTGCGCGACTAAACCGAACTCCCAGTCAAGGTAAGCCTGCATCGCTTCGCGCGGTGCGTCGGTGCCTTCGTAAGGTCGTTTGTAACGATCAATCGGTTCTGAGAGTAACGCGGTGGCGCCTTTTTCAAGCGCCAGCCCGGCGGCTTTCCAAGCTTGCATGCCGCCCGTCAACACTGATACCGGTGCGCTGAGCAGCGCAGCAATTTCAGCGTACGCATACCCTGAGAGCAAACCGTCCGGACACACCAAGACATAGGCCGAAGCCTGAGGCAGCTGGCCAAGTGCCTGCTTGAACTGAGAGCGCAAAACATACTGCGCGCCCGGTATATGAGCTTGCACATACTGAGCATGCTTGCTGAGATCAATGACAAGAATTTTTTTAGCCGCGACATCATGCGCTATGTCACCCACTGACGCAGCCGCTAACTCTGCCACTGTCATCGCTTGCACAATGGGCAGCTTTGCACACTCAGCAACCCAAGGGCCCGTCTCGGAAAAGGCCCCGACTGGCAACTCGGCCAAGACATAAACATCCCACGCCATCTGAGCCAGCCACGAGGCAGTCATATTGGCGCGTACGCCATCTGTATCTGCTAAAACGATACGTGCACCGCGCACCGGCGCAACCATTTCTGTTTCTTGCACCAACTGCCCGCCAGGCGTTGAGCGAAATCCCGCGATGTGGCCCGCAGCAAACTCTTCAGGGGTACGAGCATCAAAAAAATACGTCGTACGCTCGGCCTGCGATTGCCAAACCTGTGCATCGGACCACGTTATAGATTTAACTCCCGCACGCTCTGCAACACTGCGCGCACGTGCCGCTGCGTTCTGCATCGTTTGCTGAGACACGTCTTTAAATTTTCGGGTCTCGCCCTTATCTAGCACCTGCCCTGCGAGTGTCCAGCCAATCGTGCCATTTCGCAAGGCTGATACTTTATTGGGGATACCGGCATTAATCAACGACTGCGTACCGATGATGCTACGCGTGCGGCCCGCGCAGTTGACGATGACTTGTGTTTCGGGTCGTGGCGCTAATTCGGCAATACGCAACACCAACTCTGCACCCGGACAACTGGTCGCAGTGGGAATGCTCATGGTGTTGTACTCGTCGTAACGACGCGCATCAACAATCACAACATCGGCCTGTTGATCGATCAAGGCCCTCACCTCAGGCGCTGAGAGTGACGGGGTGTGCCTCTTGGCCTCAACCAGCTCGCCAAAAGACTTACTTGGCACATTCACATCGCGAAACAACTCACCACCGGCCGCTTGCCAGGCGCGCACTCCACCTGCAAACACAGCGACTCGGGTAAAACCCAGAGCGACCAAACGGCGCGCGGCCAACATGGCATCAGACTCTAATAAATCGACATCGCCTTCATCAAGCGTCACAATCTGCACATCGCGACGCGGCAACTTCGAGTAGGCATCCTGCTCGACACGCGACAAGGGGAAATTTGCGGCGAACAAGGGATGAGACTGAGCGTGCGGGTCTTCTTCACGCACATCTAAAAACGCAATCTCGCGTTTTTCAAGCAGCGCACTGCGCACATCTTGATACTCGCACTCTTGCACAGCATCGATCGGACTAGGTTTAAACACGATGATTAATTCCAGAGATTAGGGACAACATCACTGTTGTAGCCAGAGATAAAAGTCTTTTCTGCGCCTGTTACAGGGTCAAATACATGCCGGCTAATACGGCCGATATTGCCGCCATAGACATGGATACTGATTGAGGTCTGGTCTGCATGAAAATTAGCAACCTCGTGCACATCATGCGTGGCCGGTGATACGCTGCATACGCTGCCTGGTTTGAGCACATGACTTTCACCTCGCAGATAACTGCCATTGGCTTGCTTGAAGTAGTGTGTATCGATCTCTTGACCGCGCAACATCCCAATCAGGCCCCAAGTCATATGGTCGTGCACAGGGGTCTTCTGCCCAGCACCCCACACAAAGCTCACTACTGAAAACCGCTCAAGCGGATCTGCGTAGAGCAAATACTGACGATAAAACTCGGGGTGAGGCACGGTGAATTGCTCTGGCAGCCAGTCGTCTTGCCTAACCAGCGTCGCCAACAAGGCAGCCCCTTGTTTGAGCAATTCTGGTTCAGCCCGCTCGCGCGTGAGCAAACCGCTCAGGTCTTGCACAAACGTCAGTAATTTTTGATTTTTCAAGAGTTTGCCCCACAGGAAATGATTGAAACTGACGAAGACCTAATACACAAGCTTAGCAAGGTTCGTCGTCTTCTGTCTTCTTCCCGCGGCCTCGTGTTTGAGGACACGCACCTTGCAGCAGACCTGCGTTGACAGCACCCAAGCAAGTTTCTACTATCGTAGGCGATTAGGAGACACTATGCGGATCGTTGACTTACATTCACACTGGGGCACAGAGCGTGGCTACGTACTACGTTCGGCCGACGCACTGGCACAACAAAAAAGTACCTGGAATTCAACCCCAACGTACGACACTGAAGAGCAAATGGCGGCCTATCTGCGCGCCAATCAAGTCAAGACTATTTTGGATTTTGGGTTTACCAAGAATCTATCGATTGAAGAGGTCAAGCCTCTGCACGACTATGCCATCGAGACCCAGACTAAGTTTTCAGATTGCATTTTTGGCAATTGGCTACAGATGGATCCGCGTTTGGGTCAGGCTGCGGCCGATGAACTCGAGCGCTGCATCAAGCTGAGCAAAGGCTTTGTAGGGTTTTGTGTGTCGGGCTCGGGGACGGGCTTTGCCGCCAGCGATCCGATCTATCACCCTATTTACGAGGTTTTGCAAGCGCACAACCGCCCCGCACTGGTTTTGGTGGGACATACGGGCGCCGGCGCAGGCTTACGCGGTGGGGCAGGCATCAAGCTTGACCTCTGCCACCCCCGCTATATCGATGAATTGGCGATTGATTTTCCGGATTTGCAAATTATTAGTGGTCGGCCCGCCTGGCCTTGGCAAGATGACATGATTTCAATCATGATCCACAAGCCTAATGTCTGGAGTGAAGTGCACGGCTGGTCACCTAAATACTTTACCGATCCGTTTAAAAAAGAGATTCGTTCGCGCTTAAAAGATCGCGTGATGTTTGGTGCTGATTACCCGCTGTTTCGCTACGAGCGTCTGGTGCAAGACTGGAAAGACTTGGGCTATACCGATGACATTCTTGAACGCGTGTTTCATCGCAATGCCGAGCGCTTGTTTGGTTTCACCGAGGCAAAATAATGGATTTATCACTGAGCGGAAAAATCGCCTTGGTCGGCGGCGCAAGCCAAGGCATCGGCTACGCCATCGCGCATCTTTTGGCTTCGGAAGGGGCGAGTGTTGCCATGGTGGCACGCAAAGAAGAACCCCTGAACGAGGCCTGCGCAAGGATCGCAGCCGAAACTGGCGCCAAGACCTTTGCAATACCGGCCGACATCCGCAAGGGCGCTGATTGCGAAAGAATTATTTCTCAGGCCTTTGGCGAATTCGAGCGCATCGATATTTTGATCAATAACGATGGGGCACCGCCTTTGGGTGAGCTTGAGAGTTTTGATGACCTTGCCTGGCAAAAAGCGATTGAACAAAACCTCATGAGCGTGGTGCGATTGTGTCGCGGCGCTTTGCCCTCGATGAAACAACAAGGCTGGGGTCGTATCGTCAACATCACTGCACTATCGGCGATACAGCCTATCGCGCGCTTCGGCTTGTCGGTCGCCACTTGGGCAGGGGTACTAGGCTATGCAAAAACGCTTTCCCTTGAAATCGCAGCGCAAGGGGTCACCATCAACACCATCTGCCCCGGCCGCATCGCAACCGGGCGACTCGCCACCGTGTTTGGCAACGGCACGCCCGGGCAACTTGAACAAGAACAGCTCGCCCAAATTACCAAACTGATCCCGATGGGACGAGTGGGCGAACCCAACGAGATCGCGGGCCTCGTTGCGTTTTTATGTTCGCCTTGGGGGGCTTATATGACGGGTACCGTGCAACACGTTGATGGCGGCCGACTTGGCAGCCTGATCTAAACCTTTTTGTACAGAACTAGAAAATATGAACTCAAACAACCAAGACATCACCAATTCGCCCGACTCACCAGACTTTGTGCCGTGGTATTTTCGCTCGCTTGATTTTGAGCAACTGTGGCGCGACTATCCGCCGCCACCGACCTACTTTCACACGACAGCAAAGTTATCGCGTGACGAAATGCGTGCGCTGCAAGAGCAACGATTTTTAAAAACCGTTGCACGCGGTTGGGAGATCGAGTTCTTTAAGAGGCACTGGACTGAGCACGGCTTAATGCCCACCGACATTCGTACGCTTGATGATCTCACCAAGATCCCAGTCTATGACGTCAACGATATCCGCAAAAGTATTGAGCGCAATCCGCCCTTCGGCGACTTCATG
>Ga0209135_1000311_pt1 | contig 17579 bp, 18 predicted proteins | sample LauGreSBDMM110SD_4_FD_187570 | JGI IMG/M metagenome (GOLD analysis project Ga0209135, IMG submission 187570) | Freshwater lake microbial communities from Lake Michigan, USA - Su13.BD.MM110.SD (SPAdes) (version 3) | ecosystem: Environmental > Aquatic > Freshwater > Lake | place: Lake Michigan... | reverse complement strand
ATTATAATCCAACGCAACAATGGGCGTTTTGAATAAGCAAAGGTTTAAATACGTTCACGCAAATTTTTTTCAGAGAACTTTTTCGGAAAACTTTTCCAAAAAAATTGAAAACTTTTTTCGGAAACTTTTTAAGGCAACTAAAACAAGAGCAAGTCTCTAAAATCAATCAAGATGTCGTACGAGTATTATGGTGATGCTTCTTTTGGCGCAGAAACCAGCCACGGATGGTGCGTTCGCCCAGGAGGAGAGAAGGAAGAAATCGACGCGTTGGCCAAGGAGAACGAGGAGATGAAGACGCGCATCGCCACGTTGGAGCGCGAAAATGCCGATCTGACAAACATGCTTGACGTCGGCTCAAAACGTTCCGCATGCAAGAGCATCCAATTGTCTTGCCAAGAGGAGACGATCGCCCTTCTGCGTAAGAAGATTGAGGATCTAAACGGCATGGCAACGACGGGGATTACACTCAAGGGAGCATTCGACTACATTGCGGCGCATTTCGCGGAAAAGGAAATCATTGGTAAGAATATTGAAGCAGAACATGGCACAGGAAGCGCCGCGAGGATTGCTAAGATCATTGAGAAGAACCCACTGTATAACGAGTTGTTCAATGGGTTTGACGCAGAAGGGGCTCTTGAGGATTTGTACGAAGAACACATTCCTATTGCATTCCGCGGAATGCGATATTGAAAGAACCAAAAAACAAAAAGAGAAAAGGGGGTAACACCCTTTTTTCACGTATTTCAAATTATAATTCAAATATAAACGCATATAAAAGAACCGCAACATCTATAAAATATAATGTCCAACGAGCTTGTTCAAAAATATCGATCCCATTTACTCAACTGTTTTGACAACGCGGAGAACTTTCAATCCAAACTTATTCCTGAGATCTTTGCGCTTCATGGAATGACCGGTGTCAATACTAAGCACTTTTACAATAATCTTCTCGAATTGGACGGCGCACGCTATCTCGAAATCGGTTGTTATATGGGATCGTCCACTTGCGCCGCTATGTACGGAAACCACGCTAAGTTCACATGCATTGACAATTGGCACGATTTCATTTTGAATGAACTTCACAACGGCGTTAATAAAATGGGACCCATTCAAGTATTCGTTGATAACGTAAATACATACATGGGCGAAAATAGACTACAATTTTTTAATGAAGACTGTTTTACCATTGACACAAATAAATTAATAAAATATAATATCTATTTGTTTGACGGCGATCACTCTTATGAGGCTCAATATAAGGCTCTAACTTACTATATTAATAATATGGACGACACGTTTATTTTACTAGTTGATGACTGGAACTGGGAAGATGTTCGCAAAGGCACTTTTGATGCTATCCGCGATTTGAATTTGAAGATTGAATGGAAGAAGGAGATCAGACTAACGCAAGACAATTCGCATACTCCTCCTGACATTGCGCATGCTACTTGGTGGAATGGTATCTACGTTTGTATTTTGACCAAGCCCGCAGGGAACCAAGGTTCCCCCGCGACCCCTCCTTTTTAACAGCAGGGAACCAAGGTTTCCAGCGACCCCTCCTTTTATTCTTAGTAATTACCAAGAATAAAACTAACACGGTAATCTAAAAGCTCGCGTTTATTTTGTTGACCCAATATGACATTCTCATTTTATCATAATTGTAGTCGACATTCATCATTTCTTCCCATTTCGCCTCCAAAAACTCGGGGGTGAAGTCATCGATGTCTTTCCAGTGATCCACGTAAAGGATTGGTAAGTCTTCAAACTGTTGGTATCCCTCATATTTCTCCACGATGGGTATGCAACCCATAGTAATGCTATCCCACATGCGATAAGTATCTATTCCTGCACCACGTGGGCAGATAGAGAATTTGCTTCGTGCTAGATCATCGTAATACGTGATAACGTCGTCTCGTGAATATCGACGGGGATGCATATCACATTTCTTACAGTAGACGAATTCCTTACGTCGAACCATTTCATAAACATGCTTACGAACAAATCCGTACCAATGATAGTTCATCGGAGGCAATGTAACATTATAATAACATAGAATATTCTTGTTTGTTTTTTTAAATTGATCTACGTGACGAAAAAACGGTTCATTTTTGAAATCGCGGCCAATCGGGATCATTTGGATCTTGGGGTGTAATTTACCTACCGCATGTGCGTAAATCATTTTTATATTATCGTGAATTTTATCTAGACTGGATACCTCGATTTTATCAAAATAAGGTGTGGCTTCCAATTGATCTTGCGCATCTTGATGGTAGGGAACAAAATCATTGTAATTTTCGAGTATCTGTTTTTTTACCTTAGGAAAATCCATATCAGGGTTAATGGATAATATTACAGTTTCTTCACTAGGGGTGACGTGTTCAATGTTATCGTCGGGCGTAAAATGCACATAACGATTATTTACATTGGATAGATCTTTGAAATAGTCATTCATGCGAAGAAGAGTGATATAGTCATTCCCAAAATAATTCGTTGTCGCTAGATATTCCCTCAATTTCATGGCAATATAAATATATAATAGGATATATTTATATCGATTTTACGCTATTCATCCAATAGCATCAACGCCATCGCTGCGTAATTATGTAAATCCAATAGCGTGTCGCGAATACCCTCATCGTTTACCAAATTCACGCCGTTCTTGGTGATCGACATGGATCGTTGGATTTTATCTTCGATACGCATGAGAACTCCAATGACGCCGTACTTTGCAAATGCGTCACCATAGTCAATGTTCTTTTTGGTAAATAGCTCGAGACCTTCTTGTTGGACCTTTTTCATCTGATCTACTCGGTTCATCGTGAATAACGAATATAAAGAATTGCGTTTATATTCGTTTGTGCATATTATATCCGATATAATATGTCATGAGAAAATTATGCCAATTTCTTTCCTACGCCAACATGAACCACATCCACTCCTTCCTTCAAGGGGATATAACGGTTGGGGTCGATCACGCAGGATCCCTCGGGAAAATCATAGGTCTGGAATACCGAATGCCTACATCCGATGAAATAGATCTTCTTCTCTAACTTGAAATCTGTCACAGTAACGTCAATGTGAGGATCGTATTGATCCGCCGCAATGTTTCGGAGCGCCAATAAATTCTTTACTAAAATGGCAGGACTTCCCTCGATCAAATTCGTCTCCGGCTTAAACGACTTTCCGAGAACACACACGTCTAGTCCAGTCTCCTTGATCTTCTCCTCGATCAAGTCCACAAAGAAATCCGTCTGCTTCTCACGCTTCTTCATGATAAAGTCAAAGTAGTTATGCTCAATACCGAGTTCACGGTTCAACCATGACATCGCGATGTTATCACGAGGGTGGCACCCGCCACCATCGCCCATTCCGCCCGTGAGATACGACGTCGAAACCAACCTGCGTGTTCCTAACTTGAGAGCGTTCGTGACCTCATCCACATTGGTATTCGGAAGATGATGGCACATCTCCATAATATTATTGGCCAATACCAACTTGGTGGTAATAAAGGTGTTATAGGATACTTTGATCAATTCGGCGTTCTCCAAAGAAGTCGAGTATACTTGGCCGTCCGTAATGGTCGCGTAAAATTCGCGCACCTTGATCTCTGCCTGTTCGTCGACGCGACCAAGCAAGATAAACTCAGGGTTATAGAAATCGTATACCACTGTTCCCATAGCAATAAAAAACGGGTTATAGCATAACTGAATATAAGGTGAGAGCTTGGGTAAAATATATTTACGCAGAGTTCCAGGAAGAACCGTGGAAATAATTGTCACGATCTTTTTTTCTTGGATCTGATCGAGTTCGGCACTCAATGCTTCCATGCAATTTACCAAATAGTCGTAATTGAAATCGCAGCGTTCCTCTGGCATAGGAATATGTCCCTCAAACTGCTTTTGGTGAGGGGTTTGAATGGCAACGAAAATAATCTCGGAGTGATCGATTACCTCACGCATGCTATTCGCGATTTTGGCTGTGGACTTCTCTAACATAGCATCAAGCGTGTTCTTACCGGTCTCGTCTGTCTCTTTGGTATATAATAACTCTTTTGGATGCTTAGTGGAATTATACGCTGGATTGATGTCGTACCCAAGAACGTCATGACCTTTGTTGTCGATTGCGACTGCAACAGGAAGACCTAGTCTACCCAAACCTATAACACCGATCTTCATATTATAATGTGTTTTAAACAGCGAATATCTTTATACTATTTGGGTGATTATATATCTATTTTCAAGAAAGCGAACAAGAAAAATACAAAGAAACACACATTAAAACGAGGCATTTTTATCGATTGATCTTAAGTTGCCGCTTTTCGTGTTGGAAAAGCCCGTCCACAAAATTCTGATCCAATTGCAAAATAGAATGACTGTTCATTCTCCATTCATGAACAGGCTGTTTTACCCACCCCACAAACACGAAGTCTCTCGTGCATGTTTTGCCCTTTTTCACCATTGTCACTATAACAGTGTCACCCTTCTTGGGATTTTGAACCGACAAACACCGCGGAGCGTTATGCCACTCTTCGGTTCCGGTTATAGGGCATTTACAGATTGCCACTTTGTTTGCCACGCCCAAATAATATTCTGGGTAGTTTTGTTTGTAATGAAAATGCCGCCAAAGCGTGTCCATGTTTTTAGATACCTTTGTTCTCGTATTTTGAAATGCAAAGTCTCCGTGGTAACTTGCGCCTCGTTGCTCATACGGAATGTAACATTGGGGTTCGCGAGAAATGTCAAACTCTTTTACCGGCCCGATCTCATAAACTTTTACTTCTTCACACATGTTGTTGGATGTTTTTGAGAACCTTTTATCAAATTTAGGATGTCAATTTTTTACAAATATGGAACGAAATAAATTTGTTCCGTGAGCTCTTTATCGAGGTTTGCTGTATATTTTTCCAATAATAATTTCCAATATAAGAGAACATTTTTCTTTTCTAATAAAGAGTGTACGATTTCAAATCCCTTTTTTGCTTTTTCAAATGCAAGATCTCTTTTATTGTTAAAAAGTATTGTTGCGTTTTTACAATCCAGAGCGGTCTTTGACATAATTACACAGTCTAGTAAATCCTTATAAAACATCCAATATTCCAACCAAGGTTTAAATTTACCTTTATAATTCATGACATAAAAACACAACGAACCGGTCATTAATAAATATTTCAAACGACTTGCATATGCACCATTGTGACCATTCAAATGTAATAAGTATTTAAAATTTGCAAGATCTTCTCTAGTTATGTATTTATCGTTTACGCAATATCCATTATTTACAATTATTTGTTCCACATTCGGTATGTTTCCAAAATTAGTGTTTGCCAGACGATCGTTGTCGTTGTTCAGTGTTCCCACAAATATGATGGCGTCCTTTTTTTGGTTCCATGTATCAATGCTTTCCATAAATGGTTTAGAAACCTCATATAAAGATTGTCTAACATTATCGTAATGCATTGGTTCTTTAGCATAAAGGGCCGTGTATTCATCAAATGTAAAACAAGGCGCTGGAATATTCTTTTTATTCGTATTTAATTGAACAGCATGTGTAAATAAAAAACAGTCCTCATCTGGCGTATGATCTTGAGTACAATACGCAAAGGTCGTGTTTGGTAGTGAGTGTTCTTTAATCGCGTCGCGCAGTTGGTTTAATACCTGAATATTTCGTTCTTCTGTTATTGTTTTGTCTGTATAAATTTGATTATTCCATATTTGCACTTTTAATGTAGCATGATAGTTTGGTATTTTTAATACTTCGTCCAACCCAATAGTTCTCGGAACCACAATATCCGTGATGTTTTTTAAAATTTCTTCAATATTCATTTAATAATATAAATAGGATCAATATTTATATTATTTATGTTTTAATACACATTATTAGAACTAAATTCTTGACCATCTAGAAGCCCTAGCTCCTTGCTTTTTCCAATATTCTCGGTACGGCATTTTGTAAAGTATTCGGCATCGGTCATTCCAAGCTTCTTGAAATCGTAGTGCTCCTTATATCCATGTAAAAAAGCACCAACCTTTGCCCCGCGGTGATACTCTGGATTATCTTTCCATATGCGATATCCAAATCCATTAATCGCAAACAACACTGACATCATAGTATCCTCATGCTCTGTCACATTGATCCATGTGTCTCTACGAATATCCTCTAACTTAAACTTTGCGTTTTCTCCACAGACACTATCATATACTTTATAAAACGCATCGACGTTCATAATGCTTCCGCCGCACCATCCCCACCCATTAATTTCCACATTTGGTTGTAGGTTACGAATGTAATCTGATACGCGCCTCAGATCGTCGCGATTGCCCATGTTCCAATTATTATTTGATACACCGTTATTTGAACCACACCCCACGCCGGCCAAATATGCGTTTGGATGATAACAGATTTTGCCTTGACAAATTACGTCAGGATGTAAATGGATCATCCAATCCGTGTTCGCTATTTTGCATGCTTCCATTGTTCGGTTCAAAAACTCATATGAACCTTCAATGTCGGGATAATGCAGACAAATTTCGCGATCCTTTTCGATATAGATGCATTTGTATTTCTTTGCCATTTCTGAGTAATCAAACTGTTTGCATCCATCGTTGATCAAAACAATGGGTGCATCGGGATAAAACTTTCGGATCGAGAAAAATACATAATCCCATGCCTGTGGTTGATAACTACAAAACCCATAAAACCCTACTTGAAGTCGATAGGTTTGTTTTCGTAGGAAGAATTCAAAACGCGGACGTATTCATCAAATGACGTAAATTCCATTTGTATTTATACATATACAAATTACCTTTTATTCTATTTATGAATAAATGTTTTTTTTACGCCATTGCCTCATCGGATGTTACATATTCTTGATTGAGCGGATCAGCCGGATGTCCACCATTGGGACCTTTTCCGTATTTGGGGGTCTTATATATTGCTGCAACATTATTGATATCCTTGATACTATATATGGAATTTACCAAGACGTCGTCTTTAACGAAGAATAAATTTACGCCTTTGTTATTTGCGTATACCAACGAATAACCATACTTACGTGCCAAATTATAGTACGCCAAAATACTGGCTCCAAAATAATTACCCGAAAATTCCGTGGCGGATCTTAGAACAACCTTGTCTTCGTCAGCCAGGTGTGTTGCGTTATATTCACATATAAAAAAACGAGGCCTATATACTTTCAATACTTCATGAAGAACATAAAAATCATGCGAATCGATATCGACTGACAACAGATCGAATTCTTCGGGGACATTGTATTGTCGAAATAATTCAATAACGTTTTCTGTGGTAACCGTATGTTTATAAAGATTTATATCCTCATTCTCTCTATTCATATCAAAAAGAACACCTTTAAATGCGGCCATTTCTTTTAATGCACGCGTATTACATTGTGTTCCGTCCTCTGCACCAAATTCCACATAAAAACGGTTAGAGACGCCAAATATATTGAATAGCTCAAAAAGAATACCGTCTTCTCCAGATTCGGAATGTACAGTGAGTTCTTTGTGTGAAATATCGATCATTGCTCTCGGGCTATTATCGTGGAACGCTAACATATTATGTTCATCTATCTGGATTAAACGGTATCCAAAACCTTTCAAATAATCAGTGATTTCTGGGATTTCAAAATCGATCTTTAGACTGGTCTTCATTTCTTCGGACACAGTTTTATCGCACTTTTCGAACCAAATAATAGGCATGAATTTTTCAATCGTTTGTTTTGCACCCATGAGAACAAGAATTTCGGCGCCCTCCACGTCCATCTTCATGTAATCACAACGATCGAGGTCTAAACTATCGATTGTAATCATATTCACAGTTTCGCCATTTTTGCCAAGACCGATTCCGCCATAGTTAAGACGTTTTTCGGTGTCATATTCAATTTCGCAATCATATCCGTCATATAGCATATTACTAAGAGTGGTTTGTGTAACGACATGACCAACCGCCTTATTGTTGACAAAGCAATTTTTAATATTATTATCATTCATATTTTTCTCCAATAACTGAAAAATGCGGCGCTGTGCTTCAAATGCGATAACTTTGCAATTATTGATACGTGTAGAATAGATTATGCTATGTGATCCTATATGCGCACCAATATCCAGGATTACTTTTTCTCCATCTAACCCATTCAATGTTGGAACTATCGAATTATTGATCAATCCTTCTTCATAGACTTTTCCATTAAATAAATGCGAATAAAAAACGATGTCATTTTTAAAACAGGTCATTTTACCATAATCAGTTTTGAATGTTTCAGTGCTAACATAACTGTTAGTAGTAGGCTTCGTGGGTGGGCGCTGTAATCTTTCGACAAAATCCATCGTTATAATTATATATTAAATATTCTTTATTAGGTATATAATATAATAAATAAAAGCTATATTATCTATGAAAATTATTCCATTGGGGCTTCATTGTTCAGCACCGGAAGGAATTAAACAGGCAGGATTTAGAGAATATTCTTATCCATTTGACTGGTTATGGACACCAAGTAAAACAACACTAGAAATATTAGAAGTCTTGTTTTTTGAAGGAGTTGAAAACGCAATGATTTATATGACAACAGGGTTTACCTATTATGACTATTTTGGTTGGGAAAGATATACTTCTGTCAATAAAGTTACGAAAAATCAGATGAACCGCGCAACGGGCCTGGGTGTAACAAATTTTACGATAGACGACGAATATAAGGATAAGTTGAGAACTCGATTAATGCGGTTAAAAAAAGATATTTATTCTCAAGAGTCTATTGTTTTTATATATGCAGACGCTGCACATCCAGATCTCAATTATCACTTAGATAATGTAGATTACGCAGGTAACGCGACAGATTATTTATTGAAAATTCGTGATATTATTTATCCGGTAAACCAAAACATACGTTTTATTTATTTTTCTTGGCCCGCGCGGACGGTTCCTGGAAATGGCATTGAATACTGTGAAATTTCGTATAAAACAAAATGGAGTGATATTTCGGATATTATAAAGAATTATTTGTTACTTTTCGCATATGATCCACCAAATACTGTTTCCGAAGACCTTCGTGTCATCCCAAAGAATACGAACCCCAAATTTTTTTAGGCAGGATATCGTTTATTACATCTAAATATTTATCGACTTCTGCCGATATATCAAAATTAGCAATACCATATTCTCGGATTTCTTTTCTCAATGGCAGAGATTTACGTTTGTTTTCTTTTAATTGGTAAAATATATATTCAAAGTCATCGATTTTATCATCATCGATTACTGTAATGAAGTCCTTTGATAAGTCTAGGTTTTCGGCAGACGATCGATTAACAACGACGCCCAATCCCGCTATCAGGGCCTCTTTCACTACCAACGGGTCAGCTTCCCCTTCGCTAAATAAGAGGATATTTGTATAATTAGTTAGATTTTCATACAAAGTTGCTTTCGTCCACTCACCTAGATAATTAGGGCGTCCTGTCTTGAAATTTTCATCAGCGCAATTTCCCACAAAGTCAATTGTTGGGATACACTGAAAACGAGCCTGGTTCTTTCTGGGCGTAATTTTACCAAGATAAATAGTTCGGTCAAGAGTTGGTGTTTCTTTGAAGTTGAACATCTCGCTATTTATTCCGTTTTTTATTTTTTTTATCCGTGTAACGTCAGCGCCCTGCTTAATAAATGTATACTTATCTTTATCAGCCAATACAAAATTATATATTTTTCGTTGATTTACTAGATAATTAAAAATGGCATCGTATGCATCTGATGAATGCTTTTCTAATTTATCGATGTACGGATAATGGCTAGTTATTGCCACGCATGAGCAACTAAAATAGTCAATCAATTGAAAAAATCGATCGTAATGAAGATGCACAAAATCAAAACGGCCAAGATTTACTCTGGTTATTATTTCATTCGCATTTTTTGTGTTGATAATTGTAACGTCATGTCCACGTTTTTTTAGTTCATTATGGTAATCCCAAATAAGTATTTCTACTGCTCCCCACCCCGTAGGAGGAATGGTCATAATTCCTGGTCCAATTAATGCTATTTTCATGTATTTAATATTGTTTGACAATCTTTATATATTTTTCGACAATTGACTTCCACGAAAAGTGCTCCATTGCGTATTCTCTAATTTCGGCGCGATTATCTACACTATATTCTCGATTTTCGCGTATTTTTTTTGAAACATAATCCAGGTTTTCGAGTTGATCATTCGGTATAACCGTAATGAATTTCTTTGACAGATCTAAATTGGCAACGCAACACTCACTAATCACCAATCCAAGACCGGCGATTAACCCTTCTTTTACCACTAACGGATCTGCCTCTCCGCTGGATAGTAATATCAAATTTCCGTATTCTGTAAGAGTTTTATATAGCACGTCTTTGGACCATTCGCCCAAATATTTCACGCTAGTTACATCAAATGGAGAATCGAAATAATTACCGGCAAAATCAATATCGGGTATACCTTGATATTTATATTGGCCCTTTCTGAATTCTATTTTTGCAAGATATATACTCTTGTTTGGGCGCAGTGGAGAATTTGAATATTGGAATAAATCCTCTCTTGCCCCGTTACATATCGTATTTATCTGCCCCCGGAACCCATTATTTCTATATATTTCTGTTATGATTGGGCTTATGGAATGAATTGTGATATACTGTTGATGCCTTATTACTTCTAAGAAAATCCGCTCATAATAATATTTGTATTTCTTTTTGAAATCTGGGTGACTAATATAAGCATAATGAGAACTATATATTACTTTTCTGCACTTCAAATAGGGAGATATTATAACGTAATCGTCGTACATGATATGAACTATATCGGGTTCAATGTCATTGCACATTCTTACGGCAACATTGAGATCTGTTTCGTTAATAATTTCCACGGTGATATCTGGATATTTTATAAGATTCTGATAATAGTCCCATATTAAACTCTCCACTGCACCCCATCCAGTTGGGGGGATGGGATTAAACCCCGGTCCTATAATTACGAGTTTCATTTATATTAGTATGTAAATTTGCTTTTATATTTTGAATGAAAAAATAATATAAACGTTATGCGGCGATAGTGAATATAATGGCAACAATCGTAACATGTTATTTTAAATTAGATAGATCAAAAGCGTCGCATGGAACATATAGTCAATGGATGAGAAATATGTTGGTAAATGATAATCCTATGGTGATATTTTGCGATAGTCATAGCGCGCCGATTATAAAAGAATTTCGTCCACGAAGCGATAATACGCATTTTATTGTGCTCTCGTTTGAAGATTTCTATTGCTATAAATACATAAACGAATTTACGCAACATCTCAATATTGATCCTGAAAAAGGCATCGGACATAGCGTGCCACTTTATATGATTTGGAGTGAAAAATCGCATTTTTTGAAAAGAGCTATTGAATTAAATCCGTTTTCTACGGATTATTTTTTATGGGTGGACATCGGTTGTTTTCGCGTTCCAAACACGGAATATTTACATTGGCCCAACACTGAAAGAATAACTGCCCTTCCCAAAAATAAAGTACTTTTATTGAGTGTTGTTCCGTTTACACAAGAAGAATTGAGAACCAATACATTAGAAAATTTGCCCTCTTTTCTTTATACTAATCGCATAGGGGCGCCCATATTTGGTGGAGATAAAACCGCGCTCTTGGCTTGGCATGACAAGTATTACGAAATGCTAGAGTATTTTATTCGCGTTAATCGGTTTATCGGAAAAGACCAAACTATCATGAATTGTGTCTATTTGTTGAACCGAGATCTATGTTCATTGGTCGACGTCGTGCGAAGCCAAAAGGATCCCTGGTTCTTTTTACAAGAGTTTTTGAATTAATATTCCGGTCGCGTAATTATATTTAAGGAATTATAAGGATATAAAAAATAGGGTCAAAGAATAAGAATGACAATTATAAATGGAATTGAAATCGATTTTATAAGATACAAACCCAATGTTATAAAGGCCGCTATACAAAATAATGACCCGATCGAAGATAAACTCCATGTTATTGCTGTTGTCTCCAATCCCTGTTTATATGCGAAACGATATATTTTAATGAAAGAGTTCATAAATCGCATGGAGATGGAGGAAACGGATGTTATTTTGTATATTGTGGAGCTGGCCTATAAGGATCAACGGTTTTTAATTACAGATAAGAATAATAAACGCCATTTACAATTGAGAACTGAGGTTCCTATTTGGCATAAAGAAAACATGATCAATTTGGGTGTCAAGTATTTGTTACCAAAAGACTATAAGGCATTTGCTTGGGTAGATGCCGATGTTGAATTTGAGAACACGACGTGGGCAAAAGATACATTGAAGATATTGAACGGAACCAAGGATGTTGTTCAATTGTTCAGCCATTGTATGGACATGGATAACAAGGAAATGGCGATGTCGGTGTTCAATAGTGCCGGTTTCAAGTTCGTGAAGAATGATATCTATAATCCCATTCGTGGAGCTAATTATTCGCATCCCGGGTTTGCATGGGCGATTACGAGAAAAGCATATGATAAGATCGGGGGCCTTTTTCAGACGGGAATTTTGGGATCTGGTGATTTTATTATGTTGACTTCTTTGTTTGGTGTTGCGGAAAAATATTTACATAAGGATTATGATGAGGGGTATAAGAGCGCGATATTGGACTTCCAAAAGAAGGCGAAGAATTTACGCTTTGGATATACTCCCGGCGTAATTCGTCATTACTTTCACGGAAGTAAAGTGAACCGTCAATACCAGGATCGTAATAATATTTTGATCGCGCATCATTATTCTCCTGAGAAACATGTTACAGTGGATGCCAGTGGGCTTCTTATCCCAACGGCCGAATTTTCTGAGGAATTCAGAGGAGAGATCTATAATTATTTTGCGGCAAGAAATGAGGATGAATAAATCCGGGGAACCATATCCGGGGAACCTACGGTTCCCCCGGACGCCCCCTCCCTTGAACAAACAATTTGAAATAAAAAACCAGTGCCCCTTTAGCTTAGTGGTAGAGCACCAGTCTTGTAAACTGGAGGTCGCGAGTTCAATTCTCGCAGGGGGCTTATTTCAAGGGAGGGGGCGTCCGGGGGAACCGTAGGTTCCCCGGAAGAAAATTGACTTTATTTAAAGGATATAAACTATTTCAGCTTATATCTTTCAACCATGGTTGTCCTTTGCAATACCCCTTTCCCCGAAAACACCCATTACGACATCTTATTTGATGCATATCCTTATCCCTTGAGTGATTTCCAAAAGTACGCGATCCAAGCCGTCGTCGATGGCGATCACGTTCTCGTGACAGCCCATACCGGATCTGGCAAGACCCTGCCTGCCGAGTTTGCCATTCAATACCATAAAAAGCTAGGAAAAAAGGTCGTCTATACTTCGCCAATCAAGGCGCTTTCCAATCAAAAATATTATGAATTCTCCCAGAAATATCCCGATATTACGTTTGGTCTCTTCACCGGAGATATCAAGACCAATCCCGACGCCGACGTTCTCATTATGACCACCGAAATATTGATGAACTATTTGTTCCGTGACACCACAGCACAGTCCGAAACCCCGAAAGTGACACTGGACTTCAATATGGATATCGTAAACGATCTCGGTTGCGTCGTCTTCGATGAGGTGCATTATATCAACGATAAGGATCGCGGTCAAGTCTGGGAGAAGACGATCCTTATGTTACCCCGACATATCCAAATGGTGATGTTGTCTGCGACGATTGATAACCCCGCCGGATTTGCCGATTGGTGTGAGAGTGGCCGAAACGGCGGCGTTCCCGATAAAAAGGTCTATTTGGCGTCGACCAATAAGCGTGTCGTTCCGCTATCCCATTATAGTTTTATTACAGTCAACGAGGGCATGTTCAAGGGCATGAAGGATAAAGCGCTCGAAAAGAGTATCCGCGACAACACCAATACTCTACTCTTGTTACAAAATGAGAAGGGCGCGTTCCAAGAAACCACCGTCCATACTCTCAATAAGATGTTGTCCATGTTCGATAATAAACAGGTTTATATGAAGCGTCAACAAGTTCTCAATAAGCTGGCTTTGCATCTACGCGATCATGAAATGTTGCCCGCAATTGCCTTTGTCTTTTCCAGAAAACACGTCGAGCTCTGCGCGAAAGAGATCACCATTCCTCTGTTGGAAGATGATAGTAAGGTGGGGTATAATGTGCGTCGCGAATGTGAGCAGATTGTGCGTAAACTCCCGAATTTCCGCGAATATCTGGAACTCCCAGAGTATAATTCGTTGGTTTCGCTCTTGGAGAAAGGTATCGGCATTCATCACTCGGGTATGATCCCGATTTTGCGTGAGATCGTGGAGCTCATGATCTCGAAGAAGTATATCAAGATGTTGTTTGCCACGGAATCCTTCGCCATCGGTCTTGATTGTCCGATCAAGACGGCGATTTTCACGAATGTTTCCAAGTTCGATGGCAATGGTCAGCGTCATTTGATGGCTCATGAATACACACAGATGGCTGGCCGTGCTGGACGCCGTGGTCTGGACACAATAGGTTATGTTGTTCACTGTAATAACTTGTTTCCGGTTCCTTCGATGAACGACTATAAAACAATATTATCGGGAAAGCCACAAAAGTTGGTATCGAAGTTTCACGTTGCGTATTCCTTGGTTCTGAACCTATTAAAGAACGGCCAAGAGTGCGACTTTCACCAATTTTCCGAGAAGAGTATGATTAAAAACGAGTTAGAAAAATCGATGGTGGCACAACGCGCAAGTGTCGCAGATCTCAAATGCCGGCTAGAAAAGAAAGACCAATTTATAAAGATAATGCGAACGCCTTATGCAGTTTGTCTCAAATACATGGACTTAGAAAACACAATAAAGACATTGGTCAATAAAAAGCGTAAGGAGACAGAGCGCGAAATGCAGTTTCTGAAGGATGAAAATCGCACTATTCTACAAGACATTGTCACTACAAATGACTATTTGCAATTGGAGATCCAATATGACCATGAAAATATCGCCCTGGAGTTTATGGATACCTATATTCAAAAACAAACCGACACAATTTGTGATGTTTTAGTCGATGAAGGGTTTATCGAAGTCAAGGAAACGGAACCGGTCAAGAAGTATGGGTTTATTGAAATGGGGAAGATCGCCGCGAATATTGCGGAGGTTCATCCGCTCATTATGGGGAAACTGATGGTCGCGTCCAATTACTTCCAGTACTATTCGGTGCGTCAATTGGTAGGTCTGTTTTCGTGTTTCACAGATATTAAGCTACCTTCAGATGAGCGCGCGAGTTGCCCCCAAACGAATGATACGTTTTTGAAAGAGCAGATCCGTGAACTCTCAAAAGAATACGATCGTTATGCTTCCTTGGAGCAGGACCGCCAATTGCGAACGGGTATCAATTATTATGATGCGCTTGTTTATGATCTTGTGGATATCGCCATGCAATGGTGTAACTGCGAAAACGAAGAGGACTGTAAATATTTCATTCAGACGAACGTGTTTGAAAAGGGGATTTCCATTGGTGAATTCAATAAGGCGATGATGAAGATCACGACGGTGGCGAAGGAACTCATGAGCACGTGTGAACAAATCGGTCAGATTGAACTCTTGCATAAGCTCACACAGATCGAGGGATTGGTGTTGAAATATGTGGCCACTGCGCAAAGTTTATATGTGTAAGCGGGGGAACCTCCCCCCGCTCGCCCCATCCTAGTATAGAGAGCCCTTTGGTAAATGCGAATTTTTATAATAATAGGATTATAAAAATTTTTTACAAACGGATCACACGAATATAGTAGATCCAAAGACCCAGGCCGATAAAGCATTTCGCGATACAATCCAATATGTTCATATAGATATTTTTGTATTCTTCTGTAAACATGTATGTAATTCCGTATAAACTCCATACGATAAAGTACACGAAAAATAATATATAGTTATCCAAACGATATTTAGGAAAGACATAATTAGAAAATATAATTCCAAACATGATAAAAAAAGGTATGAAACCTAATACCATTGCTGCATTTCTATAGAGATAGTTTATTTCTCCCAAATATCCAATATAAAGCATAGTATAATTCATAACAATAATAGTTATAATGTTACTTAACTTTACTTGTTTGCCAATATTAAACCCTAACACGACAGTCAACGCAAGCAACATAAGTGGCGTAGTAATAGACCAATCGATATAACGCGTTTTTGTCATATCTCCCCAGTCGATTGGGATGTCTTGCTTTCCGTATTCTTCGATTTTTGATAAAAAAATCGAATAGAAATAACCCGCTATCATCGATATGCATGTTTCTAAATTAAGAACATGACGAACATTATCAACTTTTGTGCGCATGGCTTCAATGAAAGTAATTATTCCGGTGGTTAGTAATAGAATATATGTTACCATAAATGAAAATTTAACATAGTACTGCACGGGATTTTGAGCTTTTTCCTTCTTTTCTTTTTCACTATCAGGAATAAATTCTTCGTGATTTTCTGGTTGCAATTCCATTATAGTATAATGGTAGAAAAATTGACTTGTGAATTTTCTAATTTCAGAAATGCAAAATATGCATATAATAATATACTAAAATGGATCCACACGTTGATAACGACGATAGCGATAGTGACACAGATAGTGAACATTCTGATATTGATGACATATTTGATGAAGATGAAGAATTCCTAGACACAGTAAAGACAAATGGTCAGTATTTTATTGGTATTTGTAAACACATTAAGCCCGATAACTATCTGTTATTATTATCTACCATATCAAACCGACAGTTTTTACGACATTCCTACGAAAGTGTAAAAAATTATCTACAGGCCTATAGTATCGTGTACGCGCATGATCCGCGCGTGGAGATATTGAAACTAGAATTCGCAAAGAATGGCGCATGTACGTGCGTGATAAAGACATTTTGGATACGCTTGGTACAGAGGCGATGGCGAAACATTCTTAAACTGCGAGAGAAGATATGGAGGAAACGTTGCCAAATCTCGTCGTTGAGAACGTTCGAAATCACCGGAAAATTTCCGGTGGGGTTGAGGGTAATGCCCGGTCTTGTGGGTATGTTCAAGCAAGGAACCTTGGTTCCCTGCTCTATTTATCAAAAGTAAGTAAATATAAAAACTGATTTACGTCGGCCAAAATCTGATCGCGAATGCTCAATAAATCGCTATCTTTTTTTCCGTCGAAATGGATATTGAAATCCGTCAAGAACTGGCGATATTCGTAGATGCGCGCCTTAAAATCTTTCAGGTTCTCGCTATCGGCCAAATCGATGCGTTTTTCCATGAGCTTGATGCGACTTTCGTCTTTTCCCAATAACACCTCGACGAATTCATCGATGTTCTTATTTAAACGCTCATATAGCTCATCGGTGGCTTTATGTTGAGAATAGGATCGCGTTTTCCAATGGTAGAGTTTAATCACATTTAGTATCTCTAAGAAAACGAGAACAATATGCGCGTTTTTTCCCGTGTTCTTTATTTTTTTTACACCGCCGCGTTGTCTCCTTTTCGGGGTTCTCGCTTTTGATGATTTATTTCGTTTTGTAGTTCTCGACATCTATTAATATATATT
>Ga0209135_1000308_pt1 | contig 17648 bp, 14 predicted proteins | sample LauGreSBDMM110SD_4_FD_187570 | JGI IMG/M metagenome (GOLD analysis project Ga0209135, IMG submission 187570) | Freshwater lake microbial communities from Lake Michigan, USA - Su13.BD.MM110.SD (SPAdes) (version 3) | ecosystem: Environmental > Aquatic > Freshwater > Lake | place: Lake Michigan... | reverse complement strand
CCTACTGGGTACCCCTGTTGAAAAGCTCAAAATCCTTACCCCACCTTACCCCCACCCCCCACTTTTTCAATTGGGTCCCATCTGGCCATACTTACACTGTGTTTTGGACGAACGATTACCTATTTTTATAACTGGTTTCGTCCAAATACCCCCCCTATCAGTTTTGTAGAGATAGTCATAAAATTTTATTTTATATTTTCAAAAAATAGTATCCGCTAAGCAGACGCTGAAAATCGTAGCTTCCGACCAATAGCGGACATTAAGAGTCTTTGGTTCGATGTTTTATTATTTGTATTGTTAAGAAAATAGATTAGCCTTCAAACGAAGGCTAATCTTCACGATTTACTCCCAGCTTAACGCTCCACCTGTTTGGTACTCTGTCACGCGGGTTTCAAAGAAGTTTTTCTCTTTCTTAAGGTCCATCATTTCACTCATCCATGGGAATGGGTTGGTGGCACCTGGAAACAAGGCATCTAGCCCAATTTGCGTACAGCGGCGGTTGGCAATAAAACGTAAATATTCTTTAAACATAGTTGCATTCAAGCCCAGTACGCCACGCGGCATGGTGGCTTCCGCATATTTATACTCTAGCTCTACACCACGATGCATTAATGATTTGATTTCTTCACGAAATTCAGCTGTCCATAGATGCGGATTTTCTAGCTTAATCGTGTTAATCACATCGATACCGAAATTGCAATGTAGCGATTCATCACGCAGGATGTATTGATACTGTTCTGCTGCGCCTTGCATTTTGTTTTGGCGACCAAGTGCTAAAATTTGCACAAAACCGACATAGAAAAATAAGCCTTCCATAATGCAAGCAAACACAATCAGCGAACGCAGTAATTGCTGATCTGCCTCTGGCGTACCTGTTTTAAATTCAGGATCTGTCAGAATATTAATGAACGGAATTAAAAAATCATCTTTGCTTTTAATGCTAGCGACTTCTTGATAAGCATTAAAAACTTCAGATTCGTCTAAACCTAAACTTTCAACAATATACTGATACGCATGTGTATGAATCGCCTCTTCAAAACCTTGGCGTAATAAGTATTGGCGACATTCTGGTGCAGTAATATGGCGATAAGTACCTAGCACAATATTATTCGCAGCGAGTGAGTCGGCCGTTGTGAAAAAGCCCAAATTGCGCTTAACAATCATACGCTCATCATCCGTCAGTGCCGTACTATCTTTCCATTGTGCAATATCACGACTCATCGACACTTCTTGTGGCATCCAATGATTCGCACAACCAGCTAAATACTTATCCCAGGCCCAATGATATTTAAACGGCACCAACTGATTCACATCGGTTTGGCCATTAATCATGCGCTTGTCTGAGGCATTTACACGCCCCGAGATTGATGGTTGATTTGCTGCAATTGGTGGCGACTTAATTTCAACTACTTTTTTAGAAAGTGTGGCCAATTGCGGCTTAACTGAATCTACGTAAACTTCATCTTCAAATGAAAGCATATTAATTCCTTAATTTATAAAATATTTACTGGCAAGATTCGCAATCTGGGTTATCAATTGAACATATTTTTGGTGCTTCTTCTAAGCCTGACGAAACGGCATTCAATTCGCCACCTGATCCTGTCGATTTCTCCGCCGCAGTTGCACCCAATGAACGTAAGTAGTAGGTGGTTTTTAAGCCACGTTGCCAAGCAAGTATATAGGTATCATTAAGCTTCTTGCCAGAAGGCACAGCAAAATATAGGTTGAGTGATTGTGCTTGGTCTATCCATTTTTGGCGACGCGCTGCTGCTTCAATCAACCAACTTGGATCAACATCAAAGGCTGTTGCATAAAGTTGTTTTAAATCAGTTGGTACGCGGTCAATTTTTTGTAGTGAACCATCAAAATATTTCAAATCAGAAACCATCACGGCATCCCACAAACCACGTGCCTTCAGGTCATGTACTAATTGTTCATTCACAATGGTAAATTCGCCTGAAAGATTAGATTTAACATAAAGATTTTGGTATTCAGGTTCAATGCTAGCAGATACGCCCACGATGTTAGAAATGGTCGCAGTGGGTGCAATCGCTACACAGTTTGAGTTACGCATACCCACGGTTTGAATGCGCTTACGCAATGCATCCCAATCGAGTGTTTGGCTTCTATCGACTTCCACATTGCCGCCACGCTCGCTCAATAATAAATCAAGTGTATCGAGTGGTAAAATGCCTTGATCCCATAAGCTGCCCTTAAAGCTGGAATATGCTCCTCGTTCTTCTGCCAATACAGTAGAAGCATAGTAAGCGTTGTAACATACTGCTTCCATGGCTCGGTCAGCAAATTCAACCGCCTCCGTACTCGCATAAGGGATTCGTATGGCATGTAAACAATTTTGGAAGCCCATAATGCCCAACCCTACTGGGCGATGGCGTGTATTGGCATTACGCGCTTTACCCACCGGGTAGAAATTAACATCCACCACGTTATCCAGCATGCGCATGCCCACTTTAATCGTGGCTTGCAACTTGTCGTTATCTAGGACTAACTTGCCGCTTACTTCCGTTAAATGTTGCAATAAGTTCACCGAACCTAAATTACATACAGCGGTTTCCGTGTCCGATGTGTTGAGCGTAATCTCAGTACACAAGTTGGAGCTATGCACTACGCCGACATGCTGTTGTGGTGAGCGAATATTGCATGGGTCTTTAAACGTAATCCAAGGATGACCAGTTTCAAACAACATAGAAAGCATCTTGCGCCACATTTGCAAAGCTGGAATTTTCTTAAACAGTTTGATTTCGCCGTTTTCGGCACGGCGCTCATATTCCACATAAGCGGTTTCAAAAGCTTTGCCGTATTTATCATGTAAATCAGGCACATCTGAGGGTGAAAATAATGTCCAATCACCAGCTTCAGTAACGCGACGCATAAATAAATCTGGAATCCAATGCGCAGTGTTCATGTCATGCGTGCGGCGGCGGTCGTCACCTGTGTTTTTACGCAAATCTAAAAATTCTTCAATATCTAAATGCCAAGTTTCTAAATAGCCGCATACCGCGCCTTTGCGTTTTCCGCCTTGGTTGACTGCAACGGCGGTGTCATTCACTACTTTTAAGAATGGAATCACGCCTTGGCTTTTACCATTAGTACCTTTGATGCGTGCGCCTAATGAACGCACTGGCGTCCAGTCATTACCCAAACCGCCTGCATATTTCTGCAATAACGCGTTTTCTTTAATACCTTGGTAAATACCTTCTAGGTCATCGCTAACCGTGGTTAAGTAGCAGCTGGATAATTGTGAATGCAATGTACCCGCATTGAACAAAGTTGGCGTTGAGCTCATAAAGTCAAACTTACTCAATACGTTATAAAACTCAATCGCGCGCGCTTCACGGTCAATCTCGTTAATAGCCAAACCCATCGCCACACGCATGAAGAATATTTGTGGCAACTCAATACGACGCTCTTCAATATGCAAAAAGTAGCGGTCATATAAGGTTTGTATGCCTAAATAACCAAATTGAAAGTCGCGTTCTTTAACCAATGCTGAGGCTAATTTAGTTAAATCAAATTGCGCTAGGCGAGAATCTAACAAGTCTACATCAATGCCAATTTTGATATAACGTGGGAAGTATTCTAGGTATTGCGCATCCATCGCTGCATGACTCACACGCTCACCTAGCACTTCTGCACGTACCAAATCCAACTGCAAACGGGCTGTGACATAATTGTAGGCAGGCTCAGTTTCAATAAGGCTACGGGCAGACAAAATCAACGCTTTGTACACCTCTGTAAATGGAATGCCATCGTACAAATCTCGCACTGCTTGCTCAACCACTAGGTTTGGATTAACGACATTGCCTAAGTTTAAACAAGCTTCACCGACCATATCATTGAGTTGCTTAATATCGAGTGGAGTTAACTTTCCATCAATATTCACATGAAGCACATGACTAGGTTCTGATGTTGGGTGACTCGCTTTTTCAGCAGCGCGTTCAGCATTGCGTTTTTCACGATAAAGCACATAAGCGCGTGCCACATCATGATTGCCGTTACGCATCAGCACAAGTTCTACTTGGTCCTGAATATCTTCAATATGTATCGCACCGCCAGCAGGCAAGCGGCGCATGAGTGCGTTATTGACTAGATGACTCAAAATGACTACTTGATCGCGCACTCGTTGTGAAGCTGCACTCTGATTACCTTCGACTGCTAAAAAAGCTTTGGTAATGGCAATAGAAATCTTTTCGAGATGAAAAACCACCACTGCACCATTACGACGGATGACTTGTAGTGTAGGCTGTGATGGTGCTGATTCTGCACTTAGTGCGTCGGTATCAGATGACCTAATACTTGATGAAGATACATCATCCATTTTAAAGCTCCCCTTATTTAAAGGGCAGGACTCTTTTTTATTGAAAAAATATTCATATAAATATGAAAAAATTAGCCAACAAAAATCAGCATAGCGGAGTATTTGCACAAAGCACACACTCGATTTGCCAAGGACACCCCGCCTCAAACGTTATAAAAATACTTTCACCTATAAAAAAATAGGTGAAAAATGTCTACGGCAGGTCTCCTGGCTTTCAGGTCAACATCATCTGTCAGCCTTCCCACATAATGATTTACGCAGTGGCGGTTTTATAACAGATAACTCGCTGATTACAGTTGCGGGGGCAGCTTCGGCATTAAGGTTTTTTTTGTCATAAAAATCTCGCACCGTATTCCCTTTTATCTCAACATTTGATTAAACATTGAGAACCGTATGTATGTACTATAGCGCAATATTATGGGGTATTACAAGTTACAAAACACAATATATAGCTAAATATTGAAAATAAATAGCTATATATATGCTTTGTAGTGTTTTATCCGTGCGGTGTTAAGATGAATTTTTTTCTCATAATTTTTGCCACAGAGACCATATTTTTAAGCGCCTGTTTTGTTTCTTCCCAACCACGGGTTTTTAGACCGCAATCAGGGTTAATCCAAAGTCTTTCAACTGGAATTACCTTGATTGCGCGGAGCATAAGTTTTTCCATTGCTTCTACCGAAGGTACCCGTGGCGAATGAATGTCATAAACACCAGGGCCAATTTCATTAGGGTATGAGAATTCACCAAAGGCATCAAGTAACTCCATGGCAGAGCGCGATGTCTCAATGGTAATTACATCAGCATCCATCTTGGCAATGGCTGGCAAAATATCGTTGAACTCTGCGTAACACATATGCGTATGAATTTGCGTGTCATCGTTCGCCACGCTGGCACTAATTTTGAATGCACGCACCGCCCAAGCCAGATATTGTGTCCAAGCAGTCTTTTGCAATGGCAAACCTTCACGCAATGCTGGTTCGTCTATTTGAATAATGGCAATGCCAGCTTTTTGCAAATCATCCACTTCATCACGTATGGCTAATGCCAATTGCATTGCCGTAGCTTCACGGGATTGATCATCACGCACAAACGACCATTGCAATATAGTAATCGGGCCTGTAAGCATTCCTTTCACAGGTTTTTTAGAAAGGGATTGTGCAAATTGTGCTGTAGCTACTGTCATGGGTCGAGGTCTATAAACATCGCCGTAAATAACTGGCGGTTTTACACAGCGTGAGCCATAACTTTGCACCCAGCCGTTTTCGGTAAACGCATAGCCTGCTAACTGCTCTCCAAAGAACTCTACCATGTCGTTACGCTCGGCTTCGCCATGCACAAGTACATCAAGGCCTAACTTTTCTTGTTCACGAATCGCATATTCAATATGTGATTCCATATCTGCATCATATTTTTGTTGGCTAATAGCGCCTTTCTTTAATGCGGCGCGGCTCGTACGAATATCAGTTGTTTGTGGGAAGGAGCCAATTGTCGTAGTGGGCAATAACGGTAGATTCAAACGTACTTTTTGAGCGACTTGACGCACTGTAAATGGACTCTGTCGATTTTCATTTACTGTATCTAATAGAGCAACTCGGGTCTTCACACTGGCTGAATGAACGCGACCAGAATTGTTGCGCGAAACAATAGCAGCGCGTGAAATAGCCAATTCATCAGCTACTGATTCAACGCCATGATTCAATGCGTTAGCAATCACATTAAGCTCGGCTAACTTTTCATCAGCAAAGGCTAACCAAGACTTGATTTCGGCATCCAGTTTTACTTCATGCGCCAAAGTGACTGGCGTATGAAGTAACGAGCAGCTAGGAGCTATCCACAAACGATCTCCTAGCCTTTGCACCCAAGGCTTTAATAATGCGAGCGTTTTGTCTAAATCATTACTCCAAATGTTACGACCATCAATCACCCCAGCCGACAACACCCAATGACTGGGAATCACATTGACCCATGGCCCCAATTGCTCTGGCGCCCGCACTAAGTCAATATGAATACCATCTACAGGCAAGCGCGTAATGAAACTCTGATAACGTGAAACGTTAGCAAAATATGTAGTAAGCAATAGTTTTGGACGCAATGTTCTAAACCATGCATAAGCACTGTCAAAAGCTTTTAACCAATCATCGTCTAAATCCAATGCAAAAATAGGCTCATCAATTTGCAGCCATTCTATTTTTCTGGTGTGCAGCTCTTGTAATAAATACGCATATTGCTGAACCAAGCTCTCTAATAAGTCTAGCTTGTTAACGCCACGCGATTTACTCAAATATAAAAAGCTTATAGGCCCAAGCAATACAGGTTTCACATTCCAACTTAATTTTTGTGCTTCATCCAGTTGCGTCAGATAATCATGAGCGTTAATCGAGAACTGCGTATCGGCATTGAGTTCAGGTACGATGTAGTGATAATTGGTATCTAGCCATTTGGTCATTTCCATTGCTGGCTGCTCAATATTGCCGCGTGCAAGCGCAAAGTAAGAATTTTCTGGTGAGATGTTTTTTGCACCGAAAGGTATTTTGCCAAAACGTTTGGGTGATGCACCAAATAACACCGTGTGATCCAAAACATGGTCATATAAAGAAAAATCGTTACTGGTAATAAAGCTCAAACAAGCCACTTGTTGCTTTTTCCAATGTTCAGCACGTAAGGTTTGTGCCGTTTGTTGTAAATTATCTGATGACGACTCTCCACGCCAAAAAGATTCTTGTGCAAATTTTAACTCACGCTTTCCGCCCACACGAGGGTACCCTAAAATGTGGGATTTTATTATTTGTTGTGCCATTTTCTAATCTCTTCTCAAAGTAAGGCGTGCATTTTGTGGCGATAAATTAATTTAATAAAGCGAAAGTTTTTGTGATAAATTTGAATATAATTCATATTACATAGAAAAGCTTATAAGTAATGATCGAAATTCGCCATTTAAAATCACTCAAAGCTATTGCCGAAACCGGTAAGCTAGGCTTAGCTGCTGAACGTGTTTTTCTAACGCAATCTGCACTGTCCCACCAAATACGTGCCTTAGAAACGCACTATGAAATAACACTGTTTAAGCGCAATGCGCAGGGCTTACGCTTTACCCCGGCAGGGCAACGACTTTTAGATTTAGCCCATGAGTTGTTACCACTCATTGAAAAATCTGAGCGTGATTTAATTCGTTTGAAAAGTGATCAATCAGGCGAGCTTAAAATTGTTTTAGAGTGCCACACCTGTTTTGATTGGCTAACACCTGTGATGGACGCGTTTCGACGTGCTTGGCCAGAAGTCGAGATTGATTTGGTGGCGGGTTTTCATAGCGACCCCTGGCACTTATTACGTGAAGGAAAAGCCGACATAGTTATTGGCGGTTTACCTGAAAAGGTACGTGATTTGCAACATCAACCATTATTCAAATTTGAAATTATGGCTGTATTACCACCAGATCATATTAAGCGCAATAAAGCGCGATTTCTAGCTGAAGATTTTAGGAATGAAACGTTAATTACATATCCCGTTCCAGAAGATCGCATAGACATCATCCGTAATGTGCTTAAACCAGCAAATATTGTTTTTGAAAGACGCGCGACAGAACTCACGGTTGCAATAATGCAACTCGTTGCAAGCCGCCGTGGTATTGCAGCATTGCCAAGCTGGGGTATTCAAAGCTACGTCGATCATGAATATGTTATTGCGAAGCCCATTGGAACAAATGGATTATGGTCTGAACTATACGCTACAGGCACGCAAGATATGATGACAAAACCCTATGCGCAAGACTTATTACGAATTATTAGAGAAGTCTGCGCGAATAGTTTGACTGGCATTAGATTGCTTTGATTTGATGATTTAGCGCTGAATGAAGATTGAGCAAACATCCGTTAATATAAACTCAGGAATGGACGACATAAAAAGCAAAACCCGCATGGTTAGCGGGTTTCACAGTATCCCATTGGACCGGGATGGACAACGTATTGGTGGAGCTGGGGGGAATCGAACCCCCGTCCGCAAGCCCTCCACAGACAGTTCTACATACTTAGCTGTGTTGTTTGATTTAACTTATTCCGCACCAACGAGCAAGCAAGAAATAAGCGAGTTACCTTGAGGTTAATGAGGTGCTAAGTAACCCAACACTTCACGTATCCCATGTATATGACACTGCCATGACTTTCGTCATCCACCCCATGGGAATGATGGTGCAGCGTCCAGCCGGATTAAGCGGCTAGAGAGTAAGTTTCGTCGTTTGCGACTATACTTTTTTCAGCTGTATTTACGAGGGAACTGAGCCTCGGTATGCCCTGCACTGCTTTGCAACCCACGTCGAAACCTGGTCAGCCCCGGGTAGTTTGTATTTCAGTCATTACTAGATGGTGATTGAAGTTCAAATTACAAGCCTTGCATATTTCAAGGCTCATCCCCTGTAACGCTTTTAATTATACGCCCTATTTGTTGTGGGCACGCACAATCCTTCCACGCTCACGCTCCCAATCGCGCTCTTTCTCTGCGTCCCGCTTATCGTATTGTTTCTTACCCTTGGCAAGACCAATCTGCACTTTAACGCGACCATCTTTAAAATGAAGATCTAGCGGCACTAGCGTGTAACCTGCGCGTTCTACTTTGCCAATTAGCTTGGCGATTTCTTCGTTATGTAAAAGTAGCTTGCGCGTCCGAATGGCATCGGGACGAATATGGGTGGATGCTGCGCCCATGGGCGTCACGTGGCAACCAATCAAATACACTTCGCCACGCTGAATAATCACATAGGCTTCTTTGATGTTAGCGCGATTGTCGCGAATGGCTTTCACTTCCCATCCTTCAAGGACGATCCCTGCCTCGTACTTTTCTTCGATGAAAAAGTCGTGAAACGCTTTTTTGTTTTGGGCAATGCTCATTAATACACGCGGGGCTTAAATAGCTTAAAATACGCATTTTACTCTACTTGCCTTTGAAAAGATAAACTCTGAAATCAAAGGCACACTCGAGAAAGTATAAAATCAGGCATGGTACACGTTAAAAAAACAGTTTTAGTTAACCACTCTGCAGCGCAGATGTTTAACTTGGTAGATGATGTAGAGCATTACCAAGCATTTTTACCTTGGTGCGGCGGCGTAGATTTAATTGAACGCACAGAAGATTCGACATCGGCAACCATTTTTATTGATTTTCATGGCATCAAACAACAGTTCACGACCAAAAACCTAAAGCGCTTTCCCTATGCGATGGATATGAAGTTTAAAAATGGTCCTTTTAAGCACTTTGAAGGCAGTTGGCGATTTACAGCCCTAAATGATGGGGCTTGTAAGATTGAGTTTCATTTAGAGTATGAGTTTTCGAGTTTTTTACTCAATAAATTAATTTCGCCTGTGTTTAGCCATATTGCCAACACCTTTGTTGACTCTTTTGTCACGCGTGCCGACAATATCCTTAAATAACGAAGGAAAACTTTTTTGTGAATACAGATACGCAAAACATTATGGTTGAAGTGGCTTACGCCCTTCCTAGCAAGCAAGTCATTCTCCCTGTTAAGGTGGCATTAGGCACCACGACTGAAGCGGCTATTCAAGCATCCGGCATACTCACCAAATTCCCAGAGATCGATTTAGCCGTGAATAAAATTGGCGTGTTTGGAAAACTCAGTCAATTAGATGCTGAACTCCGTCATCTAGACCGTGTTGAAATCTACCGCCCACTCATTGCTGACCCTAAAGAAGTCCGCCGCCAACGCGCCGCTGAAGGTAAAGTCATGAAAAAAGGTGGCGGTGATATTGCTGAGTAAGTCACTTACAAGCCTCCAGTCGAGCAAAATCTCCTGACAAAACGTGTTTCATGATTGTCGGGTGACCGACAAGTCGGTATAATCTTGTTTTGGAAGCAAGGAATATTCACCATGCGATTGTTGCAAAATGCGCTTACATTCGATGATGTTTTGTTGGTACCAGCACACTCTAATGTGCTCCCTCGCGAAGTCAGTCTCGCGACTCAATTAACGCGCACTATTCGACTTAATATCCCTGTTGTATCCGCTGCGATGGATACCGTGACAGAGGCGCCGCTTGCCATTGCTTTGGCTCAAGAAGGCGGCATGGGCATTATTCATAAGAACATGACGGCTGAAATGCAGGCAATCCATGTTTCTCGCGTAAAACGATTTGAATCTGGCGTGGTGAATGACCCAGTCACCATTCAACCCTACATGACAGTGCGCGACGTTTTAGCGCTCACACGCTTACATAAAATCTCCGGCTTGCCTGTGGTGGATGGGACTAAAGTGGTTGGCATTGTGACTAACCGCGATTTGCGCTTCGAAACCAATCTCGATCAATCCATCGCTAACATCATGACCCCGCAAGACCGTTTGGTGACGGTGCGTGAAGGCGCAAGCCGCGAACAAGTCATGGAACTTCTTCACCAACATCGTTTAGAGCGTGTCTTGGTGATTGATGAGGCCTTTAATCTTAAAGGGCTTATTACTGTTAAAGATATTCAAAAATCAAGCGACCATCCATTAGCCTGTAAAGACGAAAAAGGTCGTTTACGTGTTGGCGCAGCAGTTGGCGTGGGTGATGGCACTGAAGAGCGCGTAGCCGCTTTGGTTGAAGCTGGCGTGGATGCGATTGTGGTGGATACCGCACACGGTCACTCACAAGGCGTGTTAGATCGCGTGACTTGGGTTAAAAAGAACTTCCCACAAGTGCAGGTCATTGGTGGCAACATTGCCACAGGCTCTGCGGCTAAAGCACTTGTGGATGCAGGTGCAGACGGCATTAAAATTGGCATCGGTCCAGGTTCTATCTGTACCACACGAATCGTAGCAGGCGTGGGCGTTCCACAAATTACTGCTGTGAGCAATGTTGAAGAAGCGTTACGTGGCACAGGCGTGCCGTTTATTGCTGACGGCGGCATCCGCTACTCTGGCGACATCTCTAAAGCGATTGCAGCTGGGGCATACTCAGTCATGCTGGGCGGCATGTTTGCTGGCACCGAAGAAGCACCGGGCGAAATCGAGTTATTCCAAGGCCGCTCATATAAGTCATACCGCGGCATGGGCTCTATCGGTGCGATGCAGAAAGGCTCTAGCGACCGCTATTTCCAAGAAAACAATGGCAATGCAGACAAATTAGTGCCTGAAGGCATTGAAGGTCGCGTGCCTTACAAAGGCAGCATGATTGCCGTTGTGCATCAGTTAATGGGTGGCTTACGTGCGTCGATGGGCTATGTGGGTTGCAAGACGATTGATGAAATGCGGAGCAAGGCTGAGTTTGTGCAGATCACTTCAGCGGGGATGCGTGAATCGCATGTGCATGATGTACAAATTACTAAAGAGGCACCGAATTATCATATCGATTAATTCTTAACCGACTTTTGTTGGGCAAACCGCTTTGATATTTAACTTCAAAGTTGTTTGCCCTTCGTTATTTTTAGCGTATAGGCTTTTTACCTCTTATGTCTCATCAAAAAATTCTAATTTTAGACTTCGGCTCACAAGTCACGCAATTGATTGCACGCCGTATTCGCGAAGCCCATGTTTACTGTGAGGTGCATCCTTGCGACGTTTCTGATGAATTTGTACGCAACTTTGGCGCAGAAGGCATCGTGCTTTCAGGTAGCCATGCCAGCGTGTATGAAGAAGACACCGACAAAGCCCCAGAGGCAGTATTTACGCTAGGCGTGCCAGTATTGGGCATCTGTTACGGCATGCAAACCATGGCACAACAATTAGGCGGCAAAGTTGAAGCTGGTACTAAACGTGAATTTGGTTTTGCCCAGCTGCGCGCTCGTAACCACTCTGCACTTTTTGATGGCATTCAAGATAGCACCAACGCTGAAGGCCACGGCTTGCTTGATGTATGGATGAGCCACGGCGATAAAGTGACTCAATTACCTGCTGGGTTTAAAGTGATTGCCAGCAACGACATCACGCCGATTGCTGCGATGGCGGATGAAGCACGTCAATTCTACGCGGTGCAATTCCACCCAGAAGTAACGCACACCAAGCAAGGCGATGCGATGCTACGCCGCTTTGTGTTAGACATCTGCAAAACTAAAGCCGACTGGGTGATGGGCGATTATATTGAAGAGGCCGTTGCTAAAATTCGTGAGCAAGTGGGCGATGAAGAAGTGATTCTTGGTCTTTCAGGTGGCGTAGATTCTAGCGTTGCCGCCGCATTGATTCACCGCGCGATTGGTGACCAACTTACTTGCGTATTCGTTGACCACGGCTTGCTTCGCCTCAATGAAGGCAAGATGGTGATGGAAATGTTTGCTGGCCGCTTACATGCCAAAGTCATTCACGTCGATGCGACCGAGCAATTTATGGGTGAACTCACAGGCGTGGCCGACCCTGAAGCAAAACGTAAAGTTATCGGTAAAGAATTCGTCGAAGTATTCCAATCTGAAGCTAAAAAACTCGCGAATGCAAAATGGCTCGCCCAAGGTACGATTTACCCAGATGTGATTGAGTCTGGCGGTGCTAAGTCTAAAAAGGCTGTGACGATTAAGAGCCACCACAACGTGGGCGGCTTGCCAGAGAAGTTAGGCTTAAAACTGCTAGAACCACTGCGTGATTTATTTAAGGACGAAGTGCGAGAACTTGGCGTAGCACTTGGTTTACCGCACGACATGGTGTATCGCCATCCTTTTCCAGGCCCAGGCCTTGGGGTGCGTATTTTGGGCGCAGTCAACAAAGAATTTGCTGATTTACTCCGCTTGGCCGATGCCATTTTCATTGAAGAATTACGCAACACCAAAGATGAAGCCACCGGCAAAAATTGGTATGAACTCACTAGCCAAGCCTTCACGGTGTTCTTACCAGTAAAATCAGTCGGCGTGATGGGTGATGGACGTACTTATGATTATGTAGTCGCACTTCGCGCTGTTGTGACGAGCGACTTTATGACGGCCAATTGGGCAGAGCTGCCTTATAGCCTATTAGGCCGCGTATCGAACCGCATCATCAATGAAGTGCGCGGCATCAACCGAGTGGTGTATGACGTGTCAGGAAAACCGCCTGCAACCATCGAGTGGGAATAAGTTTTGAGTCGTGGCTTTGTAAAAGAGGATGATTTAGAGCTTGCTGGCACTGACCTGCTAGAGCGGCCAATCAGCGTGCTTCCCAACTATGTCACCCCAAATGGCCTAAAGCAGTTAAAAGCAATAGAAGGCGGCTTACTCAATGAGCGCGAATTACTAGCGCCAAAGAAAGAAGATCCAACTGCTGTTCAAAAACTAGCCATGGTGGATAGGGATTTGCGTTATATTCAAGCCCGTCTGGAACAAGCAATTTTGGTAGACACACCAAACAATGAAAAGCCTGTCACTGTCGTATTTGGCACAAAGGTGACAGTTGAAGATGACGAAGGTGAACAACATCACTTTCAAATCGTGGGGGAAGATGAAGCAGATATTGCATTAAATACGGTAAGCTTTGCCTCGCCATTGGCAAACGCGCTCATAGGCCACATCATTGGCGATAGCGTAAGCTGGAAACGTCCAGCAGGCGATTTAAATTTAGAGATTATTACGATTACTTATTAAGAAAAGATTTGATAGATGAATGTCACTACCGCCATAGAAACACGCCGCTCGATCAAGGCTTACGACCCAACACACAGATTAAGCGAAGATGAAGTGAGCAAATTAATGTCGCTGGCGATGTTATCCCCCACCGCTTTTAATATTCAGCACTGGCGTTTTGTGTTGGTCGATGATGCGGAGCTACGTCAGCAAATTCAACTAGTAAGCTGGAATCAAGCGCAAGTCACAGAAGCCTCATTGCTGATTGTACTCGTGGCTGATGTGCAAGCTTGGGATAAACAGCCAGAACGCTATTGGAAAGACGCGCCTAAGGCTATTGCTGATATTTTAGTGCCTGCCATTACCCAATATTATACTGGCAATGAACAAGCGCAACGTGACGAAGCCATGCGCTCTTGCGGCATGGCAGCAATGAACATTATGCTCACCGCAAAAGAAATGGGTTACGATACCTGCCCAATGGATGGCTTTGATTTTGATGCTGTGGCAACACTGCTCAATCTACCAGCAGACCATATACCCACTATGTTTATCACTGTGGGCAAAGCAATAAAAGAAGCGAGGCCACGCAGCGGGCAGCTTGCGATGGACGAAGTGGTCATTAGAAACAAGTTTTAATTTATACATACTCAATTAAAAGACTTTAGGAACTAACCGTGCTTATTAGCAATAACATCACCATGCAGTTTGGCGCTAAGCCACTTTTTGAAAACGTCTCGGTAAAGTTTGGAGACGGCAATCGTTACGGCCTCATCGGCGCGAATGGTTGTGGGAAATCAACCTTTATGAAAATCTTAGCGGGCGTACTTGAACCATCAGCAGGCAATATTGCTTTGGACAGCAATGAGCGGATGGCATGGCTACGCCAAGACCAATTTGGCTACGAAGATCAACGCGTGCTTGATGTGGTGATGATGGGCCACGAGCAAATGTGGCAAGCCAATGTGGAAAAAAATGCCCTCTACATGAACCCAGATGCGACCGAAGATGATTACATGAAAGCGGCTGAGTTGGAGGCTGTGTTTGCTGAATATGATGGCTACACGGCTGAAGCACGTGCTGGCGAATTGCTATTGGGCGTCGGTATTCCTATCGACCAACATAGCGGCCTGATGAGTTCAGTTGCGCCGGGCTGGAAGCTTCGCGTATTGCTTGCACAAGCACTATTTGCGAATCCAGACATTTTGCTGCTTGATGAGCCTACCAACAACTTGGACATTAATACCATTCGCTGGTTAGAAGACATCCTCAATAACCGTAACTGCACCATGATTATTATTTCGCATGACCGCCACTTTTTAAACCAAGTGTGCACGCATACCGCGGACATGGACTATGCCAAGCTGACAGTTTATCCAGGCAATTATGATGACTTCATGGAAGCATCATCCATGGCGCGCGCTCAACAAGCTAAAGACAACGCTAAGGCAAAGCAACAGATTTCTGACTTACAAGACTTCGTTCGACGTTTCTCTGCTAACGCATCTAAAGCGAAACAAGCAACCAGCCGTGCGAAGCAAATCGACAAGATTAAGGTTGAAGATATTAAGCCTTCTAGCCGCCAATATCCATTTATTCGTTTTGAATACGATGAACGTGAAAAGCTACATCGCAATGCTGTTGAAGTGCAAAAACTGAGCCACGGTTTTGACCGCGTGCTATTTAACGACTTTAATTTACTGGTTGAAGCGGGCGAAAAAATTGCGATTATCGGTGAAAACGGTGTTGGTAAAACGACGTTGCTACGCTGTTTAGCAGGTGATTTAAAGCCTAAGCACGGCACTGTAAAATGGGCTGAAAAAGCCAACATTGGTTACTTTGCACAAGACCATGCAGCGGACTTTGAAGATGGCTTAAATTTATTTGACTGGATGAAGCAATTCACGCAAGCTGGTGATGATGACCAAGTGGTTCGTAGTATGTTAGGCCGCTTACTATTCTCAGGCGAAGACTTCAAAAAGTCAGTTAAAGTGCTTTCAGGCGGTGAAAAAGGGCGCATGATGTTCGGCAAGTTAATGCTTGCTAAGACTAACGTCTTACTCATGGATGAACCGACTAACCATATGGACATGGAATCAATCGAGTCATTGAATACGGCGCTAGATAAGTATAACGGTACCCTATTTTTCGTCAGCCATGACCGAGAATTTGTGAGCACATTGGCAAACCGCATTTTAGATGTTCGTGCCGATGGTATTATTGATTACTCAGGGAACTACGAAGATTACCTGGAAAGCCAAGAAATTGAATAAAATCTGATTTAGTTTGAACAACAAAAAAGGCGCTTGGAACTCCAAGCGCCTTTTTTAATGACGAAGCTTATTACATATTACCCGTCACTTTTGCAGACGATCTTAACTTTTTAATAGCATCAATACGTTGCTGCTGTTGCAAAGTAGCGCGCAACTGCGGTGTCACATCTTCAATCTTTGGTGCTTTAAATTGACGTTTTTCTTCTAAACGCACCAATTGCCAACCGCTAGCAGTTTGGATTGGCGCTGCGCTCACGCTACCTTCTGTTAGGTTAACAATCACATTAGAAACCGCTGGAATGATTTGGTTAGGCAGTAACCAGCCTAAAGCACCGCTGTCTTTTGCACTTGGATCAATGGAAGACTCTTTAGCCACTTTAGCAAAAGTCTCGCCTTTCTTAATTCTCGCGAGCAAAGCACGTGCATCAGCCTCTGTTTTAGTGACGATATGACTCAATTTATACTCTTGGGCCTGATCACCAATCGCAGCAATCTGTTTATCATATTCAGCTTTTACAGCAGCATCCGTAATTGGATTCGTTTTATCATAATCAGCTAAAAACAACTCCACGAGAAAGTTACGTTTCATCTCTGCAAAGGCAGCTTGTCCATCAGGCGTTTTATCTAAGCCCAGCTTTGCAGCTTGCTGCGCAACCACTTCGCGATTAATAAATTCTTCTTTAATTAACTGACGTAGCTCAGGTGTGTCTTTTTTACCCTGTTGCACGTTGAGATTAACGCTCCGCTCAACAAGTGCACTTGGTAAGGTGACGCCGTTCACGGTAATAGGCTTATCATCAGCTGCGTTGGCAACTAAAAATACTGACTGGCTGGTGAATGCCAACAATAGACACAATACTGTTTTTTTCATGGAATGCATTTCTCTCGAAAATTAAAGACACGCAACTCTACACCAAACATAAAAACTTATAAAGACCATTCAGGTACTATTAAACTGTGAATACAGGTAATAAAAAAATAACATTTTTTAACTAGACAAGGGAGCAGAAGTTGTTGAAACTGCAACACATGAGATTGATGCGCAAGCCTTATACCTATGCCCTAATTGTCAGCTTAGTGTTAGCGAGCCTCGTCGCTTTTTACTCCTTTTCACACCAACGCGCGCCCAATCTGGACGTGTCTAAAGAGCTAATCGTGGTTACGCACAACGCAGCAGGCACCTACTATGTCGATGGCAAGGGTAACTACGCCGGCCTTGAGTATGACCTCGTCAACCTCTTTGTGAACGACCTAGGTAATGGTTATAAGGTCCAGTTTATTGCCGCAGAGAAAGTGTCAGATGTGGTACCTGCGCTGCAAAAAGGTAAAGCGCATCTCGCCGCTGCTAACTTAAGCATCACTCCAGAGCGTGCCAAATTGATTCGGTTCGGCACCCCTTATATGAATGTGCAACAGCATATTGCCTATGGTTTAGATCAAAAAAATGAGCCGCATGCAATACATGACTTGTTTGGCAAACATATCCACGTTCCCAAAGGATCAAGCTACGCGGAGCGATTAAAAAAGCTCCA
>Ga0209135_1000304_pt1 | contig 17758 bp, 21 predicted proteins | sample LauGreSBDMM110SD_4_FD_187570 | JGI IMG/M metagenome (GOLD analysis project Ga0209135, IMG submission 187570) | Freshwater lake microbial communities from Lake Michigan, USA - Su13.BD.MM110.SD (SPAdes) (version 3) | ecosystem: Environmental > Aquatic > Freshwater > Lake | place: Lake Michigan... | reverse complement strand
CATACATGGATCCATACCGTAAAGAAAAAACCCTCATTATTATTTTCTCTGTTCACAATCCAGTAGATAACACGCCATATAGCCGTGATCCTCGCGGAGTTGTTGCAAAGGCTGTTGATTACATGCGTTCGCTTGGATTTGCTGACACAGCATTCTTTGCACCAGAAGCAGAATTTTATGTTTTCGATAGCGTACGTTTCAAGACAACAATTAACTCAGCTGTTCACGAGATTGAATCATATGAAGGAGCATGGAACACCGGCGTTGAATACGATGCTGATGGAACACCTAACCGTGGATACCGCACCCGCGTAAAGGGCGGTTACTTCCCAGTTTCTCCAACAGATCAATTCGCAGATCTTCGAGATGAAATGGTTATGCAACTTGGCAAGGTAGGACTTCTTGTTGAGCGCTCACACCACGAAGTTGGTACCGCTGGTCAAATGGAAATTAATTACCGTTTCACAGACATTCTTAGCGCAGGCGATGATGTAATGAAGTTCAAGTACGTTATTCGTAACACTGCGTGGCAAGGTGGAAAGACTGCAACGTTTATGCCAAAGCCACTCTTCGGAGATAACGGTTCAGGTATGCACGTTCACCAATCACTATGGAAAGACGGAAAGCCGCTGTTCTTCCAAGCAGGCACATATGGCGATCTTTCAGACATGGCACGTTGGTATATCGGTGGTCTACTAAAGCACGCACCATCACTACTTGCATTTACTAACCCAACAGTTAACTCATATCGTCGTTTGGTTCCAGGCTATGAAGCACCTGTAAACCTTGTGTACTCAGCACGTAACCGCTCAGCTTGTATCCGTATCCCAATTACAGGATCCAATCCAAAGGCAAAGCGCATTGAGTTCCGTTGCCCAGATCCATCATCAAACCCATACCTAGCATTCGCAGCAATGCTTATGGCTGGTCTTGATGGAATCTTAAACAAGATCGAACCACCTGCTCCAGTGGATAAGGATCTCTACGAACTAGAAGGCGAAGAGGCAGCATCAATTCCTCAGGTTCCTGGTTCACTAGATGAAGTTCTTAACAACCTAGAGCGGGACAATGAGTTCTTAACAAAGGGTGGAGTATTTGCTAAGGATCTGATCGACACATGGATTGCATTTAAGCGTAAGGAAGAAGTTGACTACGTTCGACTACGTCCACACCCAGCAGAGTTTGAGCTGTACTACGACATCTAAGAAATCCGTTAGAACAAAGCCCGCCCCTTAAAAAGGCGGGCTTTGTTGTGTCCGCTTCCAGTAGATTAAGGACATGTTCATCGATGTTCTGATCGCAATCTTCTTCTTCTTAGTCGGATTGGAAATCAAGCACGGCCTAAAGGATCTTAAATCTGCGATAGTTCCAATCGTTGCAGCCCTCGGCGGAATGACCTTTCCTGCACTTATTTTTCTTTCAATAAATCCTGGTTCACATGTTTGGGCCACCGCAATGCCTACTGATATCGCCCTAGCTATAGGTGTTTTGGCATTGCTTGGAAAGCGAGTTCAACCACAAGTACGCATTTTCTTGCTCACTTTGGCTATTGCTGATGATCTATTCTCACTTGTAGTACTTGGTGTCTTTTATGGAAATGACTTGCATCCAGAAAAAGCACTAGCAACATTAGGTGCTGCAGCACTAGGAGCACTTCTTCCACTTACAAAACCGCAATTGAACAAGGCGATTAAAGTTTTAACTCCAATTTCAACCTATTTCATCGTCCCTGTGATAATTGCTGTGAACATTCCCTTAAATATTGATCTAGCCAGTTTTACCTCTCAGACCACGATTGCATTAGTACTTGCTCGCGGCGTTGGAAAAATTGTAGGTATCGCACTTTTTGCTTGGATTGCTATCAAGCTCGGAGCCAAGGCTTTTCTAAATATTAAGGAGATTGCAGGAATCGGTGCGTTAGCGGGAATGGGTATGACAGTTTCCCTAGTAATTGCTGAAATCGCTGCTACGAGCGAGGCCGAACTCAATGAGGTTCGCCTTGGCTTATTTATCTCAGCAATCCTTTCGGGTCTGGTTGGCTACATCTGGCTCAGACGGACTCCTGCTTCGCAATAGTTTCTCTAGCCAGCATGATGTGTCCAAAGAAACCAATAAGAAGAGCAAATATCACGCCCACGTTAGCAAAGGCCCAAGGGCCCTCTTTACCGCCAATGACTCCAAGGAAATATCCCTGCCACGATAACCACGACGCAAAGGTGTTTGTCACAAATCCCCAGCCAACAATTGTTCCAATAATCATTAGTGCAATGGATCCCTTATTGATTGATCCATACATTCCTTGCTCGTCATACAAATCCCTTTCGATGTATGCCTTCTTTCGCATAATGACATCTGCAACAAAGATCGCTGACCACACTGCAACTGGCACACCCAGCGTGATCAAGAAGCCTTGGAAAGGATAGAAGAAATTGTCAGCAATCCAGACAATATAGATGCATCCTGCAAGCATTATGAGTGCATCGATAATTGCAGCTTGATGACGTTTGATTGGTACGCCAATTGAAACAAGTGCTAATCCAGAAGAGTAAAGATCAAGAATTGCTCCACCAACTAATCCCAATATCGCAATAAGTGCGAATGGGATTAGGAACCATGTTGGAAGAAGTGATGTGAGAGCTCCGATTGGATCCATCGCAATCGCTTCACTTAGGTCCTTACTACTAGCTGACAAGGCAGCTCCATAAATTACTAAAGCAATCGGAACAACTGAAGCGCCGAATACAGTCCACCCCACAACAGCCTTGCTTGAAACAGTTCTTGGTAAATAGCGTGAGTAATCTGCCGCGCAATTAACCCAGCCAAGTCCAATTCCTGTTATGCCAAATATGAGCGCACCGATGAAACCTTGAGTAGAACCATCCTTGATTGCAGTAACCGCGCTCCAATTAACAGTGTCTATGGTCAGAGCAATATAAACAACAGTCATAGCCACGGTGATTACAGTTAGAAGCTTCTGTAATTTCATAATTACGCCAAATCCAAGAACGCCACCAAAAACAGTAAGTGATACAGCAATTACGAAGCCAATGATCAAAGCAAGATTCTGATCTGCTCCCCCAATTCGAGAGAAAACCGTTCCTGTCGCCAGCGTTGCGAGTGAGACTAAAACTGTTTCCCAGCCAACAAAAATAAAGTATGAAAGCACGCCTGGAACAATGCTGCCTTTAACTCCAAAAGAGGCTCGTGCAAGCACCATGGTTGGTGCATTTGAGCGTTTACCTGCAAGTGAACTAACACCCACAAGAAGAAATGATGCGATGGTTCCAATGATTGCTGCAAAGGTCGCTTGTCTAAATGAGATACCGAAACCTAGGAAGAAGGAGCCATAGGACAGGGCTAGGAGTGAGACATTTGCACCAGCCCAGGGCCAGAACAGAGATCTCGCACCTCCTTGACGCTCTGACTCTTGAATCGTATTTGGACCATTTATTTCTAGATCAAAAGCTGGCATAACTATTTCTTACCCTTTATCTCTTTAATGACATATCCAACTACAAAAACTATGAGGAAAAAAACCAGAACTACTCCACCAACATTTAGAGATGAATTCTCCTCATCTGCAGATGTAGTTGTTGGGACGGCCTCGGCATAGTCGGGTGAGGCGTTAAAGGTGTAATCCCCTTCAATCACATGTCCGTCATCACCAACCACTCGATACTTCACCGTAAAGGCCCCTGGTGCACTTTGACCTGAAAGCTTGGTCATTATCTTCGCGCCCTCAATAATCGGATCACCAAAGTTAACTGCAATACCGGTTGAATCGATCACTTCAAGAGTATTAACAGCTTCTCCATCTAGGGTCTGCAAACTTCCGCTGAACTGGATCCACGCCTGAGTCGGAATTGGATTCACATTGGCAAATTGCTCAGGAAATGTGGAAAGTATTTCGACATGAGCATATGAACTAGGCATCGAAAGGAGTGCAATACAGCCAACGATGATCGTGACAAGTGTTTTGCGCATGGAGTTAGTTTAGTCTAGAAAGAAATCAAGAAGGAAATCCTTGGTACCCGGAGTTACCGAGTACTTCTGTAAATCCGTGATTCCTTCACTTGCTAACACGAGATCATCGACAAAGAAATTGCCTGTGCACTCCTTGGCATCGCGATTAAAGATGATGTATGCCGCATCTGCCAAAATCTCTGGCGTGCGACCTGCGGCAGCATCGATACCAGGAATCATTTGAAGGGCAGCTGTATCAATAACTGTGCGCGGCCATAAAGCATTCACGCCGATACCATCACGCTTGAACTCTTCAGCCATGCCAAGAACACACATACTCATTCCGTACTTGGCCATTGTGTATGCAACGTGATTTTTGAACCAAACAGGCTTCATTGACAAAGGCGGCGAAAGGTTCAGTATGTGAGGGTTTCGTCCCTCGGCAGCTGATTTGCGAAGATGTGGAAGCGCAGCCTGCGATGTTAGAAATGTTCCGCGGACATTGACATCAAACATTAAATCAAAACGCTTGGCTGGTGTCTGATCGGTACGGGTCAAGTTAATAGCACTTGCATTGTTAATCAAAATATCTATTCCACCAAAGACTTCAGCTGCTTGAGCTATTGCTGCCTCAATTTGAGCCTCATCACGTAAATCGCATTGGATTGCCAATGCTTTTCCACCGGCAGCTTCGATCTCTGCGGCAGCGGTGTGAATTGTGCCCGGCAACTTTGGATTGGGCTCAGATGTCTTGGCAGCTATCGCAATTGACGCACCATCTCGTGCAGCACGCAATGCGATAGCAAGTCCGATTCCACGAGATCCTCCTGTTATGAAAATACGTTTTCCTGCTAGTGACATTTACTTACCCTTCTTAGACATGAACTTCATGAATGCTTCCATAGCTTCATCTGATTGCAACGCCATTGCGAAAATCTCAAATTCAGCCTTCATGATCGCAGCAATTGCGTCATGATTTTTGGCCTTCAAGAGCGCTTTCGTATTAATAATTGCCTGTGGAGGTTGCTCCGCAATGTGTTGGGCAATCTTCATTGCGTGAGCCAAAGGATCTGAATCCTTGGCAGTAACCAATCCCATCTCAATAGCTGCATCCGCATCAAAGCTTTCCCCTGTCATAAAGATTCGTGCTGCTCTTTGATATCCAACTAACTGTGGGAATAGGAAACTAGAACCCGCTTCAGGTACCAGTCCTAGAGAGGCAAAGGGCATTGAAAAGTTCGCAGTTGGTCCGGCAATGACAACATCGCAGTGAAGCAACATTGTTGTACCGACGCCAACAGCATTTCCTTTCACAGCAGCAAGCAGAGGCTTAGGAAAGTTAAGAATGGCTGCCAAAAATTTTGCTACCTCTGAATCATCTGAGGTTGGTGGATTGTCCATAAAGTCAGCAATATCGTTGCCAGCGGTGAAGTGATCGCCTTCGGATGTCAGAATTACCGCCCGAACACCGAAATCCCCCGCTGCCTCATTCAGGCTCTTAGCCAAGCCTGCATACATCGACCGTGTGAGGGCATTCATCTTTGCGGGGCGATTGAAGGTGAGAGTTAGCACTCTTTCTTCTTGGTTGATCAATATTTCACTCATGGCGGCATCCTATGGGCAGACTCGACCTAATAAAAAGAGCACAATGAAGACACGCGGAGAGGCAGATGTCTATATGGCACGGGACATAACGATTTCATCACGAGACTTATCTCCATTTGAGAAGTTAGTCCTGGAATTGGTATGCGAAGGAAGATCAAATGGAGCCATTGCTCTTCAAACATCTCATAGCGAAAAGGTAGTAGAAAACACTGTGAGTCGCAGTGCGCAAGTTTTTGGAATTAAATCAGATGCTGAAACAAATCTACGGGTATTACTAGCACTGGCATACCGCGCCCATTACGGCGACAAAGCTTTTGATAATTTAGATGTGCCGTGCTCTCATATGGATCTTGGCCCAGATGGAAAAGAAATCTGTAACCGTCACGTCGATTAGATCACGCGTCTTGAAGCACTAGCGTTCGAAACACTTTTGGCAATTGTTGGGTATGTAGCAACAACAAGTTTCATTGGCGCTCTGTTATTCCTTCTATTAGGTATTGCCCGATTAATTCATATTCGTCGCACTCCTGGAGTTACGACGAATTATCCCTCAATTCTCCGTGAGGGATTAAAAAAGCGCCCCTGGGTTTATCCCGGGGGCGCTTTTCTTTGCAATCTAATTTCTACTAGCGATCTAGCTTTCCTGAAATGAAGTCTTCAGTCTTTTGATGCGCTGCTTCATCTGTGTACTGAGTTGGTGGTGTCTTCATGAAGTAGCTAGATGGTGAAAGCAACGCTCCACCAATCTTGCGATCAAGACCGATCTTTGCGCAACGTAGCGCATCGATGATGACACCAGCTGAGTTAGGTGAATCCCATACTTCCAACTTGTACTCAAGGCTCAGAGGAACATCGCCAAATGCGCGGCCTTCGAGGCGAACGTAGGCCCATTTGCGATCATCTAGCCATGGAATGTAGTCAGAAGGTCCGATGTGAACATTCTTTGCTCCAAGATCATGGTTGAGCTGTGACGTCACAGAGTTTGTCTTAGAGATTTTCTTTGATTCAAGACGATCACGCTCGAGCATGTTCTTGAAGTCCATGTTTCCACCAACATTGAGCTGGTATGTGCGGTCTAGGTGAACGCCGCGATCCTGGAACAACTTAGCCATGATGCGGTGAGTGATTGTCGCACCAACTTGGCTCTTAATGTCATCTCCAACGATTGGAAGTCCAGCATCTGCAAACTTCTTTTCCCATACTGGGTCTGATGCGATAAACACTGGCAGAGCATTAACAAATGCACATCCTGCATCAATTGCACATTGTGCATAGTACTTAGCAGCAGTTTCAGAACCTACAGGTAGGTAGCAGATCAATACATCGATCGCTTCATCCTTTAGAACCTTCACTACATCTACAGCAGGTGCATCTGACTCTGTTATGGTTTCCTTGTAGTACTTACCAAGACCATCATTTGTAACACCACGAAGAACTGGAACACCAGTCTTTGCAACATCACTAAATTTAATTGTGTTGTTCTCACTTGCCCAAATTGCATCAGCAAGATCAAGTCCAACTTTCTTTGCATCAACATCAAAGGCTGCAACAAACTTGATGCTAGAGATGTGGTATCCCCCAACAACAGCGTGCATAAGACCTGGGATCTCTTGATCTAGGGCAGCATCTTTGTAATATTCAACGCCCTGGACTAATGAGTTAGCGCAGTTTCCAACGCCAACAATTGCAACACGGATGTCGCCTTTACCGGTTGTGATATTCACTCTATTTCCTCTCGGTTTTGATCATGTCTTCCAGCCAAGCAATCTCTCGATCAGCTGTCTCCAGTGAGTGACGTCGCCACTCCTCCAGATATTTGTCGATACCAACAGGTGACTTCTCGAGTTCACCACGAAGGATTTCGGCTTTCTCCTTGAGGCGACGATGGCGTCCCTCAAGAATTCTTACTCGGTTATTTGCTGAAGTCGGAGAAAAGAATGCGAAACGAATTTCGAAACCTTCATCCTCCCAAGTCTCAGGTGTTACTGATTCGGTCAAAGATTCAAATCTGCGAGCGCCTTTGTCGGTGATGGCATACACAATGCGAGAGCGACGTGAGGTCGTCTCCATGACAGTCTCTGCAATAAGACCCGCCTCCATCATTCGACGAAGCTGCGGATAAAGGACTGAAAATGACAGTGCGCGGAATGGCCCGAAGATGGTGCCGATGCGCTTTCGAAGTTCGTAGCCATGCAATGGGGCTTGTGAGAGCAGGCCTAGGAGGGCGAATTCAAGTGACTCTGAACGCGAGCGCATCTGACCCTCCTTCCCAAGTACTCCGTGGAATGTATCCATTCGATATATCGAGCCGTAATCTATTGGGATATACCTGCCCTGCGCAACCCAGACGCGCCGTTAAACTCACCACATGATCATTCCCACACGGCTTGCCGAGTACATCGTCGCAGCCATGGTCATCATTTTGGCCCCTGGGCCTAGCGTGCTCTTTGTCATCGCTCGTGCCATCGCCTGGGGCCGTAAAACAGCGGTGTTTTCAGTCGCTGGAAATGTCACCGGTGCTTTTTCCTTGTCAGTCTTTGTGGCACTTGGCCTTGGTCCAATCTTGCAGCGTTCAGATCTTGCCTACATCGCGGTGCAATGGGGTGGTGGTCTGTATCTGATCTATCTTGGAATTGATGCAATTAGAAAACGCACGGTGCATGCAGCTGACATGACCAACCAAGGCGATGTTGCACCAAGTGCGCGTCGTTCGATGTGGGATGGCTACTGGGTTGGCGCGCTCAACCCTAAGGGTGTTGTTTTCTTTGCAGCCGTTCTGCCGCAGTTCATTGATCGTGAACGTGGCAGCGTTACTTCTCAATTGATTCTGCTGGGTGGCATCTTTGCGATCTTGGCATTTGTTTCAGATGGAACATGGGGCTTGTTGGCTGGAACTGCGCGTGAGTGGCTTGCAACCGATTCCAAGCGTTTAGAACGGCTTCGCGCTACCGGCGGGGTAATCATGATCATTCTTGGAATATCTGTTTTGATCTCTGCAATTGTCAGTGCCTAAGTACACAATTACTCCATGATCAAACCAGCCAAGCCAGCCCGCGAAAACATCTCCCCTTCTGATTTAACCTTTGGACTCTCAACCTGCAAGCGGTGTTTATGGATTAAGTATTGGTTCAAGGTAACGATGCCAGGAGCATTCCCACTTGTTGGAACAATGGCTGCCCTGCAAGAAGAACATTTTCAAGGTGCTGACATGCCCACTATTGATCCTTCGCTTCGCGCCGGAAAAGTTACTAAGTGGGGCGAGTGGGTTAAGAGCAAGCCACTAGTTGTTAATGGTGCAGAGACGCGTTGGCGCATCTTAGGAAAGTATGACCTGGTTGCAACAAACGAGGATGGAACTATCGGACTCATTGATTGCAAGGTCTCTGATAGTCAACGAGATAGTGGGCAGTTTTATTCACCTCAACTAGAGGCATATGCCTACAGCCTTGAAAATCCTGCAGCCGGCAAATCACAATCGGTCGCATCTATTGGTTTGTTGGTATGGAAACCAACGACTGCAATAGGAACAACTGCTGATGATTATGGATTTGGAGTGTTCCAAAAGTATGTGCCGGTCGAACGAGATCAAGCTAATTTCTTAAAGGTTATTGGTGAGTTCATTGATGTTTTGGAAGGTGAACTTCCTGACTCTGGTCCTGAATGCCAAACATGTAACTATTTGGTTGCACGTAACGCTTTGGATTAATCCTCTTCCTGGATTTCGCCAAGCTTTGCTTTTTTAGGTGCATAGATATCGATGTACTCCTGGCCAGACATGGCATGGATCGCATTCATAATCTGATCGGTTACATCTCGCAGATGTTGTAAATCTGTTGAATCACCATAAAAGTACATAGGTTTACCAAAGCTCATCCCAACCCGCTTTACATTAGGAATCACCTTTCCTGTTGGTTGAATCTTGTCGGTATTAGACATCGCAACTGGAATTACTGGTGCGCCCGATTCAATTGCTAAGCGAGCGATACCGGTGCGACCTTTATATAAGCGACCATCTGGAGATCTAGTTCCTTCGGGATAAATGCCGATGCAATCTCCATCGGCTAAGACCTTTAACCCTGTAATAAGTGCAGCTTCACTGCGGCGACCACCTGAACGATCAACTGGCACCTGACCTAATGCGATGAAAGTTAACTTTTTCAATAATCCCTTTGGACCAGGAGATGTGAAGTACTCGCTCTTGGCCAGGAAGGTAACTTTGCGAGGCACTACTAAGGGCATAAAGATCGAATCACTAAAAGAGAGGTGATTCGAGGCAATGATGACAGGACCTTTACCCGGAACATGGCGCAGGCCACGAACCTTTGGACGAAAAGCAAGCATCAAGAACGGGGTCAAAAATGCTCGCAAAGCTCCATATGGCAAATCGTTTAGCACGGGGATAATTTAGTGGGTATTGACGACTATGACACTATCTGAGGGTGAATAGCGGGAAAAAAGAGCCTGAAGAGTTTGATGAAGAGGAGTTGATTCGCTCTGAGTTTGAATCCATGGTCGCAGGCCTCTCCCTAGATGAATCCACTCCGACTACCTACTTGGATGAGCTTGATCGAATTGATGAAGAAAGATTTGTGCAACCCAATCCCCCACGACAAACACCTCTCGGATTTATCGCTTCAGCAAAGCGCGCAATCAATCGCTGGTTACACCGCGGCCACCACGACGATGATGGAGCGGCGTTATGAGTAATTTTAATTGGGGAATTTTGGGACCAGGTGGAATTGCGCGAGCCTTTGCAACAGATCTACAACTACTAGATGGACATACGGTGGGCGCAGTTGGTTCCCGAACTCTTAGCAACGCACAAGAGTTTGCAAAAACCTTTGGTGGACACGCCTACGGAAGTTATAGCGAACTTGTGGCTGATCCAAAGATTGATGCGATCTATGTGGCAACACCGCATCCTGCGCATAAGGAGAATGTCATTGCTGCGCTTAACGCAGGCAAACCAGTTTTGTGTGAAAAGCCATTTGCCGTCACCGCTAAAGAGGCGCAAGAAATGGTTGCAGCTGCACAGAAGAATAACGTTGCACTGATGGAGGCGATGTGGGCACGATTCCTTCCCCACTACGCACAGGTGCGGGAGATTATTGCAAGCGGGGTCTTGGGAAAGATTCTTACAGTGCAGGCAGATCACGGACAGCGTTTAGCAGATCAAAATATTCCGCGTTTAATTGACCCTTCACTAGCAGGTGGTGCATTACTTGATCTAGGAATTTATCCTGTTTCATTTGCCCATATGGTTTTGGGCAACCCAACAAAAATTACGGCAAGTGGCGTCCTCACCGAAAGAGGTGTTGATGCACAGACTTCAATGATTTTTGACTATGCAGATGGCGCACAAGCAATTTTGAACACGACGATGATCGAGCAAACCCCATGTCGGGCTATGGTTGCAGGGGTAAATGGATGGTTAGAGATAGATCGAGTCTTCTATAGCCCAACAAGTATGCGAGTCACCTTGTTTGATGGCTCTGTAATTCAGTACCCACATACTTACACCGGTCATGGGCTGCGCGAACAGGCTGAAGCTTTTAAGAAGCTAGTTGTGTCAGGTAAGACTCAATCAGAGATTTTGAGTTGGAAAGACACTGTCGACATCATGCAAACTTTGGACACTGTGCGTGCGCAAATTGGGCTGCGCTATCCCTTTGAAAATTAAATTCGCGCTAAATCTGCAACACCAACAAGACCAGCTTCATTACCTAGCGCGGCTGCAATCAAAGTTGGATAAGGATGCTTTCCTGCAAATGGCATCGTGCGTTCGAGAGATTCACGAGTTGGCTTTAATAAAATTTCACCAGCATCAATTACTCCCCCACCAATAACAACACATTCTGGATCCAACATAACCGATAAGGAAGCAATACCTGCTCCAAGCCATTGGCCCGTTGTGTTAAAGGCAGCAAGTGCGACAGGGTCACCCTCCCGCGCAGCCTCCGTGATTACTTTTCCAGTTAATCCAGCAATGGTTCCATCGCCGCGAGATAATAAGTTTCGTGCGATTTCAGGAGTTGCGCTAATTGCTTCACGTGCATGGCGAAGTAATGCATTTCCAGATGCATATTGCTCAAAACATCCACGTGCACCGCAACCACATAGGTGGCCATCGGGTACAACACGTAAGTGGCCAAATTCAGCTGCTATTCCAAATGCTCCTCGATATAAATCACCATTAACAACAATTCCTCCGCCAATACCAGTTCCGACAGTTAACATCATCATGTGATTGTGGTTGCGACCGGCACCAAATTTTGCTTCACCCCATGCTGCAGCGTTCGCATCATTTTCGATCACAACAGGTAAACCAATGAGTGCGCTGAGTTCACTATCTAAATCAACGCCATTCCAGTCGGCAATGTTGGGTGTTGCAAGCATTGTCTTGCGATCAGAGGAAACGAATCCAGCTGCAGATACGCCAATTGACCTGACTTCAAATTGAGCCATGAGTTCTAAGGCGGTGTCAGCAATTGCCTGAGTTAAAGATTGACCACCTTGGCGAGGAGTGTCTTTGCGTGCAGTTGCAAGAATCTTTCCGCCTTCATCAACAACACCACCCAGGACCTTGGTTCCACCTACATCGATACCAATTGCATACGACATAAGAACTATCCCTCTAGATGAGTTTTGAGTTGTGACAACGCTGCATCAATCGTTGCCTTCTCTGCTTTCTGTCGCATCGACGCAGGTAGTGGCATTGATAATGAAACTTCGAGTTCGTATGTAACCTCAGTTGTGTCCTCATCGATGCTCTTGATTGAGTAAATTCCATCCATGCCGGTCAAAAGATCTGCGTCATCTAACGAGAAGCTCAGTTTGCTCGGCGCACCGCTCCAGTCATAATCCAAAGTCGGACGATCCTTCATCATGCCCGCATCGATACTCATCTTTACCTTGGTGATTCGCCCCTGATCATCGCGGGCAATCGCTTCGGCTGATTTAATCTGGGTCGACCACTCGGGGTACTTGTCCAGGGCAAAAAGCGCCTCTTGAACTGCGGTGATTGGGGCGTCAATACTTATCGTGGATTTGCTGAATTCGCTCATGGCGGAAGGTTACCCTCTTTACCTTTCCACTTCCCCCACGCTAGCGTTCGCCCATGAATGAAATATCAATCCCTCCGCTAGTTCCTGCTGCAACAGCTGGAAATCTCACTAATTTGATCGCTGAACGTGCCTGGTTTGAACCAGAGCGCATCACCATGTCTCGTCCACTGGGCGAAGGATGGCAACCCGTAACCGCCCGCGAAGTCGATGAAGAAGTCCGAGCAACTGCAAAAGGATTGATCGCAGCAGGAATTCAAATTGGAGATCGCGTCGCAATCATGGCGCGCACACGGTATGAATGGACGATCTTAGATTTTGCTACATGGTATGCAGGGGCAGTTGTCGTGCCAATCTATGACACATCATCTGCTGAGCAGATTGATTGGATTCTCAATGACTCTCACTCAGTTGCAATCATTGTTGAGACACCCGCACTTCGTGATCTAGTACAAACTGTGATTCCATCCCACACTCGCCAGGTGTGGACGATGACCGATGATGTGCTGTCGATCTTGCGTGAGGCCGGTAAAAGTATTGGTGATGATGAAATTGAACGCCGTAGAAGCGCAGTCCTTCCATCATCACTAGCAACCTTGATCTACACATCAGGAACAACCGGAAAGCCAAAAGGCGTGCAGTTATCACATGCAAATTTCCTTTCAGAGACCGGAAACGTTGCTCAAGGTGCGAGTGAACTATTTCTAAAGCCTGGTGGATCAACTCTTCTATTCCTTCCAGTGGCTCACGTATTTGGTCGCATGGTTCAAATTGGAGCAATTGCATCAGGTCTTCACCTGGCACATTGCAGCGATCCCGTAACACGCTTGCCAATGGATTTGGCCTCGTTTAAGCCAACATTTGTTTTGGCAGTCCCTCGCATCTTTGAAAAGATCTACAACGGCGCAGAAGCTCGCGCAGAAGCTGCTGGTAAAGGAAAGATTTTCAAGAAGGCTGCAGATGTTGCAATCGCATACTCAGAAGGACTTGATAAGAAGGGCATGTCACCAGTTCTCAAGTTTAAGCATGCGATTTTTGACAAGCTTGTCTATAGCAAGATTCGCGCTGGAATGGGCGGAAATGTAGAGGCAGCGATTTCAGGTGGAGCACCTCTTGGTGTGCGCCTCGGACACTTCTATCGTGGTGCTGGCGTAACAATTCTTGAAGGCTACGGCTTAACAGAAACAACTGCTGGTGCAACCCTGAACTTGTTTGGTGCACATCGTGTTGGTTCTGTTGGTAAGCCAGTACCAGGCACTTCAGTAAAGATTGCAGAGGATGGAGAAGTTCTTCTTCGTGGCCCAATTGTGATGGATGGATATTGGCAAAACAATGCCGCTAACGCCGAAGTTTTTGATGGAGAGCGTTGGTTTATGACTGGGGACCTTGGAAAACTTGATGATGATGGATTCTTATACATCGTTGGACGCAAGAAGGAAATAATCGTCACCGCTGGTGGAAAAAATGTGGCCCCAGCAGTTCTAGAAGATCGCCTACGTTCACATCCATTGGTAAGCCAGTGCATGGTCGTTGGCGATAACCAGCCATTTATTGCAGCACTTGTGACTATCGATCCCGATGCACTGAAGGTATGGGTTGCTAACAATAAGAAGGATGGGGCTTCTATCAACGATTTGATCAATGATCCTGATTTGATAGCTGTCGTTCAAACTGCTGTTGATGAAGCAAATAAAGCTGTGAGTAAAGCTGAATCAATCCGCAAATTCACAATTCTTCCTGTGGACTTCACAATCGCAGGCGGTCATCTGACTGCAAAGCTTTCTATTAAGCGCCATGTAGTTGCAAAGGAGTTTGCGCAAGATATCGATGCACTATTTTCTAAATGAATGATAGGCGGGTAATACTCGCTCAAGAACTTCATGATGGAATCGCCCAGGACCTTGTAGGCCTGGGCTTTTCCATTGATTCAGTGATTTCTTCCACTCAAGATCTGCAAGCAAAAGATTCACTACGCCAGGTGAGATTTGCGATAACTGAGTTGATTGACAAAGTCAGATTAGAAATTCATCAACTCCGCACAGCTTCTGACTTAATCCTTGACGGTGAGGAGAAGGATGTCACCTACGAAGTAATGAGAGTTCTATCTGAAATTCTTCGTAATGTTTCAGAACATGCACAAGCCTCACACCTATCAATCCAGATTACGGATAACGGCATTGGAGGCGCACACAGCAAAGAGGGCAGCTTCGGTCTTGTTGGAGTGCAAGAGCGAATAGCTGGGCTAGGTGGGGCTATCGCTATTGACTCCAGCCAACTAGGGACAAAAATAAGTATTGAGCTGCCTCTGGAAAGGTAATTATGAAGGTGTTGATTGTTGATGACCATGCCGTTGTGCGTCATGGACTCAAATCAGCACTTGATTCACATGGCTATGAGGTTGTTGCAGAAGCAGGATCAATCAATGAAGCGCAAGCATTTATGGCGCAAACAAACCCTGATGCGATTGTTGTTGATATCAATCTTCCGGATGGCTCTGGATTTGATTTAGTTGCGTGGTCTCGAAAAATCTCACCCGCAACTGCCATAGTCGTACTTACACTCAATGATGGTGAGGATTATGTCCGGGCTGCAAAATGCGCTGGTGCTAATGCTTTCATTGTTAAGAGCGCACCCCTCACAGATCTGATTGCAGCCCTAGATTTTGCGATATCCAGCCCAACATCATTTAGTAGCAAGCACATCACCACATCAGGGGTTGATTCTGGTCTTAGTGCTCGAGAGATAGATGTGCTGCACTCAATTAATCATGGCTTAACCAACGCCGCCATTGCCACACAACTCTATGTCTCAGTATCCACGGTGAAGACTCATGTCTCATCTATTTTGCGAAAGTTAGATGCTAATAACCGAGTGCAGGCATTAGCTGTCGCCCGCGAACGTGGATTACTTGTTTAGCAAATCCTCAAACTCTTTAGACCAAGTTTTCCAACGCCAATTATCAATAACCCATTGACGTCCGGCCAAGCCCATCCTTTGTGAAAACTCAACATTTGTTAGGAGTTCGATTGCAGCTGATGCAATTTGTTTATTGTTCGTCCCATTAACAACCAAGCCTGTTTTGTTCTGAATGACAGCATCGGGTGCTCCCCCTGAATTTCCGGCGAGCACTGGCAATCCACAAGAACTAGCTTCAAGATAGACGATGCCGAGACCCTCTACTTCAAGGCCCATCAATCGTGAACGGCTGGGCATCGCAAAAATATCTCCTGCGCACAGATACATCGGCAGATCTTTGTATTGAATTCTGCCTATGAAAGTAACTGATGTAGCGAGTTTGTGTTCCTTGACTAGCTTTTCTAGGTGCCCTCTATAAGGACCCTCTCCAACTAGTAATAGATGTGCTGATGGAACAACTTTTAGGATCTCGGGCATTGCCTGAATTAAATGATCTTGACCTTTACGATGCACTAATCGTCCGACTGAAACGATTACTTTCTTCTCTGCGATTCCCAGTGAATCTCGCAAAACTGATGCGTCCGTTGGCGTGAAATGATCAACATCAATTCCAGGGGCGATTTTAACCATTGCGCCCTGAGCTTTGGCAGTTAACCCCTTTGAAATAGCGTTACGAGTGAACTCTCCCAAATATGTGAGCACATCAACTGTTGAACCGATTCGACGCAGCAATAGGTTGAATGGAAAAACTTTTGCCCACCAGACTTCATGTCCGTGTGTAAGAGCAACTGTGCGCAATACCCCAGCGCCTTTCATGCCAGCAGATAAGAGACCCAAGGGCGCAGCAGCACCGAAGGCCACTGTTGTAATACCTTCCTTGCGGATAATCTTCTTTAGGTGCCGCGCAACTCTTGGAGTTGGTAAAAGAATCTTTGATCGATCCCGAATGACGCGGACTCCGTAATTAGCCAACCACTCAGCATCATATTGTTCGCAGTTTGCTTGGCAGGATGTGTAAACAATAGTTTCGCCAAAGGGGCGACGTTGAATCAATCCAATGATAAAAGTTTCTATGCCACCGGCTCGTGGACCAAAGTCATTGGTGACAAACAGAAGGGGATTAGAAACGGCCGGCTCCAACCAATGGTTTACTACCAAGAGAACCTCTGGTGGTAACTTTTACACGCAGGGAAAAAGACATGTGCACAAGGCTAACCTCGCTTGCGCCCCTATCTCAACCTCATGGCCTTAAAAAGGCTTTATATTCCAACCACGCTAAGCCCCACGAGCGTCAAACTGCAGTGGTGGGGTCAATCCACTGTCGGCAAGAACGGTGAGCGCCGAGAGTGTTGCATCGCTGATATCAGCTGAGGGTTCGAGGAAAAAGGCCACGACACATGTATTACAAGCGATGGTAGCCATGGTGCATTTATTGCAATCGATGATCATGGAGTCAAATGTAAAGGCTGCCACTGACAGATTGTTCACGAGAAAAAAGCCGGCGTAGGCAATAATTGCCGGCGTGAGCATCGTTGCAACCCTTGTCGTTGGCTCCGATGGCTCGACCTCAAAAGAGAGCCGCTCGGCAGGAGTTAGCTCAGCCGCTGATCGCCAAGTGTTTCTTCAGCGCCGTCGTGAGGTGGATTGCATCATTATTGGCGGCAATACCGCCCGCCATGAACCATATAACCGAACCCCAGTGCCATTAGTCGTGATTTCGCGATCTCTTGTGAATCCTGTTCAAGGTAATCACTTGGCCCTACTGTGGAATTGTTCCCCGGTTCAAGCAGTTGAAAAAGCCCGCAGACAATTTGGTGAAAAGATTTTAATCGAGGGCGGAATAACCATGATCAACGAACTTATAGATCATGCAGTTATTGACCAACTGGAACTTAGTGTTACCACTGCTTCAGGAGGCGATGAGCGAATCGACTGGAAAGGGCTGTTAGCAAAATTTGCACACAGCACATCTCACGAGGTCGAAGGAACTACTTTTTACTCAGCACATAACTAGAAGGCTGAAATAATCGAAACTCCTGCAACAGCTAGAGCAATTCCAACGTATTGAACTCTGTGCAGCCTTTCTTGCAAGAACTTATAGGCAAGAAGAGCAGTGGCAATTGGATACAAAGAACCAAAGACCATAGCGACTGAAACAAGCCCCTTAGTGCAGGCGATTCCAAGAAGTAAGTTTGCTATAAAATCTGCTGCGC
>Ga0209135_1000300_pt1 | contig 17874 bp, 17 predicted proteins | sample LauGreSBDMM110SD_4_FD_187570 | JGI IMG/M metagenome (GOLD analysis project Ga0209135, IMG submission 187570) | Freshwater lake microbial communities from Lake Michigan, USA - Su13.BD.MM110.SD (SPAdes) (version 3) | ecosystem: Environmental > Aquatic > Freshwater > Lake | place: Lake Michigan... | reverse complement strand
ACGCCAAAACAATTTTGCAAGGCGGCAACACCGCAGCCACCAGTTACTTCAGCAGCAAAACCCGTGAACCTTTGGGGCAAAAGTTTTTACCCATCATCACCCAAGCCACCGCCAAGGTGGGGCTGGTGGACAAATACAAAGCGGTGGCGGGTAAGGCATCGAGCATGGGCTTGATCAAAGCCCAAGACGCCTCGCTAGAGAACTACGTTAATGGCAAAGCCTTGGACGGCCTGTTCCTGATGATTGGCGAAGAAGAAAAGAAAATTCGCCAAGACCCCATAGGCACGGGCAGCGCCTTACTTAGCAAAGTTTTTGGCGCATTGAAATAGCGCTGAAAACTTAAGGGTTTGAAATCAGCGGCAGTTATTACCCTAAAAATGCAATTAAATCATACACATAGATAATTTATTACGATTTAATTCATTTTTTAAAGTGCCTTATGTTTGGCCATACGGTCATATCGCTGTGCCTTTATTCAAAGAGCCCTCATGACCCAGCCCACCATGTGTTTTTCAGTGGACACAGTCAAACTCAGCAAATACAAAAACAACTTTTTAAAGTCCAGCGTAGGCATGGACGCCATTCAAGCAGGCGAACTTTCTGGTGACGAAAGATTGTTCATGGCGCTCTTGGACAGCAACTTGCTGAATTCGAACATTATTCCGGCCCAACAAAAAATCATCCGCGCGGGTGAACAGTTTGACGAGGCCTTCATCATCACCAACGGCGAAGTGCTGTTGTCTCGTGGCGAAAAAAGCTTTCGGCTCGGGCCAGGCGCGGTGATCGGCTTGGCCGAGGGCATGGTGGGCTTGCCTTCGCGCTACAGCATCGCGTCCCTTTCGGCATTGCAGGTCAAAGTTATTCAGTTTCACAAGGTTGACACCATTGTTCACCAGTTGCCCGCAGAACTGAAGTCGATTTTGGTGACCATCATCAAGCGAAATTTAGCGCCCAAATAATTTGCCCACAAACCCCATATGAATAAATTTGAACAAGAGCAATTCAGCCTTGGCGAAACTATTTTCAAGGCCGGTGACCAAGCCACCCATTTGTATTTTTTAGAAAAAGGTGAAGTTGAGTTGATCGATGCGTCCAGCCGGGTTTTTGGTTCCATCCCCGAGGGTCAATCGTTTGGCGAGGCGGCCATTTTGTTTGGCGGCATCCGAGGCGCGGGTGTTCGGGCCAAGACCGATGTGGTTTGCAAAAAAATCAATAACCAAGATGCCGAAGAACTGTTGAAGAGTTACTCGCCCTTGTTGGTCGTCATCATGGAGGGCTTGCTTTTGCAGCAAAACATGAACAACGCCATCAAAAAACACTTGGCTTGATGCATGTCGGAAAACTTCCAAGACAGTTATTTGTTATTGCACAAAAACGATTGGAATGCGTGTCTTGATACCTCTTTGCTTTGCTTGCGCCAGTCTTGGGCACAAGATTGGATAGGTTTGCCGGTTGTTCTCAAAAGCTGCGCTGCCTTCTTGTCGCTTCAAGCGCCTGCGCTGAGTTTGCAAGCCCATGCCATGTTGTCCGCCGCCTTGGCTGTTGCCCGGATGAGTGAAGAGCGTTTTGCGATGGCCCTGTCGCCTTCAGAGCCCCGCTACCACAACCGTTTGCATACCGCCGATGTCCTCACCGCCATGGCTTTGCAACTCGACATCGAAGTTCAACACAGTGGAGTCAGCGGCAGCGACTGGATGTGCGCTGCATTGCTCGCAGCGATAGCTCATGACTTCATGCATTTGGGCGGGGTGAACGAGGAGGTCTCGCAGATGGAAAAGCAGACTTGCGAACTGCTGCGACCCATCATGAAGGAAAGCAAAGTTGATTCTGTTTGGACAGAGCGGGTTGAAACCGCCATTATTCATTCCGATTTTTCTTTGGCGGCGCAAAACCATGAACGGGTCAGTGGAACTGAGTTTGCATGGAACCAGCAATGGTTGAACGTGCTTTTGAATGAGGCGGATATTTTGGCCAGCAGTCACCCGCAGTTTGGCCCAGAGTTAAGCCACGCCTTGGCGCAAGAGTGGAAAATAATTGGTTTTGCAGCCCATGAAACAGTTGCCACCCCCGAAGGAAGGCAAGTGTTTCTGAAAAGCGTGAAAATTTCAAGCCGTTCTGCCGGCCTGCTTAACAGCGCTTTAAAAAATTAAGCGGCTGTGAGCCAGTAACCCGCATTGAAAGGGCTGCTCATACGCAGCGCCAAGGGAGAGACATCGACCAGTTTGTCGGTAGGCATTTTTTCGCCTTCGCTCAAGTCTATGCCCGCCGTATGGCTGGGGTCTGTGTGACGCTCTAGCGCGGCGGCGCGCGCCACCGAGAAAGAGTAAAAGCAGCGGAATGAAATTTTGCGCTCAGCCCAGAAATCGGCGGCTTCACGGAAAACATCTAAAAGTTGTTCGCGGGCTTCTTTGTCGAATTTGGCGTGGGCGGGAATATGCTCAAGGACCAGTACAAAACCAGGTTGTGCACCAGATTTGTGCAAAGCATCGGTCATGTGGTCGAACAAGGCGTCAAAATTTTTGCTGGCCAAGCTGGGGAAAGTGAACTGCAATGCAGTCATGTCCAAAATATCTTGTTTACTTTGGGCGTCAGCCAAATTGGCATAGAGAAAATGGTAGCCCAGTTGTCCAGCCGAAAATTGCAAATCGTTCACACCAAAAGCGCGAATAGACTGAACAATATTGGTTTTGACAGTACGAAGAGGCAGGTCTGTTGCCACAGCAATCCCTTAAGTTGAGTGCAAGGAAGCTAAAACTTCCCCCGAGTAAACCCGAATTATTAAGCTGGCGATTATCCGACAAGCCGCTTAAAAATGCAAGGCTGTAGGCACTTGGCTATGGCGCCGTCAGGGTTAACGAGCGGTCTAAAGTGAGCGCCCGCACTCACAATAAACTTTATTTATAGGAGTTTATATCCGCCACAGTGATTGCTGTCATGTTCACGATACGGCGTACCGTGGTGCTTGCGGTCAAGATTTGCACGGGTTTGGCTGCGCCCAGCAAGACCGGCCCGATAGCGATATTGCCGCCAGCAGCCGTTTTCAGCAGGTTGTAAGCAATATTGGCCGCGTCTAGATTGGGCAAAACCAGTAAATTCGCGTCACTGTACAAGCTAGTGGTTGGCATGAGTTCCCGGCGGGCTGGGGTGTCAATCGCCACGTCGCCATGCATTTCGCCATCAATTTCCAGCCAAGGCGCACGGGCTTGCACCAGCGCCAAGGTTTGGCGCATTTTGATGGCGGTCGGGTGGTTGCTGCTGCCGAAATTGGAATGTGACAGCAAAGCCGCTTTGGGCACGACGCCAAAGCGTTTCATTTCCTCAGCAGCCATGATGGTGATTTCAGCCAATTGCTCGGCGCTGGGGTCGTAGTTAATATGGGTATCGACCAAAAATACTTGGCGGTCAGGCAGCAAAAGCGCATTCATGCAGGCGTAGGTGCTGATGCCTTTGCGGTGGCCAATCACCTGATTGATGTAATGCAAATGCGCGTCCGGGGTGGTCCAAGTGCCGCAAATCAAACCGTCGACCTCGCCTTTGTGAAGCATCATCGCGCCTATCAGCGTCAAGCGCCTGCGCATATCGATTTTGGCTAACTGCGCCGTCACACCTTTGCGAGCGGTGAGTTGGTGGTAAGTCTGCCAAAAATCTTTGTAACGATGGTCATCCTCGACATTCACCACCTGGTAATCCACACCTTCGGTTAAGCGCAAACCAAAGCGCTCAATACGCTGCGAAATGATGGCGGGGCGACCAATCAACATCCTCGACATTCACCACCTGGTAATCCACACCTTCGGTTAAGCGCAAACCAAAGCGCTCAATACGCTGCGAAATGATGGCGGGACGGCCAATCAGCGTGGGTTTGGCCAAGCCTTCATCCAACACAATTTGCGCTGCACGCAATACCCTTTCGTCTTCACCTTCGGCAAAGCAGATGCGTTTTTTTACACCTCGCTTGGCGGCGGCAAAAATCGGCTTCATCGCCGAGCCCGAGGCATAAACCAGTGACTGCAGTTTTTCGCGGTAGGCGTCCATGTCGTTGATGGGGCGTTGCGCCACGCCGCTGGCAATGGCCGCTTGCACCACAGCAGGCGCAATCTTCATCATCAAGCGCGGATCGAAAGGCTTGGGGATCAAGTACTCGGGGCCAAAGGCCAAGTTTTCACCCGCATAGGCCGCAGCCACCACCTCGCTTTGCTCGGCTTGCGCCAAATCGGCAATGGCATGAACGGCGGCAATTTCCATCTCCGAGGTGATGGTGGACGCGCCCGCATCCAAGGCACCTCGGAAAATATAGGGAAAGCACAAAACATTGTTGACTTGGTTGGGGTAGTCGGTGCGGCCGGTGGCCATGATGGCGTCGCTTCGCACTTGCAAAACCTCTTCGGGCAAGATCTCCGGCGTGGGGTTGGCCAGCGCCATGATCAGCGGCCTGTTCGCCATCTTTTTCACCATCTCGGGCTTTAAAACGCCGCCCGCAGACAGGCCCAAAAACACATCCGCTGCATCTATCACCTCAGCCAAAGTGCGCGCATCGGTTTTTTGAACAAATTGGATTTTGTCTTCGTCCATCAACTCGGTGCGACCCGCATAAACCACACCGGCCAAATCGGTCACCCAGATGTTTTTCTTAGGCATGCCCAGCTTGACCAACATACCCAAACAAGCCAAGGCAGCAGCGCCCGCGCCAGACACCACCAACTTGACTTGGGCGATGTCTTTGCCCACCACTTTCAAGCCATTCAAAATCGCCGCACCCACCACGATGGCCGTGCCGTGCTGGTCGTCGTGAAAGACGGGAATCTTCATGCGTTCGCGCAATTTACGCTCAACATAAAAACAATCGGGCGCTTTGATGTCTTCCAGATTGATGCCGCCGAAGGTGGGCTCAAGAGCGGCGATGATTTCTACCAATTTGTCCGGATCTTTTTCGTTGATCTCGATATCGAACACATCGATGCCGGCAAACTTTTTGAATAAAACGCCCTTGCCCTCCATCACCGGTTTGGCGGCCAAGGGGCCGATATCGCCCAAGCCCAGCACCGCCGTGCCGTTGGTGATGACGGCCACCAAATTGCCGCGACTGGTGTACTTGTAAGCGTTATTAGGGTCTTTGACAATTTCTTCACAAGGAGCAGCCACACCGGGTGAATAGGCCAGCGACAAATCATGTTGGTTCAGCAGTTGCTTGGTGGCATGAATAGCCACTTTGCCAGGGATGGGGAACTCGTGGTAATCGAGTGCTGCGCGGCGCAATTGTTCGCGCGCTTGGGGGCTGGTGTGGTCGGTGGGTGGTGTGGGTGGGTTGGCCATGCGTAACTCCAAGGGCCGACAGAAGCAGAGTGTCTGACGAACCGTGCAGATTCTAGGCGGGACCTTGAATCAGAATTTGTAGGTGTATTCGGCGATCAAGGCATCGCTGTCGCGCTTGCGGGTTTGCGCATCCCACGCGCGGATAAAACGGAACTCGATTTCATGGTGTGCATCGATTTCATAGCTGGGACCCAAGCGAATCTTATTTCTGTCGTGACCGGCAGTGCCGTCCAAGCTGCGTTGAAAACGCAGGCCCGCCATGAAACCATAAGCACCGCGCTCAAAATGGATACCGGTGTCTATATAGCTGTAGTTAAAGTTCTCTTCACTGCTGAACTCGCGACCCACCAAGCCGCGCACAAACAGTTCCCAAGTGTTGTTGAGCTCGAAGTTTTTTTTCAAGCGCAAGGCCAGTTTTTTAGCCCGCGCTTTTTCGTTCACGCCGTCTACAACCTCGTTTTCTCGCTCGCCCTCAATCAAGATATCCACTTTATTGATAAAGGCGTCCTTAAAACGCAAGCCTGGCACCAAAGTGAGCGAGTTCGCGTGGCCTGCGCCGAACGCCATTTTTTGGTGTTCAAACTCCAAGCCCAGCGAGGGCTTACCGCCCCACAATTCCACCTCAGCCCAAGCCTGAGGACAAAGCAAAAAAGCCAGCGCTGTGGCGCATAGGTGTCGAGAAATAAAAAAATAAGTAGTCATAAAGCATCGAGAAATCTTCCCGAGCATACACCTAGCCAGCCATCAAGGCTTCAATTTCAGCCACCTCAACCGGCACATCGCGGCTCATCAAATCACAGCCGGTGGCAGTGACGAGGGCATCGTCTTCAATGCGTATGCCGATGTTCCAAAAAGCCTGGGGCACATCGTCAGAAGGGCGCACATACAGGCCGGGCTCTAAGGTCAGCACCATGCCCGCATGCAGCACGCGACTGGGGCGTGGTTGGACCATGACGCCGGTGAGCGGATCAGCTTTGGCGGGGGCGGTGTTGGCCTCACCTGGTTCCACATAGCTGCCGCAGTCGTGCACATCCATGCCCAACCAATGGCTGGTGCGGTGCATATAAAAAGGGAAGAAAGCTTTTTTCTCCAGCACATCGTCTACAGAGCCGTGCTTGGCTTGTGTGAGCAAACCCAAATCCAGCAAGCCCTGCGACAAGACGCGCAATGCGGCTTCGTGCGGGTCGTTGAAACGCGCGCCCGGCTTTGTGGCTGATGCTGAGGCGTGTTGCGCTGCCAAGACCACTTGGTAAAGGTCTTTTTGCGGTCCCGTGAACTTGCCGTTGGCGGGAAAAGTGCGGGTGATGTCTGAGGCATAGCCATCGAGTTCACAGCCCGCGTCAATCAGCACCAATTCGCCGTCGCGAACCGCTGCGGTGTCGGCGCGGTAATGCAGAACACAGGCGTTGGCACCTGCTGCGACGATGGAGGTGTAAGCAGGAAACTGCGAGCCGTGCTGGCGAAACTCATGCAGCAACTCGGCCTCCAAGTGGTACTCGCGCACATCAAGACCAGAGCGCAACATGCGGGCGCTGGTTTGCATGGCGCGCACATGGGCGCGGGCGCTGATGCGGGCGGCACGCCGCATGGTGTCTTGTTCGAATGCGTCTTTCACCAGACGCATTTCGTCCAGCAAAGTACAAAGGTCTTGTTGCGATGAGGGGCAAGACACGCCGGTGCGCACGCGGGCACGCACCTTGGTCAGCCAGCCGTCCATTTGCGCGGTCAAACCTTCATGCGTGGCAAAAGGGAACCAAACCGTAGTTTGGTTTTCAAGCAGCTTGGGTAACTCTTTATCGAGTTCGCTCACCGAATGCGCTTGGCTTACACCCAAAGCGGCGGGTGCTGCCACGGGCCCCAAACGAATGCCGTCCCAAATCTCGCGCTCTAAGTCTTTGGGTTGGCAAAACAAAGTGTTGTGCCCATTGGCTGTCACCACCAACCAAGCATTGGGCTCGGTAAAGCCGGTGAGGTAATAAAAATAACTGTCGTGCCTGTAGGGGAAGTCGCTGTCGCGATTACGTGCGCGCTCAGGCGCGGTAGGGATGATGGCCACACCGCCAGCACCAAGTTGGGAGGCCAATGCGGCGCGGCGTTGTGCATAAATTGAAGTCATGGTGGGATTGTAGGAGGGGTGTCAGCCGCGTAAAGATTGCTGCAACACATACTGTCGCAAAACGCCATCCATACGCGATTGCCAGCCGTCCCCCGTGGACTTGAAATAAGCGATGACTTCTGGGCTGTAGCGCACCGAAACAAGTAATTTTTTATGCTCTGATGGAGGACGGCCGCGCAAATTACGCAATGGAACCATGTCTTTTAATTGCTGAGCAGACAGTGGTTGCGCATCAGGGTCAGCTTCGGCCGCTGCTGTGATGGCTAGGTCCTCGGCCTCAGTTGGCATGAGAATTTTGAGCGATCGTTTAGAAGGTGTTGACATAGTGATTCGTCTCTCGTTGGTTGGCACGGCGCAGGCTGATGATTCGTCGAAGATCGCCGCGGTCAACGAACGCAACATAAAACAAAACAGGCGGTTCAGGAACCAATGCAATCATGCGCAACTCTCCGTAGGCATGCCGTTCATCAACCCAGACCAGCGCCGACTCCCAATCAAGCTGACTTGCCATACCAAGGGACACGCCGTGTTTAGCGATATTGACTTGGTTTTTATAGCCGTCAAACTCAATGTTCATTTAATGTAGCTACGAGAAGTTGTCTTGTCAAATGAATTTCAACTTCCAAAGCTTGGTTTAAGTGCGAGTTCGGGTCATGAAATGAAGACGTCAGAGTTACCGTTTAACTTTCAGGCTGAGTCGCTTAAAGAGGCTTAAACCAGCATCAAAAAATCAAGAAAAAATGCTCAAGGCTTGTGGGTCACCATGGATTGAAAATGCAAGCCATTAAAGCAAGATGGTGGCCCAACGGCCTCAAAGCCCAATCGCTCATAAACATGAACTGCAAACAGCGATGAGCGCACTTTGAGCGTTTCGCCGAACGCCCCGCTGTTCTTTGCAAACTGCCACAGCAGTTGGCCTATGCCCATTTTTTGTTGATCTGGATAGACAAAAGAATACTTGATGGAGGACTTGCTCTCAATCGCCAAAACACCTGCAATAGTCTGGTCATTCAAGGCCAACAAAAAAACTAAGCGGTCCGAAGTGATCAAGGTTTCAATGGCTTGGGTTTGAATACTGTTGAGATACCAATCAGGACAGGGTGCTGCCTCAGAAAAGATGCAGGTTTATGACGTTGACGCAATCAGCTTGGAAATGCCATAAGCGTCAGTGATCAAGGCCGAGCGAATTGAAACTGGGGGCGTCATAGTGTGCGTTAGACCGATACATTCATAGTTTAGCGTTGAGTTGCGCCAACCGCTCTGGTGTTCCCACATCCACCCACGCGCCCTCATATAAGGATGCGCTGACCAAGTCTTGGTCCATGGCCGCTCTCAGCATGGCGGCCAGTGGGGCTTTTACACCTTCGGGGTTGCCGGCGGGAATGGGGCACCAAGCGGCTTCAAAGAAGGCGCGTTTGTACAGCGCGATGGTGCTGAAAGTGAACAAGCTTTGGTCTGGCTGGCGCGGCAAATTCAAAGCCAAACCCTCGGGCGACAAACCAAAGTCACCCTCCAAGTTGTGGTCGGGGTTGGGCACCAGCCAAATATGCGCCAGACAAGCGCTGGCTTTGAAGCTTTCATACGTCTGGGCAGAAAACACAAAGTCTGGCGCAAACACATCACCCGCAGCAACCCAAAACACTTCGTCTAGTTTTGGCAAGGCCCGCACAATGCCGCCGGCGGTTTCCAAAGCTTCGCCTGCGCCTCGGCCTTCGTGGGAATACTGCAATTGAAGTTTGCTGGCATGAGGCGAGTCTTGGGCCAAGGACGGCTGAAAGCTGTTGCCAAAAACCGGCTCAATGTGGTCGCCCAGCCAACCCGTGTTGATCACCGCAGAAGACACGCCCGCCATCGCCAAGGCTTGCAAGGGATACCAAAGCAAAGGCTTGCCGCGCACTGTCAGCAAGGGCTTGGGGATGCTGTCGGTAAGCGGGCGCATGCGCTCGCCACGACCCGCGGCAAGCAACATGGCTTGGGCGGGTGTTTTAATCGAGGAATCTTTTGACATGACAGCTGTAAAGTGTAGCTAGCGTCAACGTTAGAAATCCCTAAATATTTGGCTTCGCAGGGATGGCTAGAATGTCTCTCCTCTTCACACCTTAAACCCTATACCTAACGGAACTTCCATGGCCAATCAACAACAAATGGCCAGTGCTATTCGCGCACTGGCAATGGACGCGGTACAAATGGCCAATTCTGGGCACCCCGGCGCGCCCATGGGCATGGCCGATATCGCCGTGGCACTGTGGGGGGAACATCTGAAACACAACCCGCAGCACCCGCATTGGCCGGACCGTGACCGTTTTGTGCTCTCCAACGGCCACGGCTCGATGTTGATTTACGCGCTGTTGCACCTCACCGGCTACAACTTGCCCATGAGCGAGTTGAAAAACTTCCGCCAATTGCACAGCAAAACCGCAGGACACCCTGAGGTCGGCATCACCCCGGGCGTGGAAACCACCACCGGCCCCTTGGGCCAAGGCATCACCAACGCGGTGGGCATGGCGCTGGCCGAAAAACTGTTGGCAGTCGAGTTCAACCGCCCAGGTCACACCATCGTCAATCACCACACCTATGTGTTCATGGGCGACGGTTGCTTGATGGAGGGCATCAGCCATGAGGCCTGCGCTTTGGCAGGCGCTTGGAAACTGAGCAAACTCATTGCGCTGTACGACGACAACGGCATATCCATCGACGGCAAAGTCACTCCTTGGTTCATCGACGACACCCCCGCGCGCTTCAAAGCCTATGGCTGGAACGTCATCAGCGTGGATGGCCACGATGTGCAAGCCGTCAGTCGCGCTATTGCCACGGCCAAACACAGCGCCGACAAGCCCACCCTGATTGCCTGCAAAACACATATCGGCCAAGGCAGCCCCAACCGGGTAGACACCGCCAAAGCCCATGGCGAACCGTTGGGCGCTGATGAAATTGCGCTGACCCGTGCCGCTATTGGCTGGCACCATGCGCCGTTTGTGGTGCCCCCCGAGGTCTATGACGACTGGAGCGCCAAAGACAAAGGCGACAAGCTCGAGCAACACTGGAATCACCAGTTCACCGCTTATGCCTCTGCGCACCCCGAGTTGGCCGTCGAATTCAAACGCCGCATGGCCGGCGACTTGCCCCAAAACTTTCACCAAACCGTGGTCGACGTGGTGGTGGCAGCCAACACCAAAGCCGAAACCGTGGCCAGTCGCAAGGCCAGCCAATTGGCATTGGAAGCCCTCACCGCTGCCATTCCCGAGTTGCTAGGCGGCAGTGCCGACCTGACCGGCTCCAACCTGACCAACACCAAGTCCACGCCGAATGTGCGCTTTGACTTGGCCGGCGATGTAGTGAAAGACGAGCACGGCCGCGGAGGACGCCACATCAACTACGGCGTGCGCGAGTTCGGCATGGCCGCCATCATGAACGGCATCACCCTGCACGGCGGCTTTATTCCTTACGGTGGCACCTTCCTCACCTTCAGCGACTACTCACGCAACGCCATTCGCATGGCCGCCCTCATGAAGCAACGCGTGGTGCATGTGTTCACCCACGATTCAATTGGTTTGGGCGAAGACGGTCCCACGCACCAGTCCATCGAACACGCGGCCTCTTTGCGCTTGATCCCCGGCTTGGACGTGTGGCGACCCGCCGACACGGCTGAAACCGCCGTGGCATGGGCTGTGGCTTTGCAAAACGACAACCGCCCCACCGCTTTGTTACTTAGCCGGCAAAACCTGCCCTACTTGCCCAAGGGCAACAGCGCCGCCAAGGACGCCAGCGGCTTGGACGCCATCAACAAGGGTGCGTATGTGCTGGCCGAACCCACCGAGGTGGGTATGAGCAAAAAAGCACAGGCGGTCATCATCGCCACCGGCTCTGAAGTGCAACTGGCCATGAAGGCGCAAGCCTTGTTGGCTGAGCACAAAGTGGCGGTACGCGTGGTCTCCATGCCCAGCACCACCACCTTCGATCGCCAAAGCGTGGCCTACAAATCCGCCGTGTTGCCCAAAGGCATTCCGCGCATTGCGGTGGAAATGGGCTCAACCGACGGCTGGTGGAAATACGGCGTGTCCGCCGTGGTCGGCATAGACACCTACGGCGAAAGCGCCCCAGCACCTGTGTTGTTCGAGCACTTTGGCTTCACCCCGCGCAACGTGGCCGACACTGTGCTCAAGGTATTGCAATCCCTTTGAAACTTTAAATAAGAAAGAGACACATCATGACTATCAAGGTTGGCATCAACGGATTTGGACGCATCGGTCGCATGGTGTTTCGCGCAGCAGTGCAAAACTTCAACGACATTGAAATTGTGGGCATCAACGACTTGTTAGAGCCCGACTACTTGGCTTACATGCTCAAGTACGACAGCGTGCACGGCCGCTTCAAAGGCGAGGTGTCGGTAGACGGCAACAACCTGATCGTTAACGGCAAAAAAATTCGCCTCACCCAAGAACGCGACCCCGCCGCCTTGAAATGGAACGAGGTGCATGCCGATGTGGTGATTGAAGCCACCGGCCTCTTTTTGGATAAACCCACGGCAGAAAAACATCTGGCGGCGGGTGCTAAAAAAGTGCTGCTGTCTGCACCCTCCAAAGACGACACGCCGATGTTTGTCTTCGGCGTGAACCACGCCACTTACGCCGGACAAGCCATAGTCTCCAACGCCTCTTGCACCACCAACTGCTTGGCCCCTGTGGCCAAGGTTTTGAATGACAAATGGGGCATCAAGCGCGGCCTCATGACCACCATTCATGCCACCACTGCCACCCAAAAAACCGTGGACGGCCCCTCCAACAAAGACTGGCGCGGCGGCCGCGGCATTTTGGAAAACATCATCCCCTCTAGCACCGGTGCGGCCAAAGCGGTGGGCGTGGTCATTCCTGCTTTGAACAAAAAACTCACGGGCATGTCTTTTCGTGTTCCCACCTCCGACGTGTCGGTGGTCGACTTGACCGTGGAGTTGGAAAAACCCGCCAGCTATGCCGAGATTTGCGCCGAAATGAAAGCGCAAAGCTTGGGCGCTTTGAAGGGCGTTCTCGCTTACACCGAAGATAAAGTGGTGGCCACAGACTTTCGTGGCGAGCCATGCACGTCGGTGTTTGATGCGGACGCCGGCATCGCTTTGGACAGCACATTTGTGAAAGTCGTGTCTTGGTACGACAACGAATGGGGCTATTCCAACAAATGCTTGGAGATGGTGCGCGTCATCGCCAAGTGAGTATGTCCCCGGCTAAGAGGGTGCAATGCGGGAACCGCTAACATCTCTGGTCTATGTCATCCGTGATCGAACAGTTTCAAGCGCAAATAAGCCACGCCATCGCTGCAGGGCAAACTTTGAGTATTCAAGGCGGTAACAGCTTACATTTTTATGGCGAAGCTGCTGCCTCAGCCCAGGTGCTTGATACCCGCGCCCACACCGGCATCATCAGTTACGAGCCCAGCGAGTTGGTCGTCACTGTGCGCGCCGGTACACCTTTAAGCGAGCTCGAAGCCCTGTTGGCCGAACAAGGGCAGTGTTTGGCTTTTGAGCCGCCTCGCTACAGGGCTGCTAATGAAAAGCACAGCCAAGCCACCGTTGGCGGTGCAGTTGCCTGTGGACTGGCCGGCCCGGCGCGGGCTATGGCTGGCGGGGTGCGCGACCATGTGCTGGGCGTGCAAATGATCAACGGCAAAGGTGAGTGCCTGAACTTTGGTGGGCAGGTGATGAAAAATGTGGCGGGCTATGACGTCTCGCGGGTACTCGCTGGCAGCATGGGCACACTGGGTCTGATCACCGATGTGTCGTTAAAGGTGTTGCCCCAAGCGCCAGCCGAAGTCACCTTGGCCTGCCCCTTGCCTCAGCAGGCGGCTCTTGAATTGCTGCACCGTTGGGGCGCACAACCTCTGCCTTTGAACGCCAGTTGCTGGGTGAAAGACAGCAGCACACAGCCTGCGCAAGAAATACTGTTTGTGCGCCTGCGTGGCGCGGTGGCGGCCGTGGCATCGGCCGTGCCGCGCATGAGCGCCGACGTCCAGGCTGCAGGCAGCCAAGCCTTGCTGGTGGACCGCGACAAAGCCTTGGCGGATTGGTCTGCCTGTCGCGACCAAAGCCTGCCTTTTTTCACCCCACCTGCGCCCGACTTGGCACTGTGGCGCTTGAGCCTGCCGCCTACCGCGCCGGTGTTGGCCTTGCCTTATTCCCCCTTGATTGAATGGCAGGGCGCCTTGCGTTGGCTGTGGGCGCCGTTGTCGGCTGCGTCTGAGTTGCGTGCTGCTGCGGTCCAAGTGGGCGGCCATGCCACTGTGTTTCGTTCTCCCGTCACGCCCTTAGGCGATATGCCCAGTGTGTTCTCTCCCCTGCCCACCGTACAGCAACGCATTCAGCGCGAATTGCAAAAGCAGTTTGATCCGCACGGTGTGTTCAACACGGGGCGATGTGGATGATTATGGCTTTGAAAATCAGACAGTTGAACCCGCTTTTGCCAATAACAAAATCCGATACAGTCTAGACACGAATCTTGAGAGGTTGCAATGAAACAGTTACAAGTTAATTTGCCCGACAATCTTGCTCAGCAAGTTCTTGCTGCTGGATTGTGGGAATCAGAAGCTCTGGCTGATTTATTAAGAGCCGAACTGCATCGCCGCGACGCCGCAAAAACATTTGCCCAACTAGAAAATTTGCATCAAGCCAACCAGGCCTTGCTCGGTGAGTCGCGGGTCATGGAAGAAGTTAAAGCCTATCGAAATGAGCGCAGCGCGAGTTGTTCTTGATACCAATGTACTTGTCTCAGCCATGCTATGGGGCGGCAACTCTTTTCACTTGTTGCAAGCTGCGCGGTATGGGCGGATTCAATTATTCTCAAGTCTCAGTTTGTGCCACGAATTAGAGGGTGTGTTGAGTCGACCCAAATTTCAAACCCTTTTGAGCGCCAATAGTTTGTCGGCCCCTCAATTGAGTCAACTGTACCGAGGCATGGTGCAAACGGTTGACGCACCGGTGCTGGCGGAGCCTGTTTCTCGAGATCCGCAAGACGATATGGTGTTGGCGTGCGCTGTTGCGGCCAAAGCCGAATTGATCGTCACCGGGGATGAGGATTTGCTGACGTTGTCCCATTTTCAAAATATCTGGATAGCCAAGCCGCGCGCAGCGGTGGCTTGGCTACAAATTCCTGTTTAAGTTTTCAAATGCAAACCAACCTAGCCCCCGAATACCAGCACACAGCCGATGGCCAAGAGGCCGAAGCGATTTTGCGCAAATGCGTGCACTGCGGTTTTTGCACCGCCACTTGCCCGACCTACCAACTGCTGGGCGACGAGCTCGACGGGCCACGCGGGCGCATCTACCTCATCAAGCAGGTGCTCGAAGGTGTAGCGCCCACCCGTGACACCCAGTTGCATTTAGACAGATGTCTGACCTGCCGCAACTGCGAAACCACCTGTCCCAGCGGTGTGGAGTACGGCCATTTGATAGACATCGGGCGCAAGCTGGTGGACGAAAAAGTGCCCCGTCCCTTGGCTGAACAAACCGTGCGTTGGGCTTTGAAAGAAGGCTTGACCTCGCCCCTGTTTGCGCCGGCCATGAAGCTGGGCCAAAGCTTGCGAGCCCTGATGCCCCCCGGGCTCAAAGCCAAGGTGCCCCAAGCCCGCAGCGCAGGCGCTTGGCCGACCCAAAGCCATGGCCGCAAGATGTTGCTGCTGGCCGGCTGTGTGCAGCCTAGCATGAGCCCCAATATCAACAGCGCCACAGCGCGGGTGCTGGATGCTTGCGGCATACAAACCGTGGTCGAACCGCTGGCAGGTTGCTGCGGCGGCGTGAAGTTTCACTTGAACGACCAAGATGCAGCGCACCTGCAAATGAAAACCAATATCGACGCTTGGTGGCCGCATGTGGGCCAAGGCGTGGAAGCGATTGTCATGAACGCTTCGGGCTGCGGCGTCACGGTGAAAGACTATGGCCATATTTTTCGCAACGACCCCGTCTATGCCGAGAAGGCGCGTCGCATCAGCGAGCTGACCCAAGACTTAAGCGAACTGCTGCCCAGTTTGGTGCCCTTGTTACTGCCCAAGCTACAACCGCAGCATGCCCAGCAACAAGGCTTGCTGGCGTTTCACCCACCCTGCACTTTGCAACATGGCCAGCAACTCAAAGGCGGGGTGGAAACACATATGAGCGCTTTGGGTTTCAAGGTGCGTATCACCGGCAACGAAGCGCATTTGTGTTGCGGCTCGGCCGGCACCTACAGTGTGTTGCAACCTGTTCTCGCCACCCAGTTGCGTGACCGCAAGTTGGGCAACTTGGGCGAGATGCAACCCACAGCCATCATCAGCGCCAACATTGGCTGCATCACCCATTTGCAAAGTGGTACAGAAATACCGGTGCGCCATTGGGTAGAGACGGTGGACGCGGCTTTAATCCCGGCTTCGCGTAGCTAAGTTTTGTAAAAAAGTACTGGAGCTGAGCAACTGCTCTTCAAGCAGTGCACAGAGTTTGATGCGGTCAAAGGGCTTGACCATCAAGCCATCGACGCCGGCTTGCTCACAGCGCTGGTGGTCTTGTGTATTTACATTGGCGGTCAAAATCACCACCGGCACATCGCACAAAGGTGGCGCCAAGCTTTGGCGAATCAGCGTGGTGGCTTCAATGCCGTCCATCTCTGGCATGACCATGTCCATCAGCACCAAGTCACAGGGCTCAGTCGCCAAGAATTCCAAGGCCTGTTTGCCCGTCTCGGCTTGGTGCAACACGGCTTGGGGCCAGTGTGATTGCACAATGTGGCAAGCCAGCAGGCGATTCACCGGATGGTCGTCGACGATCAAAAAGCGCACCGGCACATTTTCCCAAGAGCCGCCAATGCTCAATTCAGCAGACTCGCTGCGTGGCTGGGCTACCTCTTTTAAGGGCAGTCGAAACCAAAAACAAGACCCTTGACCCAAGACACTTTCAACCCCCATGCGCCCACCCAGCAACTTCACCAAGACCAGGCAAATCGACAATCCCAAGCCCGTGCCACCGTACATTTTGGAAGTTTGGTCGGTGGCTTGTTCAAAACATTCAAAAATTTTATCTATGCGTTCAGCTGCCACACCAATGCCCGTGTCGCGCACCTCAAACACCAGCTCGTTGTCGTCACGAGAGACGGTTAAACACACCTTGCCTTGGTGGGTGAACTTGATGGCGTTACCAAGCAAATTGACCAATATCTGCGTCAGTCGGTGACGGTCTGAAATGACCACGCGGGGCAGGTCCTCGGCCAAGGCGAGTTGGTAATCTATGTTCATGCTGTCAACCCGCTGATCAAACAACATAAAGGCACCGCGCACAGTAGCAACCAAATCAAACGGCTCAGGGTTGGTTTTCAATTGCCCAATTTGCGTTTGCGAAAAATCCAGCAAGTCGTTGATGACGGTGAGCAAATGCTCGCCCGATTGCCGCGACATATTTACCAACGCCAAGGCCTGTGGGTTGTTGGTCAAACGCATGGACAGTAAATCGTTAAAGCCCATGATGACGTTCATGGGTGTGCGCAACTCATGGCTGAGGGTGGAAATAAAGCTGTTCTTGAAGCTTTGCGCGCGCAGCAGAGAGGCTCGTTTGTTCAGCAGCTGTTGTTCGCGTGTGTGGCTGGTGGCGATGTTGCGTTTGAACTCGCGGTCCACCACCAAAGGCAGCGTCAAGATCGTGAGGCAACTCAAAATGTAGCTAAACCCGCTGTACCAGTGCATTTGCGCATTTGTCACCAGTTCGTCTGGGATCCAGTTTTGCAGCATCGCTATCCACAAACCCAGGTAGATCAGATTGCTGATGCCAAACCAAATAAAACCTTCTTTCAATCCGAGCAAAAACATGGGCCCCATGGGCAATATCGCCACCCAGCCAATAGCGGTGGAAAACACGCCGCCCGAGGTGACGCATTCGTAAATCAAATTCAGTGCGGTGAAGGCCAGTGAAGAATGGATCACCAAGCGCAGCGGCCAGCCCATCAATAACCCAACGCTCATCACAAGAAACACCACGCCGGTTAAGGCGTTGAAAATAATCAGGGGAACAGAGGGGCCTGAAAAAGGGGCGAGCAAGATCAGCGCCACGCCCAGCACAAAAACCACCAAAGAAAAAACAAACAAATGGTTATCTAGCCAACTCGCTGGCAGCCAGCGTTTGAGCAACGGGTTTAAAAAAGCGCTCATATTGCCGCCCTTTGGATAAGGCGGGATGACAAATGGGCTTGCACAGCTTTAGTCAATACTGTTTTGTCTATGGGCTTGAGAATCACGGCGTTCATTCCCGCATCCCTACACGCTTGCAAATCTTGCGGGTGGGTGCTGGCTGTCAAGCCAATGATGGGTACATCACACACAGGCGAGGGAAATTCTTGGCGAATGGTTTGGCAGGTTTGTGGGCCATTCATCTCGGGCATGAACATGTCCATCAGAACCAAGTCCACCGCTGACTTTTGCAGCTCGCTTAAACAAGCCGCGCC
>Ga0209135_1000298_pt1 | contig 17986 bp, 11 predicted proteins | sample LauGreSBDMM110SD_4_FD_187570 | JGI IMG/M metagenome (GOLD analysis project Ga0209135, IMG submission 187570) | Freshwater lake microbial communities from Lake Michigan, USA - Su13.BD.MM110.SD (SPAdes) (version 3) | ecosystem: Environmental > Aquatic > Freshwater > Lake | place: Lake Michigan... | reverse complement strand
GGTCGCCGTCCGGCGTGGTGGGCCAACAGCGAGGAGAAATTGTCTGCAGACCGCATGCTTGTGAAAAAGTAAAACACTGAATATGTAAGGAAAAAAATCTCATGTCATATATATATATATATATATCAAATGACTCGACTATGGTCTCTCAAAACGCCGCCACCTGGAAAAATGACGGAAGACGGGACGCTTCCATGGTACGGTGTCTACACATCGCTGATGGAACTCGAATTGTCGCGTATGATTCCAACACAAGACGGACCTCTCGTGTTTGCTCTGGAGAGAGATGCTATATCTCTGAGTCCCGCGCCACTCTCGGCCCACATTCTCCTTCTTCCAAACAAAAACGAAGTGTTGGGGCATTACAATGCCATACTGGTGCATCGGCCTTCCAAACAACTCGTTTGGTTTGAACCCCTCGGGTCAGACTCGGTCCGACCAGAAGTGGACGCCATGCTCCGTACGTTGGCAGAAAGGGAACACCTTGCACTGATAGACCCGAAATCATTCGAACCCAAGTCGCTGCAACGGGATGAACCCGTTTGTGGGGCCGCATGTCTCATGTTTCTGGAAGCTACACTTCGAAAATTACGCCGACGCTCTTTACGTAAAAATGCCGCATCCATATCTAGACAAATCGTTTCACAGATGAATGAAAAGAAAATTCTCCGATTTGCAGCGGCCAAAACCGAAAAGGCGGTCAAGGCTACTGGATTCCAAGTCGATGAACCCGGCTATTGGAAGGGCTTGAAGAAACTGCGACGCACAAAGAAGCGAAGAATATAACTTTGTTGGAATGTCTATCACTCACTCCAAGCCTTTTTCTCATTTGAAACGTCGCCGCCGCACAGTCTGGGTCAGACGTAGTGCCCGGCTCCCCGGGCGGCATCCCCGTTCCAACACGTCGCGGTCTACAAAGGCCGCTTTCCCGGCAGTAATTGCACTCGCGAGTCGTGCTATTCCCCAGGAATGTGGGGTTTGATTCGGACGAGAGCCCGATGAAAAATACGCTCCCTCTCCTTTGCGTACAATTTCCCGCAAGGCTTCCACGGAACATCCTGTGGCCGACGCCAATTCCGACGAGGGGACCACGGATTCCACACCGTAAAGGCGACGCGCCGTTTCCACGTGCGGAGAGGGACGATTCCGAAACGATGCTACGCGCCTTCTCGTGCGAAACTGGTGGTTCCGATATTGTTTCCTAGATTGCACTATCATTCGCCGCTGCTTGTCGGCATCTTTCCGGGTCAACCCTCGGGGAACATACCGCTGCGGAATCTTCATTACCAAAGCACCAGACATTTTTCACAACAGCACGGCTTTCACAAAGTTGCGATCCGCATCAAAACAAAACGTACGTGTTTATGAAACCGGCGTAATGGAACAAAGATGAACATTATGAACACAAAGAACAATCGGGTTAACCACGACAGAACCCTAGACGCCGCTTTCGATTGTGCGTTGTTTCTTACTATCTGGACGGTCATCGAGAAAGTCGTCGATAAAAATGATACGGATCCCATGTTGGCCGGTAAAGATTTTTTTGAGATCTTCCCACGTAGCCGACTCGGCACTAAATCTGCCAACAATCAAACAGAACATCGGGTTTTCGGGGATTGAGTCTAGAGTGAGCTTTTTCTGAAGAAGCATTTTTCGCAAAACGCATGGATAATCGTCACCTAAAATTGGCTTAATCTCGCAATAAATCGTTTTTTCCCATTTATATCTCGAGTTGTCGTTGTCGTAAATATTAATTTTTGTTTCGGAATTGCAGTCGTACATACCCCAATACTTAAATTCCCGCAACAAATCTTCCATCGCTTCATTTGTACGACTTTTCCAAATCCTGCTCAGTTCACATGGCTTTACTTGTTCACCCACTTTACCTCGTTCCGGTTTTCTGGGTGATGTTGGTAATGTTAATTTTTCAACTTTACGTGGATAGGGATTGCGTTCCTTATAAAGACGGAGTTCTGCATCCAATTCATCGAATACTGTTTGTCGCCAAAAAACTATTTCGGAGTGGGTATAATATTGTTCACTGAAAATAATTTCAAAGTGACGTTGGGCACCCACTTTTAAACCATGCTTTTTAGTAATAGCTTCGAATCGTGACAATCGAAATGTTTCAAACTCTCTGCTCGCTGTCTCCATTTGGCTCGTGTATCGTTCAACTTCAAATTTGTTGTTTCTGTGATTGGCCAAGTAAAATTGCAAGTCAACTTCATATTGACGAACTCGACTTGAATATGTGACATTTTCTTGAAAAAATTTCATTTCGAGTTCTTCAAGACGCATTTGATGTAATTCATCCATTTCTTTTTTAATCATGTCAATGCCAATATCCTTTTGAAATGTTAACGTATAAGGGCTCATTTTGGAGTCTAATACCATATCCCAATTGTAAATGCTTTCAAACTTTACACTCGTTGCAATAGTTTTCGTTGGGACGACAACCTTCCCAAAATGCTTGATAAAGTCTTCACTTTGCCAAAGTTGACTCAGCTCCAATTGTTTCCCATGCACATCATCTGGGGGATCATCAATACCAATAACATTCTTTAAAAAAGCAACTCTATTTGAACTATTCAGGAACAAGTTTTGCATGCGATTGTGCTCGGGAGTCCTAGAATTCGTGTTTGGCAACGATTGATTAACCACGATATTGTAAATAACCTGATCCTTTTTCAAAATATCCGAATTTAGTCGCAACCAATCGCAATATGATTTGTCCGCAATAAGACTAGTTACTGGTTGACCCTTGTACTTTCCAAACTTCACCATCGGAATAAGATCCGTTTCTGACATGATGTGCGCAAGGATGTGTGATAATTGCGTGCTCCTACCCCTTGTCTTCCGCTCCGGGTCAGGTGGAATAAGAGAGTGGTGTGTTGTGGGGTGTGTCGCACCTAACTTTGCTAACAGACCTTCAGGTCTGGGAACAAACTCTCCAAAACAATGTCACAAAGAATCATATTTCATGTCTTGTTGGAATGTTGGAACGACGTGGCTCCTGGAGCCTTGGAAAGAAAGTCCCTGGGTCAGAACGACTAGTCACTAGGCAAGTGAAACGGCTGGTCCTGTCTGGTGTCATTCCAACAATCCAACAACAGAGAGAGCTCTTTCGTGCTTCTCACACACTTTCCTTTCTATCAGAAAATCTGACAATGTAAAAAGGTTACGATGTCACAAAGAAATCAATGTGTCTTGTTGGAATGTTGGAACGACGTGCTCCTGGAGCCTTGGAAAGAAAGTCCCTGGGTCAGAACGACTAGTCACTAGGCAAGTGAAACGGTCCTGTCTTCATTCCAACAATCCAACAACAGAGAGAGCTCCTGGGTGTGTGCGTTCCAACGCAACCCAGACCTTAAAAGTCTGGGTTGGTCATTGCCACGACGAGAACCCGAAGGGTTCTGTCGTGGTTCAACAATCCAACATCCGAGAAAATGGAGATAGAGACAATGGTGTAAAGGATGGACAAAAACAACCCAATATATGCAGTCCACCACCAGCTTGCATACCAGCATTGAGCAAAAGTTGGAGGGATTTTATCGCAACAACCGCATACCGAATCTCCTGTTTCACGGTGGCAACGGCACGGGGAAGCGCACTCTGGTCTACAATTTTATTCACCGCATTTATGACAATGAAAAGGCGAAAATCAAGGCCAACGTCATGTTTGTGAATTGTGCCCATGGCAAAGGCATCAAGTTTATTCGGGAGGAGCTCAAGTTTTTCGCCAAGACGAACATCAAGGGAAACTCGACGCGGTTCAAAACGATTGTGCTGTTTCATGCCGACAGTTTGACCATTGATGCCCAAAGTGCTCTTCGCCGATGCATTGAATTGTTCAGTTACAATACGCGGTTTTTCATCGTGGTGGAGAACAAGCATCGGTTGTTGAACCCCATTGTATCCCGGTTCTGTGAAATCTATGTGCCCGAAGTGCAGAGTGTGCTCCTGCAACGTGATGGGCAAAGTGTCAATTTACATTGGCATCGATTGATGCAAATCTACGGTGGTGTTCCCCGCTACAACGACAACAACAGCAAGAAACAGTGGTGGTCCAGTCAAAACATTGACCATGTGAGTTCGCCCGCGCGATTGTTGGAAGTCGTCCACGACGCGTATGAACTCGGCCTGTCCGCCCTGGACTTGGTCGACTGGATTCGCGACGAGCTCGGACGCATCGATATTGTCATGAACTTTCATACGATTCGCTTGGAATACCGGTGCGAAAAAATGCTCATGTTTTGCATCCTGGAAAAAATCGCTCGCGCTTCGTCTCGGAATGAGGCACCCATTATCGGACCGACCCCATGCATCATTCAAGAGGCACACCTTTGAACACACCTTCGCAAAGCAATTTCCAACATGATTGCACCTCGACGACGATGCGAAGCAGAAGCCGAAACAGCATCACGTCCTCCGACCATCATGCGTCGTTTCGGAACGTGGACGTGGGGCAATATTTTGGAATATTTGAACCGGTACGATACGTCGCGCATGGATGTGGCCATGAGTGACCGAGATGCCCGCGAGGTATGGATCGAATCGATGCGATTGTGCATCCGGTGTTGTGGATTTTCCGTGTCGTGGTCCGAGGAAACGGTTCCGTTTTTGCACTGGTTGGTGCGGCGTGGGATGCAACCCGAACAGATTTGGCTGGAGTCCCTCCACGATTATTTGGAAGACGATGTGGACCAGACGCTGGAACAACAAGCCGTGCAGGTTGCAGAGGTGGCCAAGCTCTTTGTTCAAATCCAAGAGCTGGACCGAAGTCAAACGGTGCATCTGGAATTGTTGCCGCCTGAACCCAAACCGCCCGTGGTGTTTCGAAACCCCGCATTGTATTTGAAAATGCGGAATATGAGACAACAGTTGATTGGGATGGCGTATGCTTCCTTCTGTCGCAGTCCAAACTGTAAGTGCGACAAGGCATTGTGGGCACATGCGCAGCGATGCGACCTGGAATCCTGCGAGGTTGCGAATTGTGCGGTTGTGCGTTCCGCATGGCAACATTTTATGACGTGTCCGAAAGAGTGCCTGATTTGTGCACCCTCTCGGCGCATCCTGCGCAACCGAAAACGTCTTTGTTTCATGGAAACAATGCTCTGTTCGGCGGCTGACAGAAGCGCGGAGTTGGTAAAGGACATGATGAGTGAATCGTTTCCACACGTGGATGTCGAGTTCGTGATGGATGAAGATTCGTCGGGCGATGACGAGGAGGACGAGGATGAGGACGAGGACGAGGACGAGGACGTTTGAATCAAATGGTTATCCAACAGTGATCGGGACGCAGGGGCATGCCGGGACAAACCATGTTGTAAAGATAAAAAGCCGCGTCATGCCTAGACTGCGGCGTATATTTCCAATTCCATGTATCTAAAATGAACATGTTGTGACCCATGTTCGGAATGTCCAGAAGCCCAGACCGTGTTATCAACAGAACGTCATGGAGTGCGTGCAAGAATCCTGCGAAAAAGTGCGTCGATGGCAAAACGGATTGCGAGGTTTGTTGTGTTTGTAAGCTCATCGACAAGCTTATCGACAGTTCCAACACGGCTTCATCGTCCACAATCATGTGGGTATCGCGAAATACATAGAGAGCCAGCACGGTGTCCTTGGATTGGAGAGTAAACACGAACCACTGGTTGGATTGAATGCGGGCTTGGAGTGCCGTCAGTTCGGGAAATATCAAGACGTCAAAGGAGGAGTCTTTCGACAAATCATAGAGTATATCCATCAGGGGGTGCGCGTGTTGGATGCGGTGTACCGTGTACGGTGCTGGCAGAGGCGGCTTTTTAATTTCCGCCAAGGGAAACCGATTGACCGTGAATTTTACCAGGGGCACGATTCCTTCACTCAAGTCCACGTCTTTGCGGAAAAGAGAACAGGAAATGTGTTTCCCACTTTGACGACGTTGGTTCGCCTCGTGTGTTTGAAGCAACGTGCGGATGCTGTCGACGTGCCTCTCGCCCACTTCGCGATGCATCACCACCACGTCCCAGTAGTACACATACTCGATGGGACTCGAGTTGCGGAACACGAACCGCACTGGATATGCGACCACGGCGCCCAAGATGACTGCTGCCGCTGCATCAGAATCCAAGAGAATGTTGGAATCACGGTACATGGAAACCCAACACGGTGCCGTCGCATGATGACTACACAGCACGGTCAAGTCTTCCATGCGCAATGTGTATGTCACATCTTCGGACGGAATGTAATGACACTGAATCGTGTCGAGGAGGGCGGCACGTTCTTCCTCCATGAGGTCGAGAAAGGCCGCTGTTTTCACGCGATTCGGCTGAAAATACTTTGTTGGAAGGGCGGACCCGTGTTGAATGACAAAGGGCTTCGATGCCAAATATCGCCATACATCGTAGGAATGAAAGACGGGCTGAAGACTCCAAAATGGAAAACGGATTCGTATCCACGCAGCAATGGCCAAGACGAGAAAAAAAGTTGCCACAAAGACGTATTCCAACATTCACTATCATCTTCGTGCGATTTATTTTACAAAATCAATACGCAGTAGCCCTATTAATAACATGGTTAACTTTCTTACAAATATTTTCACACAGGCTTGCTTCGCTCGCCCTTCGTTACACAAAAGATACAATTATTTCCAACACACCCACGCAGTCGCGAAAGACTTGGGCATTCAGGTAGGCCACATTCTCGGCTTGTGTGTTATGCGGAATCGACGGAAGGGACCCCGAGGTATTTACCTGGAGCGCGTTCAAAGCGGTTTGTTGCGCCGCCATCCAACGCAGTGATCCACAGAGCAGCGTCTGGATAAGCGGATAGCGGCGGCTCCAATTGAAATTGCGAATGTAGGTCACACGAGCCTCATGGAGTCCAGCGACGCGTTGCGCCTTTTCTTCGACGGTGAGGCGGACACGCTCGTCCGGATCGAAAAATTCTTCGTCCTCGGGATCATTGTCGTTGAGACACATGCCGTATCCCGTCACGGCGCTCCTAGACGGGCCTTGACCCGTGGTCAAAACGTCGGGATCCATGCCTTTGGAAATGAGATAGTGACACACTTCCGGATAGTCGTTAAAGGCGGCGAGATGAAGAGCGTTGCATCCTCGGACATAGTAGTCGGTCGGCAACATGTGGGCCTTCCAGTCCAGATTTGCATGGAAACGTTCGGTCAAGACTTCAACCACGTCCAAATGCCCTTCCATCGCGGCCAAAATGACTGGAGTAAATCCGTGCACATCTGGCTCGTCGACAGTCTGTCCATCATCCAACTCGGCATTTCCATCGAAATAGATGGCCAAAGAATGGAGTCCCAATTCCGCCGCGCGATGAATCGACATGGACTGGGGGCATTCACAATGAGGTGAATATTCGTCGCAGCTCAGACACACCCGATGCGTCGGCATGCACGTAAAGGGCGGATCCATGAAAACAAAGGTGTGCACAAAGGTGTGCAAAGCTGGTCCTCCAAGTATCGGGTGTTTTGTTTGATGATAGATAGTTATTTGCAAAACGGGCAATTGCTAAGCCCGAGCAATTTCTGGGTCTTGTTGGAATGTTGGAACCACGTCAAAGTTTTATTTCGCATTCAAAAAGTTGAACAACATATTGTCGGGATTGTGATTCTGTATTTCGCCACAAATCAGTTGTGCCGATTCGTACATTTTGCGCAAGACATCATTGGGCGCACTCGTTCCAACACGAACAAATCCCTTGTTCATTAAAAAGCGTTTGACTTCTTCTATGGGTTTTTGACGAATTTCGTGGGTTTTGGACAAGACTCGATTCCGCAATGTTTTGTTGGACACGAGTACCGAAACTTGCGACTTGTTTTTCCCCACATGATAGGTGCGACGAACCGTGCGTTGTTGCCGAGGTAGAATGGGCGGTTTTGAGCGTTCCAACAACGACTGTGTCTGACGAATTTCATTGCCTTTCCAGGACGACGCTGCTGCTGCTGCCGCTGCCGCTGCCGATGCTGCTGTAGGTCCGAGCACGAGGGGAGCAGCGGACACTGCTTCCTCGGAAGGGTTTGTAAAAGGTAACATGGCACCCGGAATGTCTTCTACACGTCCATTACTGTTCCAGCCCAAGGTTGCCGCTGCATTCTTTGGATTGTAAAGTGGACTCGTATAGGGAGGAGGACGAATCTGTGGCAAAGGTTGTTGTTGTTGGATGGGCGGTCGTTGTTTTTGAGTTTGATTCCATGCTCGAAAGGTCGGCAAGTTGCCGTTTCGGAGACACCCCCACTGAGGTACCGGTTTCGGGACGGGGGGCGCCAAATGCATCGACGAGGGGGGTTGTTGATATAAATCAAAAGGCATGACCAGACTCACATTCTCGTCCATCAAGGAGGGTACTTCGTACGGCACAGCGGCGGCAGCAGAACGATGCTTCAAGGTTTGATTCATGTATGCGTGCTGTTGTTGCTGTTGCTGTTGCTGTTGCTGTTGTTGTTGCTGCGTGAGTGACATCAAATAATCCAGCGACTTTCGGAAATCATCATCCTCGGCAACGGCAGAAGAATCACGCAATTGCACATCTCCGTCCAACAATTTGCGATAATTCTTTTCTTGTTCCGTGCGTATGAATTTCAACACATGATTCCGTCGCACCGTTTTATTTTTGTCTGCTGCTGCAGTTGTACTACGGGGTTTGATGGCGTGAGAGGGTGGTCGTTTCTTTTTGGTCATGGTAAATAGGTCCGGGTTTATCGTAATGGTTTTCGTTTTGCTGCCGCCGCCGCCGCCGCCGCCATCTTGCATTCTTCTGTTGCGGTTGCACTCTATAGATAAAATCCGGGAATTTCATAAGTCACTTTCTTCTTACGATTCGATTTTAAACGTTGGTACCCTTCGTCCAAGTCCGAAAGCGTCAATTGTTTACGCGCAGTGTCGTCATCGACGATTTTTCCGAAAATGCGTCGACCGTGGCAGCATTTGCAGTACGAAAACAACAACTCCATGTCGCGTCCAAAATTGGGGAAATCCCCCTTGTGTTTCTCAAACCACGCGACTGCAATGGGGACGGCGGTCCACCCATTATCCGCCACTTTTTTCAGAAACATGTCGCGCAAATCTTCGGCCGAATACTCATCCATGACAAACCGCCAGATGAAGCGGGATTCGAGGCCGCGGTTGGCCGTGAAAATGGTCTCGGTCAAATCCGATTCGTACCCCGCCAAAATCACCATGAGTGAGGCCTTGTGGTCACTCATGGCCTCGCACAGCGTATCCAAACACTCTTTGCTGTAGCTGTCATTGCCGATGTTGTCTCGCGTTGCCAAGGAATACGCCTCATCAATGAACAAACATCCCCCTAAACATTCCTGTATCACCTTGCTCGTCTTTATCGCAGTTTGGCCCAAATACCCGCCAATCAAATCACTGCGGGTCACCTTTTTAAAAATGACCGGGGTCGCATCCAACGACAACGTCGGAGGTTTCTTCAACACTCCCAATTTGGCATACATGTTGCCTAAAATCTTGGCGATTTCCGTCTTGCCCGTACCGGGAGGACCACACAGTATCGTATGCAAAAAGTCCGAGTCTTTCCCGTCGGTGTGCAAGTGCTGGACAAAATAGACGAGTTGGTCTAAAATTGCATTCTTGAATTTGGTCAACCCTATCAGTGCGTGGAGTTGCTCCAGCTCCGATTGAATGGCTACCAGGGCTTTCAGGTCAATGTTGTACTCGACGTGTTCTTGAAACGTTGGACCATGTGTGCGCACGAGTTCGACCAGGTCGCCAAACACGCGAATGTCAATCTCAATGTGTTGTTGGTGTTTGCGCTGATGTTGGTTTGTTTCTTCTGCGACCAGGGATGGTGGACCCGCTTCGTCGCAGGTGGGCATGTTTCGTCGCCTCCTCTTCGAAGACGACGAATGTTGCTGCTGCTGGTTCAGAAGTCGCGGATTTAAATATGTGTCAAATATGTGATTGCTCATTTTCAAAAGAGAAATCAAGTCTTCTGGATGATGCGTTTCTTTGTGGCGCAAACGTTCCAACATTTCATTCATGATTGTTGTCAAGGGGGCTCATGTGTTTATGTCCATTCCTTTGTCCCTTGTTCCATCATTCACTGCGCCGACGCCCCCCTGGAACGCACATCCTGTTGCACACCTGCACAAAGAAATGGATTTTCAGTTGCGTTCTCGCAAACGCAATGCCAAATCCATGGTGTTTACGGCTCCGTTGGAATCGGCGTTGACCATGTTGGTCCCACACTCGGCTGGAAAAGTGGCCGATGTGATTACCAAAGACGTGACCAAGGGCGAGGTGACAATCAAGGACGAGGTGAAGGTGACTACCAAGGACGAGGTGAAGGTGACTATCAAGGACGAGGTGGAGGTGATCAAGGAAGAGGTGGAGGTGACTACCACGGACGAGGTGGAGGTGACCACCAAGAAAGTGACCGCAGAGTACAATGTCGAGCAAGCCTATGAGCTGTTGGACGCCTACTTTTGTGGCCAGCATCTCGACCGTCTCGTGCGACATCAAATCGAGTCCTACAATTATTTCATTATGCACCAGTTGCCGAAAACCATTCAGATGTTCAACACGGTCACGATTCGTTCCGAAAACGACTACGTGGCGGACAAGGGACAGTACTATCTCGAAATTCACATCCGCTTCGAGAACTTTAAAATGTACCCGCCGCAAATCCACGAAAACAATGGTGCAACCAAGATTATGCTCCCCCAAGAGGCCAAATTGCGCAATTTCACGTATGCCTCGGTCATGACCGTCGATGTCCACATCGAGTACGTGGTTCGCAACACGGAAGCGATGGACACGCCGCACATTCTCGAAAAGGTCATTCCCAAGGTCAACATTGGCAAAATGCCCATCATGCTCAAGTCGGACGTGTGTGTCCTGCACCAGAACCGCCACATCCATTCCGCCTTTACCGGCGAGTGCCCCTTTGATTGCGGCGGCTATTTCATCATCAAGGGGTCTGAAAAGACGGTTCTCGGACAGGAACGCGCGGCCGAAAACAAGATTTACGTCTTTGAAGACAAGGGGTCCACCAAATGGTCCTGGTCGGCCAAAATCAACTCGGTGCCGGATTACAAGTGCATTTCCCCCAAACAAATTGAAATGACCATTTCCAGCAAAAACAACGGATTTGGCTACGGTCTCTGGCTTCACATTCCCCGCATCAAGGCACCGATTGAACTCTTTGCCGTGTTTCGTGCGTTGGGAGTCATGTCCGACAAGGCCATGTGCGAGTATGTCGTTCTCAACGTGACCGACGACGTGGTCAGTCGTCAGACGCTGTTGTTGAAAAAATTGCAGGCGTCCATCTTTGATGCCAACAAGTGGAATACTGCCGAAGAGGCACTCAAGTACATTTCGGGATACGCTGGATTTACGCCCATCAAGATGGACGGCGAGACGGGAAACCGCAAAAGGGTGGAATTCACGCGCGATGTGTTGGACCACGACTTGTTCCCCCACTGCACTACCAAGGCACAAAAGCTCTACTTTTTGGGCTACATGGCCTCGCGATTACTGCAGACCAGCATGGGATGGATTCCCACGACGGACCGCGATTCCTACGTCAACAAACGCATCGACTTGACGGGACCTCTCTTGAACAATTTGGTGCGCAATCATTTCAACAAGGTGGTCAAGGAGCTGCAGAAACTCACGGTGCGCGAAATCAACCAGGGGTCGTGGCGTTCCACCGAAGATGTCGAAAATATCATCAATACGACCAACATTGACAAACTCATCAAATCCACCACCATTGAAAACGGCATCAATCGTGCCCTGTCCACTGGCGATTTTTCCATCAAACAGTCCAACAGCAGCAAAGTCGGCGTGGCCCAAGTCTTGAATCGGTTGACCTACGTGGCCAGTCTGAGCCACTTGCGTCGCATCAATACCCCATTGGAGAAAAGTGGCGAACTCATTGAGCCGCGCAAACTGCACTCTTCGACATGGGGCTACTTGTGCAGCGCCGAGTCTCCGGAGGGTCAGTCCATTGGTGTGGTCAAAAACGTTTCCTTCATGACACACATTACCATTCCTTCGCACGCTGCCTCTCTCTATGCCTCCATTTTGCCTCAACTTGTGCGCGTCGACGACGTGACTTCTCCCCGCGACCTGTCGGACAAGGTCAAGGTCATTATCAATGGGTGTTGGGTTGGAGTCACAGATTCCCCCTTGGAACTGTACCGGGACATTCAAGACAAGAAATTGCGTGGAATCATCAATGTGTACACTTCCGTGGTGTTGGACTATGCGCTCATGGAAATTCGCGTGTGTAACGACGGGGGGCGGCTCGCCCGACCCTTGTTGCGGATATCGAACAAAGAGGACGAGAAGCGACGACAATCGAGCGAGCATCATCCCATCGACAATTTGGTTCTGACGCGAGAAGTATTGGACGGCGTCAAGACCAAAGACATTGGGTGGAACGATTTAATGTTGACGGGTTCGCGCATTCCCGAAGCCGTGGTGGAATACATTGACCCCGAGGAACAAAATTTTGCCTTGGTGGCCATGCGGCCATCGCCAAGGGCGGCCATGCGGCCATCGCCAACGGCGGCCATGCGGCCAGCACCACCAAAGGCCGACACGGACAACGGGCTTTCCGACACAAAGCCCGTGCGATGTATGCCATACACGCATGCCGAGATTCATCCCAGCACCATTTTCGGCGTCTTGGGTTCCTGCATCCCCTTTCCCGAGCACAACCAGGCCCCACGCAATACGTACCAGTGCGCCATGGCCAAACAAGCCATTGGCGTCTATGCCACCAACTATGACCAACGCATGGACAAGACCGCCTATGTGCTGACCTATCCGTCCCGTCCGCTGGTCGATACGCGGCTCATGAATATGATTCAACTTAATCGGATTCCGTCGGGGTGTCAGGTGCACGTGGCCATTATGAGTCACACGGGCTATAATCAGGAAGATTCGGTGCTCATCAATCAAGGGGCCATTGACCGGGGTTTGTTTTTGACAACGATTTATCATACGGAAAAGGACGAGGACAAGAATATCATTCGCGACCAAATCATCCGGTGCAAGCCGGACCCGGTCCGGACCAAAGGGGTCAAGTTTGGCAATTACAGCAAACTCAATGCCCACGGATTCATACCCGAAAACACGCAGGTGGAGAACCGCGACGTTCTCATTGCGAAAATCGTGCCCATCAAGGAAAACCGCAACGACCCCACGAAAATCGTCAAGTACGAAGACCAGAGCAAGACGTTTCGCACCACGGAAGAGACGTACGTCGACAAGAATTTCACGGGCCGCAATGGCGACGGCTACAATTTCGCCAAGACGCGCATCCGAATTTTGCGCAAGCCCGTGTTGGGGGACAAGTTGGCCAGTCGCGCCGCACAAAAGGGCACCATTGGCAACATTATCCCAGAATGCGACATGCCGTTTACCAAAGAGGGATTGCGACCCGACATTATCATCAATCCACATTGCATACCTTCTCGCATGACGATTGCCCAGCTCAAGGAGACGCTGTTGGGCAAAGTGTTGATAGAACTGGGACTGTTTGGCGACGGCACGAGTTTTACGGAACTGGGCATTCCCTCGATTGCCGAGGAATTGCAAAAGCTGGGGTACGAGAGTTGTGGCAACGAATTGTTGTACAATGGCATGACGGGGGAACAATTGGAAACGTCGACGTTCATCGGTCCCGTGTTTTACCAACGTTTGAAACACATGGTCAACGACAAGCAACATAGCCGGGCCATTGGACCCATGGTCAATTTGACGCGACAACCGGCGGAAGGACGGTCACGCGACGGGGGGTTTCGCGTGGGCGAAATGGAACGCGACGTCATGTTGGCCCATGGCATGTCGCGATTTTGCCGCGAACGTCTGTACGATTCGTCGGACAAGTATGCCGTGCACGTGTGCAACCATTGCGGGATGATGGCCGCTTTTAATGACGGAAAACATCGTCGGACCTTTGCCAAGGACGATTTCACGGTGCATCTGTGTGCGACGTGCGACAATACCACAGACTTTTCACGGGTGGAAGTGCCGTACGCCTACAAATTGCTGTCGCAAGAATTGCAGACGATTAACGTGGTGCCGCGCTTGATTACGGCTGCACCGTAAGACTTGAAAGCTCCGTCCTGTTGTATTGTTGTGACATGTGTGACGAAAAGGGTATAAAAATGATGTTTGTTGCAAAACGGTGGATTCCTTTAAACCGCGCGATCTTTAAAAAATCATTTTGACCATTGGGAATAATATTTTATCTTTACGCCAAAAGATAAAATAATGCCGTATCACCTTAGCAATCGCTTTCTGACAGGTTCGAACTGCCGGCCACTCGATTAACAGTCGATTAAACAAGGATTAAAATCCTTTGTGCTCTACCACTGAGCTAAGAAAGCATTAAGGTGGAGAGGAGATGCAAGTCCCTACACACGTGGCGAAACATGTAGGCTTCGTGGTCGTCCTCCCACAATCCAACAAAGCGCTTCGTCTTTATATCCTTTTTTTTTGAGATATATGTACACACATGTTTGGTTGTCAATCCTCATCCCCATACTTGGCTATCAATTGATGTTTCCCGAAAGTCTCCAGACCTCTCGTCATGGAAAGTTCCAGGAATACATTTGACCCCGATGTAGACGGCTCATAATGCCAGTTTAGAAGAGAAAACATGAAACGGGAATAATTCTGAGCATTATGCGCCGGAGGCCATACACGTCCTCTCACAGATGCCTTGGAGTGGGTAAGTTAAACGGTTTCAACGAATGAAAAAAAATCTGGCGTATGTTATAATGACTAAAATAACTGGAATTGATTTGACATCCGCCGAAGGTTGCTCTTTTTGGAATGACCTAACACTCGCCACGTCTGAAGAAAAGAAACCGATCATGAATGGGCTTTACACAGAATATGATTGCGAACAAAAAATAGAGGATGTAGCCAACAAAAAACGGTCATTCAAAGATAAAATGAAGAAATTCGGATTCAGTGATGCTATCATCGAACAATATCTTCCTGAATTAAAACTTCGAACGGATAAGGATATTTTACAGTCAATTTCAACTACCCCCCAAATCTTTAACACAATTGACAACCCCCGTCAAAAAGAATTGTTAACGTATATTGGATTGGGAAATAGCGAAACAGATGAAAAAATAAGGGGCTTTGGAAATGTATTGAAAGAAGAATTAACTACATTACTTCATACAATGGATTCGTCGTACAAGATTGAAAACTTTGATCATTTATACGAGAAAGTCAAATCACATTTAAAGAAAAACAACAAAGTTGAAGCGGAACTAGATATTATAAAAATGCTACAATTTTATGTATTTTCACTACGAAATCCATATATAAAACTGGTGAACAGAAAACAATCAACATCTTATATAAAGCCTGAAAAGAGTACAGACGTTGATGAATTTCAAGAGAAAATAAAAAGTGATGGATATACCGGTGAACTCACAATTGATACAGAACTTGACACCATTTTAAAAAAATATGAATCTGTAAACGAAGTAACTCAAGAACTCCAATCCGCATCAGAAGAAAAACAAAAATTAGAAAAATATGTAGTAGTAATAACAGAGAAGAGATTTAAAGATTTAAAAAAAGCAGATAAAGAAGAGACAGAAAAAATTAAAGCAGAATCGGCTGCTAAAATAAATAATTTAAACAAGCTGATTTCCGAAGGCGAGAATTTTGTAACGGAATTGAAAAAGAAATTAAACATCGTTCGCATAGAGGTTTATACAAGACTTTTAGAGGAATCGATTACAGAACTAGATTTAGAAGGATTTTTTAAAAAAATTCAAGACGAAATGAGTGTAATACTATCATCACCCGAAAAGAGTGGAGGAAGAAAACGAAACATACGAACGATGAGCTTGGAACGTTCTCATGGATTTCGGCAACGGCCCATTTTGCACAAATCTAGAAAAACGAAACGACGACAGAACAAACGTAGACGAACACAGAAGCGCTAGACATCGTATACCAAACTGTCAAACGCCAATTTTCAGTAAGATTACTTGCATTGCATGATTGTGAATGTGACCAAAACCAGTGCCACTCAAATGCCCATGTTGGATATGGTCCAACATGAGCATTCACCCCCCTTCCTCAATAATGCGCGGTCGATGAAATGACGGATGCAACTAAAATGCGTCGTAGCGAACCCCGAGGTTTAGAAAAAATGTATGTATAATAGTTATACATGACCCGAGTACGGCATTTGGGAAAAGTGCGGTCGAGGCATACACGAAAAATCAATGGTGGTGCGCATACGTGTCTTTTTAATTCAGGAACTTACAAAAAACTAATGGAAAGTGACGATCCTAAAAATTACTTTAAAGAACGTAGTCTCGCTTGCACTAACAATGATTGGAAGGAACACTTCGGAGAAGGACAAGAGCCATGGAAAAGCCTTACAGATGAAGAGAAGGAAAACCGCTTCAATACAGTTTTACAATATCTTTCAGAAAAAATACAAAAGTTTAAAGATCAAAGAATACCAGAACCCGCCCGTTCTAAAGAATTTAATCAATTACTACAAGCACATTATAAGAGAATACAACAAGAAACGGAAACAAAACGTTCAGAAATACGACAAGAAAATGAAGAAAAAATAACGGCCAAAGATTTGGTCCCTCTCCGTGAAAAAATTATTACTTCTATTTCAAACTATGTTCCCAATAAACTCGATAAAGTGCGTAAATGGTTTAGTGATTATCCGAAACAAGAAAAAGAATTCCTAGCGGATGTTGAAAACAGATTCAAAGATTCTGAGTACTATAATCCAAAGAATATTATCAAAACAAATAATGTGACCGTGGATGATTTGAAAGCTGCAGAATGTTTCAATGTAGATGAATCACACGTGATTGATGTGTTACCCACATTTGTAGATTATCCGGAGGAGGATTTATCGAATATGAGAGGAAGTTATTTCTATAGATACATAGATCAATGTGATACAGAACATAAATACGGCTCGAAAACGGGAGCGCAAAATGTAAAGGTTATTCATGTGATTCAAATGTTGGGGGGAAACGGTAACGGTATTACTTATGAGATGGACGGTAAGCGCTATGCTAAGCGGCAAGGTTCTCACATAGAAAAAAGTGAAAGGTCCGCATTTATTGAAAATAATAAGCCATTATCGATACGCAGCGCTCTTGTGTACAACGAAGAACGTGATGAATTTGAACAAATATCGAAACAAGAAACTGCTCAGTTGAGCTACTTACTGAATGAATATACCGTATTGTATTCAATTTGTAAGTGTAATGATACAGAGCTGAAAGTAGGTGAAAAGTACGAGGTTGGAGAGGGTAAATACACAGTCACTGTACAAATTCACTCTATTAAAGTCCTGTATAAAATAGATGAAACCTCTGGAATGTCTACGAAAAATCTTAGTGTTAACTTTTCGAAATGCGAAGATATAACTGGTATGCGAGAGCAAACAATAAACAGAAATGTATTGGAAAATACATTGGAAGCAGAAGCATCAGAGTTACTGAAAGAATTGAAGAAAATTAAACCTACCCAGATACTTATTATGCAATTTTTAAACTCTCAGGAAAATAAAGATGGAGATTTTGCAAAAAAGTTCGAGACATTCATAGGTAAAGTCCAAAACATAAAGGACCCTACCAAAAAAGAAATCAGCACATTCAATGATGTTATGACTAATTTATCTAAAAAATTTGGACTAGGTCTAAATGGGTCGGTTGATAAAGACATTAAAGAGAATTATGAAGTTAAAGCTTTTGAAACTGAAATAAAAGAAAATAAACGATTTTCTAATTTACCAAGAGGTTTAACAAGTCAAGGGAGTCTTGCGCAAACGAACGCAGAGGAAAAAGCTGAAGCAGCAGCAAAGGCTGAAGCAGCAGCAAAGGCTGAAGCAGCAGCAAAGGCTGAAGCAGCAGCAAAGGCTGAAGCAGCAGCAAAGGCTGAAGCAGCAGCAAAGGCTGAAGCAGCAGCAAAGGCTGAAGCAGCAGCAAAGG
>Ga0209135_1000293_pt1 | contig 18040 bp, 7 predicted proteins | sample LauGreSBDMM110SD_4_FD_187570 | JGI IMG/M metagenome (GOLD analysis project Ga0209135, IMG submission 187570) | Freshwater lake microbial communities from Lake Michigan, USA - Su13.BD.MM110.SD (SPAdes) (version 3) | ecosystem: Environmental > Aquatic > Freshwater > Lake | place: Lake Michigan, USA... | reverse complement strand
CGTCGAATATTGCAGGCGATTCTGCGGATGTTTCGGGAGTGGCGATACCTTATACTATTCCCAACCCACTACAAATAGTCGCATTGACTCCCGGTAATTCGTATATTGATGTTTCTTACGCGGACCCATCCTTTAATGGCGGACGGCCGATTCTCGGCTACCGATACTCGTTGGACGGAACATACTATACTATCATGGATGCGAATCCATACCGTATTACAGGACTCCAAAATGGGGCGACGGTTGCGGTTTGGATAGATTGTTCGAACATTGCCGGTGATTCGGCGGATGTTTCGGGAGTGGAAATACCCTATACCGTTCCAGACCCACCTATCCTCGTTTCATTAACTCCGCGCGATTCGTCCATTGATGTTTTGTATGCTGACCCATCCTTTAATGGCGGCCGACCGATTCTGGGCTACCGCTATTCAATCAACGGCGCAAATTATTCGGACATGACCACTAATCCATTCCTGATTTCCGGTCTCGCGAACGGGCATGAAACATCTGTCTGGATTCGTACGTACAACGCTGCCGGCGATTCGACAGACACGTCGGGTTCAGCAATACCATTTACTGTTCCGGATCCTGTGACGGCATTGGTATTGACTCCAGGTAACGCGTCGATTACAGTTGAATATACCGACCCATCATTCAACGGTGGTCGACCTATAACCGAATATCGGTATTCGCTGGACGGAATCTATTACTCGACCATGCCGACCAATCCATACACGATTACTGGACTTCAAAACGGTGTTCCAACTGCAGTGTGGGTCGATGCTTCCAACGAAGCCGGCGATTCCATCGATGTTTCTGGAGTCGAAACGCCTTACACTGTTCCCGACCCAGTTCGGATTGTGTCGTTGATACCCGGCAACGCGCAATTAGAACTGACCTACGAGGACCCATCGTTCAATGGCGGCAGACAGATTCAAGGGTATAGCTATTCGTTGGATGGAACAACGTACTTGCCACTCTCGTCAAATCCGTATACTATACCGAATCTCCAGAACGGCGAGACAACATCCGTTTGGGTAAAAACATTCAACATTGCTGGATATTCCGCCGATGCATCGGCGTCGGAAATACCGTACACTGTTCCGGATATACCTACGCTTGTTTCACTGACTCCCGGTGTGTCCAGTATTACCGTATCATATGCGGATGCGTCGTTCAATGGAGGCAGACCAATCATCGGCTATCGATATTCATTTGATGGAATAACCTACTCTCTCATGCCAACGAACCCATACACCATCGAAGATATTCCAAATGGTCAAACAACGGCGGTCTGGATAGATTGCTCCAACATTGCGGGTTATTCAGGCGATGTCTCGGGAACAGCAATACCGTATACCATTCCCGAACCACTCACACTGATTTCACTGATACCCGGAAACGGTACGATACAAGTATCATATGCCGACCCCCTATTTGATGGAGGAAGACCGATAACAGAATACCGCTACTCGTTGGACAGAATAACGTATTCCAACATGACCACCAACCCATATACAATTGAGGGCCTACAGAATGGCCAATCTACCACGGTATGGTTTGATTGTGTCAATCTCGCGGGAAATTCCGACGACGTTTCTGGAACAGAAATACCATACACAGTTCCGGATAAGCCGATTATCGAAGCGTTGATACCCGGAAATACATACATTGATGTGTCTTTTTCGGAGGCACCGTTCAATGGCGGTCGTCCAGTATCGTCCTTCGAATATTCGACTGACCAGGTCAGCTATTCCGTCATGAACGCCAGCCCGTATCGCGTTTTTGGTTTGACCAACGGCCAATCCGCTACCATCTGGATTCGTAGTATAAATCTTGCTGGATATTCCGCGGATACTTCCGGTTCCGAAATTCCCTATACTACCCCCTACACTCCCTTTATCATTTCACTGACTCCTGGTGATGGAACAATTCTCGTCAACTATACCGAATCACCGTTCGACGGCGGAAGACCCATCCTCGGCTACGAGTATTCATTTACTGGGGCGGAATATGTTCCAGCGGGTCCCAGTCCATTCCTCATTACCAATGTACAAAATGGCCAACGCATCGATGTGTGGTTGCGCTCCTATAACATCGCAGGCGGCTCTCCAAGTTCGATTTCATTCACTATACCCTACCGTATCCCTGACTCGCCCACTTTGGTTTCACTGACTCCTGGCGACACGTATATAGTGGTATCATATTTGGCGCCGGTATTTAACGGCGGACGCCCAATTACCGAATACCGGTATTCCACAAACCAAACCGATTACTACCCAATGAGCGCAAGCCCATACACAATTACAAACTTACAAAACGGCCTACTTACTACGGTATGGATAGACGCGGTGAATGCTGCCGGCAATTCTGCAGATGCGTCTGATTCGACTATACCCTACCGTATCCCTGACTCGCCCAATTTGATTTCGCTTACTCCCGGTAATCAATTCATCGACGTCTCCTACAGCGCACCATTATTCAACGGCGGGAACGAACTCATTGGATATCGATATACTCTCAATCAATCCACCTATTATATCCTCGGACCCAGCCCATACCGCATCACCGGGCTAACCAACGGACAAAACACCACAGTATGGATTGATGTATCGAACGCAGCAGGGTATTCCGACCAAGTGTATGCGTCGACCACTCCCTATACTTTACCCGGACCACCTCAATTGTATTCCCTTGTTCCCGATAATACAACCATACAAGTCAACTTCGATTATCCACTGGATGACGGAGGAAACGCAATTATCGGATACCGATACTCCATCGACGAAGGCAATACCTACGTTGATATGGGAACACAACCTGGCGCCTATACCATAACCGGTTTAACCAATGGCCAAACCTATGTGGTCCAAATCGACGCATCCAACGCTGCCGGATATTCCATCGATGTATCGTTAGCCGAAATTCCCTACACCGTTCCGCTCGCGCCGCGTTTAGAGGTGTTGATTCCAGGCAACGGATTCTTGGATATCTCATTTGATGCGCCAGCGTTCGATGGCGGCCGACCTTTGTTGGAATACCGATTCGCGTTGGATGACAACCAAACATACGATTATTTAGCACAAACACCGGGAGTCTATCGGATTTCGAATCTTGAAAATGGACAATCCTATGTGGTTCGACTGAATGTCTCGAATATTGCGGGGTATTCCGCCGATGCATCTTTAGCCGAAATTCCATTCACCATTCCGCTCGCGCCGCGTTTCGAATCCTTGACTCCCGGAAACGGTTTCTTGGATGCGTCCTTTGACGCACCATCTTTCAATGGTGGCAGACCGGTAATCGGATACCGTTATTCTTTGGATGGAGGACAAACATACACCTATTTAGGCGAAACAACGGGAGTCTATCGGATTCCGAATCTAAACAACGGTCAATCATATGTAGTCCAAATCGACGCATCCAACGTGGCTGGTTATTCTATCGATGTATCTTTAGCCGAAATACCCTTCACTATTCCTCTTTCTCCACGGTTGGAATCCTTGACTCCCGGAAACGAGTTCTTGGATGTCTCGTTTGATGCACCATCTTTCAATGGTGGTAGACCAGTGTTCGGATACCGGTATTCGTTGGACGGTGGACAAACATACAATTATTTAGGCGAAACATCGGGAGTCTATCGGATTTCCAATCTTGAAAATGGACAATCTTATGTGGTCCAAATCGACGCATCCAACGCGGCCGGTTATTCTATCGATGTTTCGTTGGCCGAGATTCCATTCACCGTTCCTCAAACCCCGCAGTTAGATACTGTCGATTCCGGAAATGGAACATTGACTCTCAATTATTCCCCGCCAAATTTCGACGGAGGCAGACCGGTGTTAGGATACCGTTATCAGTTGGATTCAGACCCCCCGGTAGATATTGGGTTAACCGTAGGACAATACACTATTACGGGTTTAACCAATGGGCAAAGGTATTCGGTTCTCATGGACGCGTCGAATATAGGCGGATACTCTGGAAAATCGGGAACATACGCAACACCATACGCTAAGTCTACTCCGCCACGGCTTTTCGCGTTGATACCTTCCAATAGACAAATTGACATATCGTTTGGCTATCCCACAAACGACGGCGGGTCAACTATAAGCGATTTCCGATACTCCATTGATGGAGGAGAAACATACACATCAATGGGCTCTCGGCCATTGGTATATTCCATTCGCGAGCTAACCAATGGTCAACTCTATGTTGTCCAGATAAACGCCGGAAACGACGCTGGGTATTCGACCGATGTGTCTTTGGCCATGATACCATATACCACTCCCGACCCACCCCAGTTGTTCGCGTTGATTCCGCACTCCGAACAAATCGACATTTCATTTGGTTCGCCACTGTTCAACGGTGGAAACGCGGTAATCGGATACCGCTATTCGGTCGACGGTGGAGAGTATATCCCCATTGGAACTGAACCGGGTGTCTATACAGTGAGCGGATTGACAAATGGAATATCGTATAGTATTCGGGTCGACGCGTCGAACAACGCAGGATATTCTGTTGCAAGTACGGCACTCTCGATGATACCATACACGGTTCCAAACCCTCCACAAATCTTTTCACAAACGGCCGGTTTCGGGACAATTGGATTCTCGTTTGGAACGCCACTTTTCGATGGCGGGAATGCAGTGATTGGTTATAGATATTCAATTAATGACGGAGACACATACACGGATATCGGAGCACAACCGGGAGACTATACCATTCCCGATTTGGAGAATGGTGAATCATATACGGTTTGGCTGGAAGCGTACAATTTGGCAGGATACTCGACTCCAGCAACGTTCACGGATATACCATATACGACTCCCGACCCACCCCGATTGTTCGCGTTGATTCCTGGAAATGGTTATATCGATATTTCGTTTGGGTCGCCTCTGTTCGACGGTGGACGCGAAGTGGTGGGATACCAGTATTCCGTCGACGCAGGTGATTATGTCGAGATGCCCATTGACCGTCGTGTTCCTGGTTTAGAAAATGGCAGGCAATACCTCATTCGTGTTCGTGCGTATAATATCGCAGGCGCATCGGGTTATGTTGAGGCAAGTGAAACACCCTACACGGTTCCGAATACACCGACTATTATACAAATCGAACCATTAAACCAGTCTGCGTTGCTGACACTGGGACTACCTGGGTTTGACGGTGGACGACCCATTCTTGGATACCGATACTTGCTCGACAACGATGTCAATTATACCGAAATGCCCGACCCACCGCTCATTCAGAACCTAATCAACGGCACAACGTATACGATTTATGTGGTGGCTTATAACATCGCAGGCAATTCCGGATCCACAAGTTCGTCGTTTATTCCATACAGAAATGCTCAACCTCCGCAATTCTTTGCGTTGATTCCCGGAAACCAGACTCTCGATGTGTCGTTTGGCTATCCTCTCAGCGATGGCGGAAACGCGGTGACCGATTACCGATACTCGACCGATGGCGGTAATACATACACCTCCATGGGAAGCGTACCTGGAATATACACCATTCGCGACCTAACCAATGGAACCCCGTATGTAGTCCAAATTGACGCGGTCAACTCTGCTGGCGATTCCACCGACGTTTCGCTCTCGGCGATTCCCTACACGACTCCCGAACCACCACAATTGATTTCTATTGTTGCCGGAAATACAGTGGTCGATGTGTCATTCGGATATCCTCTTTCGGACGGAGGGAATACAGTGGTCGAATATAGGTATTCCGTGGATGGAGGACAAACATACACCTCGATGGGAACCGAGCCAGGAGCATACACGATACAAGATTTAGACAATGGAACAGAATACGTCGTTCGATTGAGTGCGGGCAATGCCGCTGGGTATTCCACCGTCGATACTCTCGCCACCGTTGTCCCTTATTTTGTTCCAAGCGCGCCCAGGTTAGACCCACTTATACCAGGAAACCAGAATATTACGGTTTCATTCCGAGAGCCCATATTCGACGGAGGCCGGCCGGTAATTGGATACCGTTATTCCATCGATGGCGGAGACACGTATTCGATTATTGGCGATACGCCGACCACATTTACTATTTCCAATGTAGACAATGGTCGAGAGTATGTGGTCCAAATTGACGCGTCCAATGTCGCAGGATATTCAGCAGATGTTTCCTTGGCAACTATACCGTATACTTATCCCGACCCACCGCGAATATTCGCGCTCATTCCCGGAAACGAATACATTGATCTTTCGTTTGGTGCGCCTCTCTACGACGGCGGAAACGCGGTTTCCAACTACCGGTATTCGCTGAATGGCGGAGGATATACCGACATTGGTTCTTCGACGGCTGTATACCGTATTCGAGGTCTCGACAACGGAACATCCTATACTATCCGTTTGAGTGCCGGAAATGCCTCGCCCCAGTATTCCGACGAGGTGGAAGGGACGACCATTCCGTATACGTTGCCGACTGCCCCGTTCTTAGATTCGCTGACTCCCGGGGACCAAACCATTACGGTTGCGTATAGTCCGCCATACTATAACGGTGGCGTTCCAGTCGTCGATTATTGGTACTCTATCGACAATGGCGAGGAACGTATGCGAATGGATAGCCAGCCGTATACTATCCCTGGATTGACAAACGGACAATCATACGAAATCCGCGTATTTGCCTCGAACGGCGCAGGATATTCTCCGGCTTCTTCGGCGAGTTCGACTATACCATATACTATACCACAACCACCCCAGTTGTTTGCCCTCTTTCCCCGGAACGCGCAAATCGACGTTTCGTTCGGATATCCTCTGAATGATGGTGGAAACGCGGTATCGGAGTACCGATATTCGATTGACGGAGGACAAACGTTCGTTAGTATAGGTCCAAATCCGGGAGTATATTCTATACCCGATTTACAGAATGGACAGCCATATACCGTTCAGCTCTATGCGGTCAACGCAGCGGGTATATCTGCTACCTTCTCAAGCCAGTCGACCATTCCATTCACCGTGCCCGAAACACCGCGCATTATTTCATTGACTCCCAGAAACACAGTCATCGATCTTTCGTTCGGTGAACCAGCGTTCGATGGCGGAAACGCAATCATTGGATATCGGTATTCCTTGGACAATGGCGATACCGGAATGTTAGGTTCGACACCAGGCGCATATACCATTACTGGGTTAACCAATGGCCGAGAGTATGTGGTCCAGCTCGACGCATCCAACGCGGCTGGATATTCGTCAGTTGCGCAAGCGTCTGCTACTCCATACACCGGAACAACCCCGCCGAGACTATTTGCGTTGATTGCTGGAAATACCATTATCGACATTTCGTTCGGTTATCCACTGGACGATGGCGGGAACGCGGTCATCGGTTATCGATATTCGATAGACGGCGGCCAGAATTATACATTTATGGGAACCGAACCGGGAGTCTATACCATTACGGGTTTAACCAACGCGCAGGAATATGTGGTCCAAATCGACGCGTCAAATTCGGCCGGGTATTCCACCGACGTTTCACTCTCGGAGATTCCATACACTGTTCCAGAACCGCCACAACTATTCGCGTTAAAACATGGAAATACGACCATCGACGTTTCGTTCGGCGCACCATTGGCGGACAACGGCCGACCGGTAATTGGTTATCGTTATTCGATTGACAACGGCGTGTCATACGTGTTCATTGGGTCCACTCCGGGAGTGTATACCATACCTGGTTTAACCAACGGACAAGAATATACGGTCCGTCTCGATGCATCGAACATTGCGGGGTATTCCAACGACGTTTCCGGTACAATGATACCGTATACGATTCCCTCCGCACCCACATCTGTAGTACTTTATCCAAGCAACGCCACCATTGGCCTCTCGTTCCGCGCTCCGGCATCTACCGGCGGAAACGCAGTCATTGGATACCGATACACAATTGACAATGGCGTATCGTATGTTTATATTGGAGCCAACGAGCGTCCACTCCAATCCGACGCATATACCATCGATGGGCTGACGAATGGAGAGTCATACACCGTCCGAGTAGACGCATCCAACGCGGAAGGATACTCGACCGACGTGTCCAGCACAGAAATACCATTCACTGTGCCTAATCCACCTGTGGTATTTTCGGTATCTCCTGGAAACCAATACGTCGATGTATCGTACGGCGCCCCGGCATTCAATGGAGGAAGAGCAATCACCGAATACTCATACTCCATCAGTTCGGAGGGCGGACCATACATAACATTTGGCCAAAATCCATACCAAATTACCCCGCTTTTCAACGGAACGCAGTACTTTATTCGGATACGGGCAACTAATATGGCGGGCAATTCGGATACGTCGGGAGTATTCTTGATAACACCGTACACCGTTCCAGACCCACCGACCATCGACAGCATTACTGAAGGAGAGGGAACACTGACTATTGCGTTTTCTCCCGCGGCATGGAACGGCGGTAATACAGTCTCAAATTACCAGTATTCGACCGATAATATACAGTATATTTCAATGGGACAAACTACTTCGCCGTATACCGTGCCGGATTTATCGAATGGACAGACATACCCAGTATCAATCAAAGCCGTTAACGCCGCGGGCGAGTCTGTCGCGAGCAGTCCACCATTAAACGCAAAACCATACACGGTTCCATCCGCCCCGACGATAACCAGTATTGTGGAGGGCATTAGTCAATTAACGGTTTATCATACTCTCGGATTTGACGGAGGCCGACCAATCACACAGTACGCATACTCGGTGGACGGCGGGACAAGCTATACTACTATTCAACCAGCCCAACCATTTATCATAACAACGGACGCAAACGGCGCGACGCTCGTAAATGGCCAGACATACTCGGTATGTTTCCGGGCAATCAATTTGCGCGGAAATTCGGCGGCGTCCAATATACAAACCGCCATACCGTATACTGTTCCCAGCGCACCCATACTGGATAGTTTGACCGCAAATAATCATACGATTACTCTCCAATTTACGCCGAGATTCAATGGTGGAAATGCAGTGTTCGAATACCTGTATTCGCTGAATGGAGGAACACCCGAACCGATTGGATTACCGGCGAACAACACATACACGATTTCCAATCTACAAAATGGAATCAGTTATTCAGTCGCCATCTTTGCGCGCAATAGCCGCGGCACCTCCCTCTCGTCGAACGTATTGTCGGAAATACCATACCAAACGCCCGACCCACCTACTCTCTTGACAGCCATTCCCGGCAATTCCAACATCAATATTGCGTTTTCTCCTCCTGAATGGGACGGTGGCAGGCCGATTACGACATATAAGTATTCGCTCAATGGGGCATTATACGACACCGAAGCCACCTTCACGAATTATCAGATATCAACCCTTACTAACGGAACGGCATACACAATCGGTGTTTATTCGGTAAATTTGGCGGGAATGTCTGCTATATCCAATACACTAACTACCGTTCCGTTCACTTCTCCCGATAAGCCAATTATACTATATGCGGTCAGTGCGGCCAGTCAAACCATCCACTTGTATATTTCACCCGATGTGTTTGACGGAGGAAATCCAGTAAGTAGTTATAGTTATTCGATTAACGGTGGAATATTCCGAACTACGACATTGACCAATGGCCAGTATATTGAAATCGGGGGATTAACGAATGGTGTCTCCTATGCGTTCCGTGTTCGGTCGAGAAATGGTGCCGGTGTATCCCCTCAATCCGACCCATTTAATGCTACACCGTATACAATTCCGGACGCACCAACCATTCTCTCGGTTACTCCATTAAACCGCGGATTTGCCGTTTCGTTTGAACCACCCGCGTTCGATGGGGGGACAGCTATAACTGGATATGAATACTCGATTGTTCCTCCTTCGGGCATTATATACAACACACTCTCGGCCAATGACCGTGGATTTGAAGTATATGGTTTAACGGTAGGGGTAGAGTATGCTATCCGGGTCCGTGCGATCAATGCGGCCGGGCCGAGTCCAACCAACGAACCCGTATTTGCGACCCCGCTGAGACCACCAAATCCGCCAAGTATAGAGAGTATTGTTCCGAGTAATCACACGTTAACTGTCGGGTTTGTTCCGGGAAATACATACGGGTCGGTGGTATCTGGATACGCATTCGAGATTGATTCCAATCCGGGAGTGCTTTACCCAATCGATATATCGGCGTCCGAATTTGTGATAGAAGAATTGAACAATGGAACCAGGTATGGAATCCGAATGATAACCTATAGCGACATTGGTGATTCAGATTTTTCGGATACGGTATATGAAACACCTTACACGGTGCCTTCTGCGCCAATTATAACGAGCATTGTGGCGGTCAACTGGACGGCCGAAATCGAGTTCGAAATACCGGATAACGGAGGCAGTCCAATCACAGATATACGATATATACTAAGCAATAATCCCACAGAAGAAGTATCGATTGGTCCTTACGCACGAAACATAAAAATAACTCAGTTATTAAACAAGAATACGTATGAGATCCGAATCATTGCGTTCAATAAAGCGGGACTTTCTCCACCACCGGCTGAATTACAAACGTTTGTTCCAACATACTCTGCCACAAAACTGCCATTGATTAAACAGCGTTCCCCTATAAATGATTCATTAACAAAATACGAGCAATATGCGTTGACAGTGCGTATAAGCAAAGGAAAGGCAAAAGTCAACAAGAACTATTAGGGAAGCCAGATAGATAGTTGGTAGCTTACTAAAAATTTATATTATATATTATATTATATAGCATAAATGACCAAACGCCCAAGTAGACACGCCGACGGACACTACCACATCGATGGTTCACGTTTTAAGTTGTTAATCGGATCCCGCCAACAAGTATGGCACGGAACCGCATACAAGACTGCCGGAGAACTTGTCAAGTCCGAACTGATGATGAACAAGTGGGGCAGAATTGTGTCGCGTAAGAAGCACGCCACCGCCAAGAAAGAAAAACGCCTCCAGAAACACGGCTTTTTCGCCAAGAAAGGCAAGTTCGGATACGTCAAGCGCAGTGTTCGTGCCCGAAGTTCCCTCCGCAAAACTGCCAAACGTTAGGCGGTTCCCGGGTCCAACCGTTCATCGACCAATAACAACCACTCTCTCGATAGATATTTGCTTTCATCCCCGTGAATACCTATGTTATCTTCCACATACTTCTCGAAATATGACTTGCTGACAATCGGGTGTTTTTCACCGCATAATGTCGAATAATACTTACAATACCATACATACGAATCATATACCGATATATTCGTGTCGCGTACACACTCTCGCATTTGTTCCAGTGCGGACTGGATGTCCAGCGTTTTGTCCCATGATTTACAACAATAACGATACACATATTTAGACCGTTCGATTTCGGCGGTCGGAATGTAATACGCAATTAAGTCGACCATTTGGGGTTCATTTAGCGAAACACCGGGAGTGTTTTTCGGCAAATTCGTCAATGCCCATTTTTTATACAGCATACACAACTCTTCCACCTCATACTCGCCCGTCTCGTCATACACCATCATGTTGTCCCAGAATGACAAAAACGCCCGTATAGCCGGCATGTATCGGCTGGACACACCTACAAACATGTCCGTATCTTCGCGATAAAACTTCGCCATTTTCTCCACGAAAATCCGTTTTAGGTCTTGCTGAAAAATGATTGCCGGGAGTCGTTGTTTCTTTAGGAAAACCCGCCATACGTATTGGATGTTTTTCCACGAGATTTGGCGTGTACCGTTGCCCATCGCGGCAGAAAAAAACGTAGATGTTGGCGGCGTGGTGGATGCTGCAGCCGAAGCAGATTCGGAATGGTCAATCTGTAAATATTCCTCCATAAATCGTTCCACCATTTGGGACTGACTATTGTTTTTCAAATAAAACACGGATTGTTCGAGAGTATCCGAATGGCTGAAATTGGCGATATAATCATCCGACGAACCATACCGAATCGAATAATGGCACGCAACACACAACATATCAATCGACACATTGCGCAAAATGTTCCCCCAAATCGATTCCGTCTCAATCGAATCCATACAATTGACCACACGACATTGAGTATATTCATGGTCGTGATATTTGTGTTTAAACGTATACACCGCGTTTGTCCCAAATAACAACTGCGAAATGTTCGCGACTTCGCGCAAAAACGCCTTCGCCTTTGCCGGAATGAAATGGACCAAATCGTGCTGTTTCTTCAATATGTTGTCGCCCAAGATAGTCAGGAAATATTTAGCATCTTGGCGGGTTTCGAATAACGTATTGAGGTAGCCGAGTACGGTCTGGATTGTCTCCGATTCCGGCACGCTTTTACAGAGCGACGTGTCCTTGATTCGTTTCATGATGTACACTTTCGTCCGCTGTTTCCAGTCCATCAACTGCTTTTCGTGGGTGATCGTGGTCAAAATATGATGAAGAATGCTGTCTTCGAGGACAATAGTGTACTGTTTTCCATTATAAAACACGAACTTTTCCGTCGCCGAAACATAGAAATACCGATAGGTATTTAGGAATCTCTCAATGAATCCGTCCTGTTCCGCCGTCAATCCCGCAATCCGCTCTTGGCGCTCGTCGTAGTTTTTCTTGATGTTGTCCATCGTGGTCGGGAGTTGAAAACACAGGTAGTTGTGTATTCGCGATAACATATACGCATCATCCTGGTATTTTTCAAACAACGCCTTGACCGAATCAATCGATTGATGTGTTTGTAATGGTTTTAATGCCGTCAAATCCATCGTGTATAGAAGTGTTCGTGTTCTTTGATTATACAATACGCGGCTTGGGTTTATGTCGTTTGACAATATATAATATGTATTCCTTGGCGTGGACGACTCTCGGATTATGGTGTATGGTTTCGGTTTCGAACTCGCTGCGCATTGTTCAATACAACGCCGAATGGCTATTCATCGACCATTATTCCGGATTCGATTGCCCCGGAACGCAATGTACATGGAAAAACACCTCCGAAGCGACCACCCATTTAGGATATGTATCGAGAGTCATCGATATTTTACAACCGGATATTGTCAATATATGCGAAGTCGAAGGAATACACGAACTCCAAATGGTAGCGGATTCCGTTTATTCCAAAACCTATACTCCCTATTTGATTCCCGGAACGGACACCGCAACCGGCCAAAACGTTGGTATGTTGTCGGTATTTCCTCCGGCAGTTCCCCTATACCGCACCGAACAAAAAGCGTCCTATCCTATCGCGGGATCGGCGTGTGGGTACACCGGCGCGCCCTCTACCACGGGGGTGAGCAAACACTATATAACCGAATTCGTGTTGCCGGCGAACAATCTGTCAGTCGCGTTCATTTCGGCGCATTTGATTGCGATTCCCACCGATCCCGCGCGGTGTGCTCAGCGCGAGGCACAGGCGACGGTGTTGCGGGGAGTGGTGACGGGCTATGTGGCGAAAGGATACGAGGTTATTCTGTTGGGCGACATGAACGATTACGACGGCAGCGTTCCGGATATAAACGAGCATCAACCATTATCGAGAGTATTGGATATTTTGCGTGGTGACGATTTGGAGAATATTGCCCAGACGATTCCTTCTGGTGAACGGTTTAGCGATTGGTGGGATTCGGACAACAATTGTAATACCGCGTCCGTGGCCGATTATTCGATGATTGACCATATATTGGTATCGCCGGGAATCCAGAAATACATTCGCAACGTGTTTGTGTATCACGGCTACGACGAATATTGCGGGAAATATGATTCGGACCATTATCCTGTGGTTGTGGACTTGAAAGCATGAATGTCTGTATAACAAATTGGTTTTATTTTGTATAGTATAAAATAAAACGAACAACGCAGCGGAAAAAGTCGATATCTATATGGCTACCAATGCTTTACATACAATCCATCCTTAGGGGCATAAAGCCCCGGTTGTGCTTTTCGATTCCCGGGCTTAGGCCCGGGAATCTCGAAGGGGTCGTAGGGAAGCGGCTTTATCGGTGGAGTCGTATGATTTGCATACAATCCATCCTTACGGCGCGCGAAGCGCGCCCCTAAGGGAAGGGGTCGTAGGGGAAACCGTAGGTTTCCCTACAGAGACGAAATACTTTTTTGTTCGGTGGAAGGGTTGCTATAAAACAATCCGGCGCCATCCACCAACGCAGCCTTGAGATGTTTGGTCAGAATCGTGTGTGTATTTAGCAACTCGTCAGTCGACATGGCGGCGAACCATTGATATTTGGTCCGCTTCAAAATCTCGTCTCCGGGAATATAAATGCCCACGCAACTCTCGCTAAAATCCAAATATTCTTCCTCCATCAAATTATCGAGCAAGACCGGTTTGCGGTTTGCGGTTTTGACTCCCACTTGTTCTCCGCCAATGAGTCGCATCTTGTCCGCCGCGATGGCGTCCATACACCACTGTTCGGTATCTCCCGAGAAAATGCGTTCGTTCGAGAAGTGCATTTGTTGGTTGCGTTTTTTCAAATACACCACCAATTCCTTTATGGTTCCGTTGTTTTTGGCCGCGCCCATTATGTACGTGTTGGGCAAAAACGCATAACGTTGCTGGTGTTTTGCCAAGTTTACGCTGTGGTTCACCTGTTCGCACACAAACGCCCGGCCGCCGTCCACCGCGGCATTGTAGAACGGCAATAGAGGTTTCGTACACAAAAACGAGTTAGGGAGAACCATTCCGCCGTAATAATAAACCAGTTCGACCATACCGGCTTGACGCACCAAGGATTTCATTGGCTCAGCGAGAGTCGACATATCGGTTTCCCAGGAAGGAATAAGTTTACTAAATGTGTTGTCGTCAATCAAACAAATGTGGAAATCTTCGCCGCAATGGTCGATGATGGACTTGATGGTAAGGTGAATATATGGCTGGTTTAAATCGTAGCTCGAACGGGATTGGAAACTCTTCCATTGACGTGCATTGTATTCATATTTGGTATGAATCCAGATTTTTGGGCGATTGAATCCGTACAATGGAGAGTCGTTCAATAAGTATTTCTTGATTAAATCGTATTCGTCGTGTGGCTTGAATGCGTCATTGAAACTGGTTCCAATATAGGTGGATATCGCGATTAGACTAAATACAAATGCGTAATAGTATATGTTTTTTATGCCAAACATGGTCCAATATATATACTCTTATACGATAAAATACAATACAATCGATAATCGAACAATCGATAATCGAACAATCGATAATCGAACCATCGATAAAACAATAAACAACCGAACAATAAACAAAACAATAGAGAGTATACAGATAGGTATTGTATGAGAGTCATATAGATTCGCATACAATCGCGTGCCTTATCAGATTCCCGGGCAAAGCCCGGGAATCATAAAAGGGAAGGGGTCGTAGGGGAAGCGGCCGGGGCCTAAAGCCCCGGGCGCGCTTTTCGGTTCACGGGCCAGAGCCCGTGAACCTCGAAACCGTAGGTTTCCCTACTACAGATAAACCAAATAATCAATGCTATATTTGGATTCGTTGTATTTTATCTGCGACGTAAACACAATGTTGGTGGATTTACATATTTGCCGAACAATATTTGTAAACGAATTGTATGTCATTTTTCGCTGCACATAAAACTGTTTCGATATATGGTAATAGTCGAGTAGGTCATCTGCCAGTTTATTGTGTAAATTGTTGTACAGTAGCTTTCGATAAGCGTTCTGGTCAACCAAATAGTATTTATCCGTCTTTAGACAAATCTGGTCTAAAACATCAAATAATAAGGATACGGGAACCTCTTTTCGAAAAATCTGTTTAGACATGTGCGACTCGGGTAATATGGGTGTGTATGTGGTGATTTATGTATTATAGTATTTTTTGGAAGAAAAAGAAACCGAAACCGAAACCGAAACCTATAATTACCCCTGATATTTTTATTTTATCGCAAAAAAATCATCGAAAATGCCCACCTCCATGGGGGAGAAAATACGCTAAATATGGGCGGCAATTACTTTACATACACTATTGGTAAATAGGGCCAATTCAATACAGTTTTCGTGGACGTTATGAAACACCGTTATGTATTTACACAGTACAGGTATCACTGAATACTTTTCTTCTTCCGACAACAATTCGGTGTTTTTGACAAACGTAAAAAAATAATCCAGAATGTCGATGACCGAATACCCGTAATCGTGTATTTCGTATAGAATGCCGACCGCCTTGGCCAGTTCTTTCCTACGCAAATGGCGCAAGTATTCCTCGAATTGCGAAAATGAAATGGTCGAACACAGTTTTTCACAGACTTCGCGGGTAATCGTATCTTCTCCCGAAAAAATGTGGATTTTCTCTAAATTGTTGATGACGGTCCGGATCGACCGATTGCTCTTGTCCAGGAGGAATTGTTTGGCCGATTCGTCGAGAGGTATTTTTTCCCGGGCAATGATGGCGTCCATCCGTTTGCGAATGGTATGTATGCTCGGCGGAACGATATTAATGATGTGGAGGCGCGACTGTAGACTCTCGATAACTTTCTGTACATTATTACACGCCGAAATAAAATGAATGTTTGATTTGTATTTGTCGATATAGTTGCGAAACACCTGTTGGCTCTGTTCGTTGACGGTATCAATGTCGTCGATGACAATGACCTTTTTCTTGCCATAAATGGAACAATGCGACTGACAGAACGTCTTCATTTCATTGCGGAAATAGTTGATTCCCTGCTCCTTCAGGTTATTAATAAACATGATGTTTGTTTCGGGGATGGAATCAGTTCCCGTTAAACCGTAATACTCTCGCAAAATAGAATACAACAACGTTGTTTTGCCCGAACTGGAGTTGCCAATAAAGAGGATATTTAGGTCATCAATGTGCAGTAGTGTGCGCAATATCGAATTCATATTTGGCCCATCGGACGAACGGTCATCATCGTCAAAATCGGCTATATAGTACGGCTTGTATTTGGAAATAAACGTCTGAATTTGGGGTTGGGCCATTTGTAAAGAATATAGAATCGAGAGTCTATATCTTTTTATCGCTATTTTGTAAAGATGGAAGAGGTCGGGGTTGTGCGGTTTGTATGTTCTCGCGGTGTATCGAATGCGTGTCGTATACATATTTCTCCCGAATCTACGGATGTTTCCAGAATAAAACCGGGCGATTCTGTCTATGTATGTTGTCATTTTATACCCACGTTCGCCAAACACATACTGCCGCATATACCCTGTCCGTTCGTTCTGGTTTCAGGCGATGGCCGGTTGAATGTTCCGTTCGACGTATTTTTCGACGAGGAGGAATTTCAGCGATTTATCGAGAGTCCGAACATACTTCGATGGTTTGTTCAAAACGCCCAATGTGTTCATCCGAAAATCGTCCAATTACCGGTTGGTTTCGATACGACGTTGCGTGGATGGACCGCACCCATACACCGCATCATCCAATGCTATGCGGATTTTCATTTGTCGGATACCCGGCTTTCCGTCGACCGTCTCAATGCCATAGCCGAAGTTCCCGCCGAACTGGTATCGTATTCGAGTGATGCTGGCAATCCAGAGCGGTATGCGTTCGTATTAACTCCGCGCGGAACGCGCGCAGATAGCCATCGGATTTGGAAAGCGATTTCTTTAGGATGTATTCCGGTCGTTAAAACGGGAGTCATGGATCCGATGTTTGTGGATTTGCCAGTGTTGATTGTCAAGAAATGGTCCGATATTACTCTCGACTTATTGGAAACAACACTGGTAAAATTCGCTCGAACCACGTTTTCATTGAGAAAACTGACGCTGGATTACTGGGTACGCGATATACAAGAAGCTCGACGACGCCGAAACAATACTGTATAAAAAATACTATGTGTACATAGATTATAGAGAGTATGCTCGTGAATCTCATTCTTGTTGCGGTTATATTGTTGACTCTCGATTCCGTGTATTTAGGACTGACTAAATCCATGTTGTTGCCGGTATTCGAAACCATTCAGTGCGGTTCCCCGCTGGTATTCCGATATGAAGGCGCCGTCGCGTGTTATTTATTGCTGACTCTCGGCCATTATTATTTCGTGATTCGAGAGAACCGGCCGTTGTGGGAAGCGTTCTTGATGGGCGTCTTTGTGTATGGAATATACGACACTACCACGTTGGCG
>Ga0209135_1000291_pt1 | contig 18120 bp, 14 predicted proteins | sample LauGreSBDMM110SD_4_FD_187570 | JGI IMG/M metagenome (GOLD analysis project Ga0209135, IMG submission 187570) | Freshwater lake microbial communities from Lake Michigan, USA - Su13.BD.MM110.SD (SPAdes) (version 3) | ecosystem: Environmental > Aquatic > Freshwater > Lake | place: Lake Michigan... | reverse complement strand
AGTAAGCCTGATTCACAGCATCAAGGTGCTTATATATATCCAGCAAGACAAAGCGTACGATTTGCCCAGCATGCACATCGCCCAAGTTTGAATAGACCCGGCTCAGGGCTTGCCCCTGAGGCCCGCCAAACAACGATGGCCGGTCCGGAAACTGCGCCTCAAGATACTTGGCGATTTCCCACGACTCAAACACCCACTTACCGTCGTGTACCAACACTGGCACTTTGCTCTGCCCACTCGGCTCAATAGCCGCCTTCTCTAAAAAACGCCAAGGCACCAACTCGGCATCGAGCCCTTTATGGGCAAGCGCCATACGAATTCGCCAGCAATAGGGGCTGAAGGGCCGATTGCTCTCAGCGCCAACGAGTTCAAATAACTTAAGTGCCATGATGTGCTCCGGGTTTTTCTATCGGTATTGGCGAGGGCTTTTCCAGCAATCGCGTCTCGTGTAGTTAGCACCTTAACCCGAAGCGGGCCTACGATAAAGCCCGCTGGGCTTGCTCTGATAGCCATAGGACTGGGCTGCAAGCTCAGAGTTGAGAGCTCAAAATCATGCCATAAACAAATCCTTAGCCTCGATCTTCCCCTACGTAACCTGCATTTTGTTACAGTTTCACTTGGTCCACTCAAGTTAGGCGCGCTTGCGCCCATTTTGATGGTCAAACTCCGGCGCCAAACATCGCTCCGGCACCACAAAATCCCCAATCTGGAGTCTGCTTTGACCTCTACCAACACCTCTGCACCCACCCAATCACGTTCATTTACGCCGGTGGCCGTTGTCACCGGCGGGGCAAGGGGCATCGGGTTGGCATGTGTGAAGTGGTTTCTTGCCCACGGCTATCAGGTTGCTATGCTCGACACCGAAACCGCCACGCTCAAGCAAACCGAACAGGCACTCAATGACGGCGCGCGGGTGTTGGCGTTGCAGTGCGATGTCTCGATTCCGGCACAGGTACATGCCGCGATTGATCAGGTTGAAAAAAAGTTTGGTCGCATCGATGCGCTGGTCAACAACGCAGGCGTTGCAGTGTTCAAACCAATCGGCGAAACCACCTTTGAAGAGTTTCGTTATGTGTTGGGCACCAACCTTGACGGTGCGTTTTTGTGCTCACAAGCTTGCATCGAAGTCATGAAGAAAAACCACAGCGGCTCGATCGTGAACATCGCCTCGATTTCAGGTTTGCGTGCCAGCACCCTGCGCGTGGCCTATGGCACCAGCAAGGCAGCCATCATTCATCTGACTAAACAACAAGCGGTAGAGCTCGGCACGATCGGCATTCGCGCAAACGTCATCGCACCAGGCCCAGTCGATACCGAAATGTCGAAGCTTGTGCATAGCGTTGCGATTCGCTCTGACTACTACAACACCATCCCCATGAATCGCTACGGCACACCTGAAGAAATCGCGAACGCAGTGGGATTTTTATGTAGCCCAGAAGCCGCCTTTATCAACGGCCAGTGTCTGGCGGTCGATGGTGGCTTTGATGCGTCGGGCGTTGGCATCCCAACCTTGCGCAAGCACCAAGACGGCTCAATTTAATATTTATTTCTTTACAACTAGGACACGCTCATGAATCAACCTTACATCGTCGGCTGGGGTCACACACCCTTCGGCAAACTCGACAACATAGATTTTGTGCAATTGATTCGTGATGCTGCCTTGCCAGCCATTGAAAGCGCGGGTCTGACACCTAGCGATATCGACGGCATTTTCGTCGGCCATTTCAATGCCGGTTTTGTGCAGCAGGATTTCACAGGCTCTTTAATGGGCGTGGCAATCCCCGAGTTTCGTCATACCCCGGCCGTGCGCATGGAAAACGCCTGTGCCACGGGTTCTGCTGCGATCTGGTCCGCACTCGATGCGCTGGCCGCCGGACGCTTCAAACGTGTACTGGTGCTGGGTATCGAAAAGATGAACACTTTGCCCAATAAAGAGATCGGCGAGATCTTGCTCAAAGCCTCTTTCGTGCAAGAAGAAGGCCATACCGAAGGTGGTTTTGCTGGCGTGTTTGGCCAAATCGCTAGCGGCTATTTCGAGCGCTTTGGCGATCAGTCTGATGCGCTTGCCGCCATCTCGGCAAAAAATCATTCAAATGGCGTGCACAATCCTTACGCCCACATGCGCCGCGATTTAGGGTTTGATTTCTGTCGCAACCCTTCTGACAAAAATCCTTTTGTTGCAGGGCCTTTAAAACGCTCAGACTGTTCACTCGTCTCTGATGGTGCGGCAGCCCTTGTGCTCTCTAGCGAGCCCCTACCCGGCGCCAAGGTGCCTGCAATACGCTGGCGCTCACGCACACATGTCAACGAATTTTTACCGCTTTCGCGCCGCGATCCAACGCGTTTTGAAGGTGCGGCACTGGCCTGGCAAAAAGGACTGGCCAGCGCGCAGCGCACACTAGACGACCTGCAATTTGTCGAAACACATGATTGCTTCACCATTGCCGAAATGCTTGAATACGAGGCGATGGGTTTAGCGCCTCACGGTCAGGGCGCACGTGTCATTCTCGATGGCGTCACTTGCAAAGATGGCAAGCTTCCCGTCAACCCCTCGGGCGGCCTAAAGTCGCGTGGGCATCCGATTGGCGCCACCGGCGTATCGCAGCATGTGATGGCCGCGATGCAACTCTCAGGCCAAGCCGGTGATATGCAAATCAAGGGCGCACATACTGGCGCCGTCTTTAATATGGGTGGCGCTGCGGTTGCTAACTACCTGAGCGTGTTGGAAGCAACGTGAACGCAGCGCAAGCCATGAACTTAGGGCGGTTGCTCACGCACACCGCCATGCTCTACCCCGAGCACACCGCGCTCATTCAAGGCGAACAAAGCTGGACGTGGTCTGCCATTAACGCGCGCGTTGACGCCATGGTGGCGGCCTTGCGCGCACTGGGTCTCAAAAAGGGCGACCGCATCCTTCTGCAGTCACGCAACAATCTGCAGACCTTTGAGAATAGCTGGACTGCTTTCAAGCTGGGGTGTGTCTGGGTACCGACTAATTTTCGCCTGACGCCACCCGAAGTCGCGTATCTAGGAGCGTCAAGTGGCGCCGTGGCAATGATTGTTGAAGACGTCTTTGCCGGGCACACTGACGCCGTCAAGGCCGAATCTAAAACGCTTAAGCACATCATTGTGATCGGGCAGCCACGTGCAGGCGAGTTGTCGTATGAGGCCATGATCGCGCAGCATTTAGGCGTGGTCAGCGAAGAAGAAACCGTTCACTACGACGACCCGCTTTGGTTTTTTTATACCTCGGGCACCACTGGCAAACCCAAGGCGGGCATCCTCACCCATGGGCAGATGGCCTTTGTAGTCACCAATCACCTTGCCGAGATTATCCCGGGTACCACTGAGCGCGACTGCTCAATTGTCGTTGCACCGCTGTCTCACGGCGCCGGTATTCATGCGCTGCTCAACGTGGCGCGAGGCGCTGCAGCCATTCTCATGTCAAGTGAGAAGTTTGATCCAGAATTGTTTTGGCAATTGGTTGAACGCCATCGTGTCACCAACCTATTTACCGTACCAACGATTGTCAAAATGCTGGTCGAGCACCCTGCCGTCGATCAGTACGATCACAGTTCATTGCGCTACATGCTTTACGCCGGCGCCCCAATGTACCGCGCTGATCAAAAGCGAGCCCTCGAGAAACTCGGTAACGTCCTTGTGCAATATTTTGGTTTAGGCGAAGTGACGGGCAACATTACCGTGTTGCCCCCTGACATGCACAGCGCTGATGATCTAGATCCAAATGCAAATATTGGGTCCTGCGGTCGCCCGCGTGTTGGCATGGAAGTCGCTATTCTGAACAACAAACACGAGCGCGTGGCCACCGGCGAAATTGGTGAAATCTGCTGCCGTGGCCCAGGCGTCTTTGCCGGCTATCACGGTAACCCCGAGGCCACCGAAAAAGCGCTACGCGGTGGCTGGTTTCATACGGGCGATTTAGGCAAGCTAGATGCCCGTGGTTTGCTTTACATCACGGGTCGCGAATCCGATATGTATATCTCGGGCGGCTCAAACGTCTACCCGCGCGAAGTTGAAGAGGTGTTGCTCACTCACCCAGCCGTGGCTGAAGTTGCCATCGTTGGTATGCCCGACGCCAAGTGGGGTGAAATCGGCGTCGCAGTCGTGGTGAAACGTCCAGAGTGCGAAGCTGTTCAGGCTGCCGAACTTCTTGGGTATCTTGAAGGCCGTTGCGCCAAATACCGTTGGCCCCGCCACATCTTCTTTTGGGACGTGATGCCCAAATCAGGTTATGGCAAGATCGTTAAAAAGGATATCAAAGTGCTGCTCGTTGAGCGCGGCGAAGTTCATAGCGTCGCTCAGTAACATCTTTAGTGTGTCGATCAATAGCATCATTGAAAACGTGACTGAATCACACCACTCAAGACACGCCTTAGTCACGCCATTTCAGGCGCGACTGGACCATCTCCTTCAGGGCTTCGCTTAATAAACGCAAGATGACAACAATTCAATTACAACCCTTGAATATTGCTTTTTTAACGCCGATGGCGCAAGTCACGCTTGAGGCTATACGCAATCTACTGCCCGCGGGATGCACCATCACCTTTGCGCAAACCTCAAGCAAAGCAGAGCAAAGCAAACTCTTAGCTGACGCTGATGTTGTCATGATAGTCGGCACCTTCCTCGAAGGCGACGTGATTCGCCAGGCCCCACGGCTCAAAATGATTCAGAAATGGGGCATCGGCGTCGACAAAATTGACTTGATTGCCGCCAAAGAATGCAACGTGCTTGTGTCAATCACCTCGGGCGCGACCTCGATTCCGGTATCTGAACACACACTGCTGCTGATGCTTGCGGTGTCACGACGTCTGCCTTTGGCGCACCGCAGCTTGGGTCAAGGTCAATGGATCGCCGCTGACCTGCGTACCGTTTGCAGCAAACTCGACGGCAAAACAGTTGGGTTGTTTGGTTTTGGTGGCATTGCCCAAAACGTTGCCAAGCGCTTAACAGGCTTTGATGTTGAGGTGATTTATCACACACGCAATCGCGTCGCGCCTGAAATCGAAAATAAGCTGCGGGCACGTTACGTTGATTTTGATACGCTTGTCGCAAACAGCGATATCTTGAGCTTGCATGCTCCGCTCTCTGCGCAAACCCATCATCGTTTCAACGCTGAAATTTTCTCAAAAATGAAACGTGGTGCAATCCTAATTAACACCGCGCGTGGTGAGTTGATTGATGAACCGGCTTTAATTCAAGCCCTGCAGCAAGGGCAGCTTTCGGGGGCCGGCTTAGACACCTTTGAGGCCGAACCTCCAAAGGCAGACAATCCGTTATTTCACATGGATCAAGTGGTGGTCACCCCGCACTCAGCTGGCGGGGTGTATGACAACCTACCCAATCTCGTCGGGCATATGTTTCGAAACATCGAGCTCTTTCGGCGCGGGCTGCCGATCCCAGAAGCTGATCTTGTGGTAGCGCCACAAACATCGAAGGCTATCGCCCTAAACTAACCGCCCACGGCTATCGCAAGACGCAAGCTAGCTCGCGTGACAGCATGACGTATGAGCCGCGCACTGATAATATCGACAAAATCGCCTAGGAGACCAGCATGAGCCAAAAATTTTCAACCCAGTTCGAGCCCTTAAAAGGCAAAGTCAGCCCTGAAGAATGGGAGACCCGTGTCACGCTCGCCGCCTGCTACCGTTTGATGGATAAGTACGGCATGACTGACATGATCTACAACCACATCACGGCGCGTATCCCTGGCACTGAAGATCTGCTGATCAACCTCTATGGCTTGCTGTACAAAGAAATCACCGCCTCAAGTTTGGTACGCATCACCGTTGAAGGCGAGATCGTACGCAAGCCTGATACCGACTACGGCATCAACGTGTCGGGCTACGTGATTCACGGCTGTATCCACACGGCACGGCCAGATGTCGCTGCGGTCATTCACACCCACACGCGTGCTGGCATGGCGGTTTCTTCGATGAGTTGTGGCCTGTTGCCCATGACCCAAACCGCAAGCCGCTTTAATAATCATCTGGCGTATCACGACTTTGAAGGCCCAGCAGTCGATCTAGCCGAGCGCGAATTACTAGTGCGCGATCTGGGCGATCACAATGCAATGATCCTGCGCAACCATGGCTTACTGACCAGCGGTGCATCGGTGCAGCAAGCGTTTAACCTGATGTATCAACTTGAGATGTCTTGTCGCGCGCAGGTCGATGCGATGGCTGCGGGGACTGCACTGAGCCTGCCCAGCAAAGAGGTGCTTGAAAAATCAGCGCATCTGTATCAACCAAATGTTCGGCGGCCCTATGGTGAACTTGAATGGCATGCCATGCTTCGCTTGCTTGAAGCAGAGCCAGGCGGCTTTCCGCACTACGCTTCATAAGGCGGAATCCCTCTAATGACCACAACGCTTCACACTCATTCAGCGGCTCCCTTCGGTCTGTCTGGCATTTGCGATTGCCACACGCATGTGTTTCCACCGCAGGCGCAGTTTCCGTTTTCGCCCACGCGGCACTACACGCCCGATGAGGCTTCAATCGAAGATTTACACGCCTTACATCGTTCAATCGGTGTCGAGCGTGTCGTGATTGTGCACCCAAGCCCTTATGCTGCCGATAACAGCTGCTTGCTTTGGGCTTTGCGCACAATTGGCGCAAGCGCGCGCGGCGTGGCGGTGATTGATGATCAAACCTCAAACGCAGCGCTGACAGAGATGCATCAGGCAGGCGTGCGCGGTACCCGCTTAAATCTTGAGACTGTCGGTCAAAATGATCCAAGCGTTGGTCAACAACAATTGCTGCGTACAGCCAAACAAGTGGCACCTCTTGGTTGGCATATCCAGATGTACACCAATTTGGGCGTGATTGACGGCATGCACGACACCATCATGCAAGCTGCCACCACCGTGGTGATTGATCACTTTGGTCGCCTCAATGCTTCGGCAGGCCTGCAGCAACCGGGCTTTGAGGCCTTGCTATCGCTGGTGCGTTCGGGCAAAGTCTATGTGAAAATTTCGGCAGCCTATCGCGTATCAGAGGCCGCCGATTACGCTGATTTAGATCCGTTTGCGCAAGCGCTTATCGAGGCCAACCCTGAGCGCATCGTTTGGGGTACAGATTGGCCTCACCCGTTTCCACCTAAAGGCCAAGTTCGCAGACCCGAGGTCATCGAGCACTTTCATCACGAAGACAATCAAGCGGCTATTCAACGTGTTGTACGTTGGGCAGGCAGTGCTGAGCGTGCAAAAAAAATTCTTGTCGACAACCCTGCTCGGCTTTATGATTTTGTCACAGATCAAACTAAAAAGTATCTGACTCAGCAAACGACGCGCTATCAAGAGTTAGCTCGAAACGCCAAGATTGCTGCTGACTAACCTAGCCGCACGTATGGACAGTCACGAAATCTTAATTTGGTACATCGAGCCTGAATCGATTCAAGATACAGCGCAATTAAGTCGCTTCTTTGGATGGCTTTCACCCGAAGAGCGCGCCCAACATGGGCGCTTTCGCTTCGATCAGCACAAACACACCTATTTGGTGAGTCACGCACTGGTCCGCTCGGCGCTCAGCCTCATGACGCAAGTGGATCCGGCAAAGTTTTCTTTTAAAACCAACGCGTATGGTAAGCCTTTTATTGCGACGCCCACTCAGCACGAGACGCTACATTTCAATTTGTCACATACTGACGGTTTGGCCGCTGTTGCGATTTCAAGACATGGCGAACTAGGGGTTGATGTCGAGAATAAGGATCGACAAATATTGACGCAGTCTATGGTCGAACAATTTTTTGCACCCGAAGAATGTCTCGCTGTCGAGCAGGCAAGTGAGCACGAACGCAGTACAAAAATGCTTGAGTTTTGGACTCTGAAAGAGTCATACATTAAAGCCGTTGGAATGGGCCTTTCAATCGGGCTTGACTCGTTTGCGTTTAAACTCGCCACCGCAACGCAGTCAGCCTATTTGCTCAGACTGGATGCCCAACCCGAAGCGATCGAAGCTTGGCGTTTTTGGCAAGGGCAACCTACCGAAACTCACTTAATGGCATTGGCCTTCAAGTACGAGCACGCCAACCCACTCTTGGTGAAAGCCCAACGAGCTGACTGGCTCGCCCGGGCTTAATACTCTAGGGTCATGCACCCTAAACTGCCTGATTAGGCTGCCTGAGCTGCTTCGACAGGCGCCGCTGCAGTTTCTGGAGAAACTTTTTTACGTGACAGCTTGGATTTACCAGCTTCGTAGTAACCATTGAACTGCTCTTTCACCTGCTTGGCTTCAATGTCGAGAATTGTGCCGCCCTTTTCAAAGTGCTTGGCAAACACATGGCCAATGGCGTAAGTCGACGCGCCCGAAAGCAACATCATTGTTGAGCCACCTAACACAGAACCTACCAATGGGATCGCCTTGACCCAGCTCGCCACAGTCATCGAACCAAAGGCGGGCACAGAGCCACCAACAAGGGCACTAATGATACGTTTGCTTGCGCTCGCAGTGTATTCAACACCATAGAGTGCGCTTAATTGCTTGATCAGGGCTAACTGAATGGCAGTGACGCCCACAAAGTCAACCAAGGGGATCGGCACAATGCCCACGCCACCCGATAACAACATACTGTAATTAATCGCAGATTCGACCTTCGCGCGTTGAAGTTCATTCATAGGCTTAGGCGTCACTTCGATCGCGTTGACTTCAATGTCGGTAGGCTGATTAATAGACATAAATGATCCCGTTTAAATAGTTGTATTGCTCGCAGGCAGCTAGTCTTTAAAACTCAATTAGCAAAAGTTGCGTTTTTATACCGCGAAATTCGCTAATTGGACTATTTCGCGAATGTAACATCGCTAGTCAGTGTGACACTGCTGTTCACAAAAATTTAATAAATGGGGTAAGTTAATTTTAGCTACCCCAGCTGTTGCTGTACGTATCGTTACCGCTGATCGTGCGAATGAATCTGTAAGGCTTCTAAAAAGCGCGACACCATGTTGTAAGCGCCTACGGTTGCCGTCAACTCAACCAACAAACGGTCGGTTAATACAGCCTTAGCCGCGGCAAAGACCTCAGGTGATACGTGGATCTCTTTGGTCATGGCGTCGGTGTACGCCAACACAGCGCGTTGGGTGGCATCGTAATTTTTTGATTGTTGCCAATGCTCTAACTCATCAAGTTGCACCTGCGAAACACCTTCACGCAAGGCGATCGGCGCATGTTGCTCGGCTTCGTACGGCGCGCCATTCAAAATAGCAATGCGCATAATGACCAACTCGCGCAAGCTACCCGGCAAGCTGCTTTGTTGACGAATCGCAGTCAGGTAATTGAGCCAGCCGCTGGCAACCGGTGGGCTATGTAAAAGCATTTGATACAAATGCAACACGCCACCTCGTTCAGCGACAATACGGTCAACGAGTGGTTTAGCTTCTGGATTGGTTAAGTCTGCGTAAGGAATACGTGCCATGGTAACGGTCTCTTAGTGGATGAATTATTTTTGGAAGTCAGTCAGTGTAATTCTTAATCACAGCCGCATCATCTAAACGACCTAAGCCATGACTACTCGAGGTTGTAAATTGCAAAAAAGCCGCATGCGCCATCGATGCCGCAAAGGTTTGTTCGCGTGCGGCGTCAAGCACCAAGCCTAAATCTTTTACGAAAATATCTACGGCCGAGGTGACATCATCGAACGACTCGGTAATCATACGATTGCCACGGTCACCCAGCATCCAACTTGACGCTGCGCCGCTTTTTAAGATTTCGAGCGTGGTCTCAAGCGGCAAGCCCGCGCGCTTTGCCATCGCCAGTGCCTCGCCAGCCGCCGCGATATGCACACCACATAAAAGTTGGTTGACGACTTTCATCTGGCTACCCATGCCCTGCTCAGTACCCAAGACAAAAATCTTACTGCCAAAGGTTTCGAGAATCGGTTTGACTCTAGCGCAGACCGTTGGTTCGCCCGCCACCATGATCGTTAGGGTGCCGTTTGCAGCACCGATTTTGCCACCCGTCACGGGCGCATCGACGAGATGAATATTTAACTTGGCCAGCCGTTGCGCCAAGTCTCGCACGTACTTGGGCGCCATCGTACTGCAAGTAATCAGTACTGAGTTCGGCTTTAACTTGCTCGCCAGGCCATCTGCACCAAACAGCATCTCTTCAGTTTGCTTGTCATTGACGACAAAACTAATCACCACATCGCAATGGTCTGCAATCGAATGCGCCGCGGTCGCCGCACGCCCACCGATCGATTCAAGCCAAGTCAGCGCTTCGGGGTTTACGTCCCGCCCGACCACCTTAAAACCTTTTTTAAGCAGATTAGCGGCCACACCGCGGCCCATGACACCGAGCCCGACCAAACCGACTGACTGTACTGTCTGAACCGCTTGATTCATTTTTTTCTCCAAAGAACGTTGCCGTTTTAGGGCAAGGTGTCAGAAGATCGATCGCCGTGTAATCGACCTCTTGCAATTGATAAATGTCTGACTCACGCTGAGCTTGAAGCCTCGTTGTCGCCAGGTCTAGCCAGCGTTAAGCCTTACCCTCTTTTTTAGCGAACAATCCTTCAATCTGCACAAAGAAGATGGGCACCAAGGCTACCGCCAGGCACGTCGAGGCAACCATGCCACTAAACACAGTGATACCGATCGATACCCGCGCAGCAGCACCCGCACCCGACGCGGTCAACAAGGGCACAACGCCCAAAATAAACGCAATCGACGTCATCACGATCGGTCGAAACCGCTCATGCGAAGCCTTGAGCGCGGCATCTACCAAACTTAAGCCCTGATGCTTGGCCTCAAGCGCCACTTCAACGATCAAGATCGCGTTTTTCGACGCGAGCGCAATCATCAGCACTAAACCAATCTGCACGTAGATATTGTTTGCAAGCCCTGTAAAGAAAAGCGCGATGACCGTACCCACCAAGGCCAACGGCACCGCTAGAATCACCGGAATCGGTGCGATCCACGACTCATACTGCGCCGCCAACACCAAATACACCAGCAAAATTGACAGAGCAAACACTAGTACAACGGTGCTGCCAACGAGCTTTTCTTGATAGGACATCGCCGTCCATTCGAAGGTCACCGAATCAGGAAGATTCGTTTTTGCGAGCTTCTCGAGCGCGGCAATCACCTGGCCAGAACTCGTGCCTGCGCTACCAGCGCCCAGAACCGCAGCGGTTGGATATAAGTTGTATTGCGAAGCGATGGCGGGGCCCGTGCTTTCGACAATCTCGATAAACGAGCCCAGTGGCACCATTTCGCGAGATTTGTTCTTGACATACAAACGACTGATCTGATCAGCAGTCATTCGGCTTTTGCCATCGGCTTGCATGAACACTTGATACGTTTGACCGTATTTAAAAAACTGATTCACATACGACGAACCTAACGAATTTTGCAACACATCGTACGCATCGCCAATCGAAACACCCAAGGTCTCGGCGCGCGCTGTATTAAAACTGAGTGTCAGTTGTGGCACGTTATTTCTGAAGGGCGTAAAAATCGCAGCAATCTCAGGAAGCTCGCGCGCAGCAGCCAAAAAGTTTTCGGTTGCATCTTCGAGCTTCTTGAAGTTGTTGGTGCCATCGGTCAGCATCAGTTGCATTTGAAAACCACCCGACAAACCTAAACCAGGGATAGCCGGAGGTAAAAGCACTTGCGCCTTGACCTCTTGAATATCACGTAGCGCCGCGCCCATTCCTTGATAAATGGACTTTAAATCCTGGCCTTTTTGTTTACCTCGTGCATCCCAAGGCTTCAGGATCACATACATAACCCCAACATTTGATTGTGACGCATTATTATTCAGCGCATTCACGCCGCCAATCGACACGATCCGATCTACTCCAGGCACTTTTTCGATTGCGCTCACGACCTGCTGCATGCCGAGCTGAGTGCGTTCAAGCGACGACGCATCAGGCAATGAGGTCGCGACCACCAGGTAGCCCTGGTCTTCGTTTGGAATAAAGCCCGTGGGCAGCTTAATCAACCCAACAATCGCACCAATAATCAGTAAGCCCCCTACCACCGAGGCGGTTTTACGATTATTCATGAGCCCTTGCAAAAGGTGCGCGTACCCGTTTGAAATCTTTTCAAAGTAGCGATCAAAGCCAGCAAAGAACCAGTTCTTTTTTTCATTAACCGGTTTGACACGAATAAATTGGGCAGCCTGTGTGGGCTTAAGCGTGACCGCGTTGATACCGCTAATCAGCGCCGTCGCTGCAATCACCAACGCAAACTGCTTATACATCTGACCCGTAATGCCCGCGATAAACGAGGCAGGCAAAAATACGGCCATCAGTACTAAGGTGATACCAATAATCGGGCCCATCAGCTCGGTCATGGCGTTAATTGCCCCCTCGCGTGGGGTTTGACCATGTTCAACTTTTTTAGCCACGCCTTCGACCACCACGATGGCATCGTCAACCACGATACCAATACACAACACAATCGCAAACAACGTCAACAAATTAATCGAAAAGCCCATCGCTGCCATGCAGGCAAACGCGCCGATCAGCGTCACCGGCACGGTTGTTGCCGGCACAAGCGTTGCGCGCCAGTCTTGCAAAAACAGCATAATGACCAGCAACACCAAAATACCGGCCTCAAACAAGGTGTGATACACCTCGGTGATTGAAGCCGTCACAAACATCGTCGTGTCAAAGGGGATTTCCCATTTAATTTCTTTTGGAAAATTCTTTGAGATTTTTTCCATCTCGGTACGCACGGCTTGTGCGACCGCAATGGCGTTTGCTGAAGGCAGCTGATAAATTGCGATACCACCCGCGGGTCGATCGCCTAAGCGAAAGAATTGGCTGTAGTTCTGACTACCCATCTCAAGACGAGCCACATCTCGCAGCCGAGTCATCTCGCCCTGCTCGTCGACTTTAACCAAGATCTGACCAAACTGCTCAGGCGTATCCATCGCACTGGTCACGTTCAGGGTCAACTGAAAATCTTGACCGGTAGGTACCGGTGGTGCGCCTAGCTGCCCTGCAGCCAGCATCAAATTTTGTCGACTAATCGCGGCGCTGACATCAGCAGGCGTCAGATTGCGCATATTCAACTGCGCTGGGTCGAGCCAGACTCGCATGCTGTAATTGCCGACCCCAAACACGTTTGCCGCGGCCACGCCCGGAATACGAGCCAGTCGGTTCTGCATTTGCAAATTGGCAAAGTTACTTAAAAACAGCGCATCGTGTTCAGGGTTGCTTGAGGTCAGCGTCACGAACTGCAAAATGGCAGTGGACTGCACCTTGGTGGTCACCCCCTGACGCTGCACGGCCTGAGGCAAGGACGGCAAGGCAATCGCCACCCTATTTTGCACATTCACTTGGGCGATGTTGGGGTCGGTACCCACTTCAAACGTCACGGTCAGCGTGTAACGCCCATCGTTGGTCGAATCGGATTGCATGTACAGCATGTTTGCCACGCCGTTGACCTGATTCTCGACGTTGCTTGCCACTAACTGTTGCACCAGTGCTGCGCTAGCGCCCGGCCAATTGGTGGTCACCTGCACAGTGGGCGGCGTCATCGGTGGATATTGCGCAATCGGCAACCCAAAAATAGAAACCGCTCCAATTAGCATCGTGATTAACGCAATCACGTTACCCAACACTGGGCGTTCGATGAAGTATTTTGAAAGCATGGCGTGTCCGGTTGCCTGACTGTTTTAATTAACGTGCAGGTATAGGTGCGACCGTTGCCATCTCGGGGTTGACGGTCTGACCATTGCTGATATTGATAAAGCCAGTGAGCACAAACGTTTCGGAATCTTTCAGGCCCTGAGCAATTTCAACCAATGCGTCGAAACGCTGCCCAGTTTTAATAGCCCGACGTTCGACTTTCTTATTGTCATCCATCACAAAAACGTAGTCGCCCTGTTGATCGGTCTGAACGGTGCGCGCGGGGATCAAGACAGCCTTGCGCGACTCGCCATACTCGGCCAGCACCTTCCCATATAAGCCTGGGACAAGCTCATACTTAGCGTTAGGCAAGGTGGCACGCAACTGCAGCGACCCGGTACTGGTGCTGAGCAAGTTCGCAGAGTAGTCAAGCGTACCCTTGTGAGGAAAGCCGGTCTCACCTTGCAACTGCACGTAAACCGGTAACGCGTTGATCAATGATTTACGATTTTCTTCATTGACGTAGCGCTTTTGATACTTCAGCAGATCACGCTCGTTGATATAAAAGTACACATAGATCGGGTTAATTTGTTGAATCGTTGCCAGCTTGATCCCTGAAGCACTGCTACCCAAATAATTGCCCACGTCGATTAAATGGCGCCCCATCAACCCATCAAAAGGCGCGCGTATCTCGGTGTAGCTCAAGTTAAGCTGTGCAAGTTTTAAATTGGCTTCAGATTGCAAAAAAGACGAAAAGGCTTTGTCCACAGAGGCTTGTGAAGTGGCTTTGTCTTTTACCAGAGCCCTCTGGCGGGCCAACTCGATTTTTGCTTCGTTATAAATCGCCTCAGTCAGGTTGACCTGCTGAATATACTGATCTTGCTCGATCACAAACAGCAACTGATCTTTTTTAACAAACGCGCCATCTTGAAAGGCAATTTTGTTGAGATAGCCAGGTACTCTTGCCTCGAGATTCACGGTTAACAGCGGCGAAATCACGCCATCAAAGATCTCGTAGCTTCGCACGTCTTGCGTCACCGGCTTGGCAACCGTGACCTTAGTCAGCGGCGCTGCAACGACTGGCTTTTTTTCGCAGCCTGCAAGGGTCAAGCCCATCAATACAGCAATGGTCAGGGCAGCAGTGCGCATGAGCGGCTTACTCATAAAGGGGCTCATTGAATGGTCTCGCTAGACTGAACTAAACGTGGATCGGGTTGGTGACTCAAAGCGTTGCCCCAGTTAGAACGTTGCTTCATTTCTGCCACCATGGCGTCAGGCAACGCGGGCGTTAACAAATCGCCAGACCAGCCCCCGCCTAAGGATTTAAACGCCGCTACGTAGCCAAGTAAATTATTGGTGTTGGTTTGCACCAAGGTACTTTGCACGAGCAACAGTTGCTGTTGGGCAAGGATCACAGTGTTGTAATCGACCTGCCCAGCACCATAGCGCTCAACCGCCAGTTTTGCCGCTTGCTCGGCAGCAGTCACTGATTTTTTAAGATCGGCCGCAGAGCTGCGCGTGGTTGAAATCGTAATCAGTGCGTCTTGCACCTCTTTTTGTGCCTGCAGCACCAGGTTTTGATAGGTCAGCACGCTTTGTTGAAACGCGGCATCCTGAACCCGAATTTGATCGGTAATTGCGCCACGGTAAAACAACGGAAACAAGAAACCGCCAGCGATCGAGGTGTTACGGTTATCCCAAGAAAACAAGCCCGACTGATTTGTGTTGCTGGTTGTGACGCTTTGAAACCCAAAAAAACCACTCAAGTTAAAACTTGGATATAACGCCGCTTCATTCACACCAATCAGGGCTGACTGCGCGGCCGCCGCGTATTCAGCTTGCAAAATATCAGGGCGACGTCTGAGCAAATCTTTTGGAATACCCACTTGTAAGGCTGCAGGCGCGGCAAGAACCGCTTTGCTACTTTGAAAGTTTTGCTCGTAATAGTCGGGGGATTCACCCAACAAGATGCTCATCGTGTACTGAGCCATTTTGAGCGAAGCAATCAGCGTTGGGATTTGGGATTTTGTTTGCTCGTATTGCGATTCAGACTGACTTAAGTCGAGCAATGAGGTCGACCCATTATCGAAGCGCGATCGGGCAATACGCAAGCTTTCTGCCTGAAAGGCCAAGTTGTTTTTTGCAACTTGAATTAAGCCTTCATAGTTGCGGATGTTGATATAGGCGTTGGCCACATCAGAGGCCAGTGACACGTCGGCCGAATAAAAGGCCGCCGCTATCGAGATATACGAGGACAGCGTGCTTTCGATGCCGCGACGATACTTACCCCAAAAGTCGATCTCCCAGTTGGCTTGAATCATCAGATTCCGGGTATTAGAAAGCGGCGAGGTGTTGAGATATTGCGTGAAGGCGTTTGGATTGTCATTGCGCGACGCGGAGCCACTGAGGGCGGCTGTCGGCAAAAGCGTGGCCTCAGACACCCCAAATTGCGAGCGCGCTTGCGCAACACGCACGGCAGCGCGCTGCAAGCTAAGGTTGTCGCTCGCAGCGCGTGCGAGCAATTGATTAAGCGTTGGATCTTTGAAGCTGGCCCACCAAGCAACCGAATTGATGCGCTGCGCGTTGGTTGCCTCAAGCCCCTCGGTAAACTCGGTTTTTTTAGGTTGGCTGAATTGATCTTGAACCTTGGTGGCGGGCCGCACATAGTCTGGTCCGACCACGCACCCAGACAGAAAGAGGAGGGAGGCAGACAGCCCGCAGTAAAACGCGAATCGATTCATGGTGGGAGCTACAAAAAAATATCAGTGCACAAAAGTATAAAGCACAATAATGACTGGAAATACTGCAGACCTCAGTCAATTGACTGCGTCACTCAGCACAGTGCAACCTCGGCAGAAAATCAATTGACTACGTCACCAAACGCATCGGCGCCGCAACATCAAGTCGATTGCTTTGATCATTAAGCACAACTTGAAGTCTCGGCCGCTTGGTAATAGGGTTAATCGACTTGAGCACCCGAAATACGCACGATTTCAGCCCACTTGGCAATGTCAGCCTTGTGAATCTTGGCAAACGCCGCTGGACTGGGGTCTTGTGCAGGGGTGATCCCTTGGGTGTCAGTCAGCCATTTTTTGAACTCGGGCGTTGAAATGACTTGGGTCACGGCGCCACTCATCTTGGCGGCAATCGCCGCGGGCAACTTTGCGGGTGCCAGCAAACCATACCAAGTGCTGCTCTCAAAGCCAGGCAAATTACACGCCTGCGCCATCGGCGGCACGCTCGGCAAAGCAGCTAAAGCTGCAGGTGTGGTCACCGCTAAACCAATATTTAAGCCGCCTTTAATCGAGGCGATTGACGGTGCGCTTTGATTGAAAAACAGATCAACGTCACCCGCCAACAAGGCTGTCATCGCGGGGCCCTGTCCGCGATAAGGCACATGCACGATATCGACTTTAGCTGCGCTAGCAAACTGCGCGGCCGACAGGTGGGTTGAGGCACCATTGCCCGTCGAGCCATAATTAAGTTTGCCTGGATTGGCGCGAATTAAAGTGAGCAACTCTGCGCAGGTTTTAATCGTGGGATGTTTTTTTGTATTGATCAACAGCACGTTTGGCACGTCACCCAAAATCGCGATGTGCGTAAAGTCTCGCTCGACATCAAAACTGAGCTTTTTATACAGCGCTGCGTTAATGGCGTGCGTCCCGGCCGTGGCTAGTAAAAATGTGTAGCCATCAGGCTGCGCACGTGCCACAAAATCAGACGCCAAGTTACCCCCCGCCCCTGTCTTGCTGTCCGCCACAATCGGCACACCTAAAACGGCTGTTAGCGCCTCACCAAGCTTGCGGGCATATAGATCGGTACCCGCACCATTTGGAAATCCGTTGATGATCGTGATTGCCCGACTGGGCCACGCCTCGGACTGGGCAAACACACTGGTGCTGAGCACTACGCCAGCCAACAAACAAACCGCTTTTTTAGACCATTGAAACATTGTGAATCTCCTTGTGCTGTTGGTAAACGACTCTTTTTGCCTCGCCGAGTGCTTGAGACACTCTTCTGCCCCTAGGCACCCTCTTTGCCGCAGTGCGTCTGAATTGCGTGAGGTCATCGGCCTGCCAGAAGCCTATCAATTAACGTTGTTGGCCCTGACCCGAAATGCGACGACAGTGATTTAACGAAGCTTGAATCAAATTATCGCTTGCCTCGGGGGTACGAAACGCTGAATGCGCCGAGAGCGTGACGTTTTCGATTTTGGTGAAAGCGTGATCGGCAGGCAAAGGTTCGATATCAAACACATCTAGGCCGGCATGACCAATTTTTTTCGACGCAAGCCCTGCGATGAGTGCTTGCTCGTTCATCACGGCACCGCGCGCAGTATTCACCAAAATCACCCCATCACGCATTTTGGCAATACGTTCGGCTGAAATAAACCCGCGCGTGTCGTCGTTAAGCAATAAATGCACAGACAACACATGGCTGCTTGCCAACACCGTATCCAAGTCCGCGAAGCGCACGCCAGCGTGAGTTTTCGGGCTACGGTTATAAGCAATTACGTTCATGCCGGCGCCG
>Ga0209135_1000289_pt1 | contig 18210 bp, 14 predicted proteins | sample LauGreSBDMM110SD_4_FD_187570 | JGI IMG/M metagenome (GOLD analysis project Ga0209135, IMG submission 187570) | Freshwater lake microbial communities from Lake Michigan, USA - Su13.BD.MM110.SD (SPAdes) (version 3) | ecosystem: Environmental > Aquatic > Freshwater > Lake | place: Lake Michigan... | reverse complement strand
TAAAATCAACGTATGAAGTTCATCACCACACTCCAGCAAGACGAGGACGGCATCTGGATTGCGGAATGCCCGGCCATCCCCGGATGTGTCAGCCAAGGCAAAACCCAGCAAGAAGCTACCGCCAACCTACGCGAAGCCATGCAAGCCTGTCTCGCTGTTCGTTCAGCCCAAGGAATGCCCCTTGTAGTTGAAACTCGCGAAATCGAACTCCAAACTGCATGAGCTCGAGCCTGCCCGTTTTATCGGGGCAGGAGCTGGTCCGAATCTTTGAACGGCACGGCTGGAACAAAGCCCGCCAATAAGGTAGCCACATCATCCTGACCAAACCAGGCAGCATCGCCTCACTATCTATTCCAGATCACCGAGAAGTGGCCAGAGGCACCCTCCGCTCTCTCATCCGCTACTCAGGCCTGACCCCTGAAGAATTCCAATCCTTGCGCTAACCCGCGCCCCCTTCCCTCTACCCTTCAAACCTTCTCACATTCGAACTTTCACACTTTCTTAATCCCTTAACCCCTTAATCCCTGCCTGCCTTTTGCGTCCTTAGCGACCTTTGCGTGAGGTGTCCGCCAGCTCCTTCAAAATCTCCTCATACCGATCCGTCACCTTCTCCCAGCTATAAATTTTCTCCGCTCTCTCTCGCGCCGCCTTCCTCAATCTTTCCCTCTCTCCAGAACTCCCGATCAGCCCACTTAACTTCTCATCCAAATCTTTTTCCGGATCCACGCCACCGAACGCCAACCCCGCATCCCCGATCACCTCCCGCGTTGCTGGACAGTCTTGATAGACAATTGCACTTCCAAACCCCATCTGATCCAACAGAACCAACCGCGTTGCCTCCACCACTCCAGGCAAAACAAAAATCCCGCAGTTCGCGCTCAACTCCTCATACCCCTTCCCATACACAGGCCCTACCAATTTTACCCTGGGCCCCGCCAACCTATGGAGTTGGATCCCGTACTCCACCTCGTACCCCGCCGGCCCCACGACCACGCACGGCCAATCTCCCTTCACCTTCCCATACGCACGCACCAGCAGATCGACTAGATTTTCAGGAGTCAACCTACCCACGTACAACACATACTCACCCGCCTTCAGCCCTAACAGCTCCAGCGCCCCCTTCCCCAGCTCCTTCGACTTTTCAGGAGTTCCGTACGAAAGATACGTCGCCTCAAAACCGTAATCCCTCCGATACCTCTCCACCACCGTCTGATTGTCCGCGATTACCACATCGCTCAACTTCGTCGCCCACCGCTCACTCCGCTTCAGCCACGCACGAGCGAACGGATGCCACTTCTGCCTCCGAAAATCGTCCCCGTCCACATTCACGATTACCCGGCTGCCCGCCAGCTTCAGGATGCCTGCCAAAATCGAGTTGCCCACTCCGCACAGATACACCACGTCGAACTTTCGCACGGACGCATGAATCACCGCCAGCAACGTGTGCGTGATCGTCTCCGTGCTCTTCGTCCTCAAGCTGGGCAGATAGGCGACCTTCATCCCTCTCACCTCCCGTGGTCGATCCGGATACAGGTGCGCACGATTGTAAACCGTCACGGCGTGACCCCTTTCGGCCAACCTCGCCCCCAACTCTTCCACCAACGTCTCAAACCCCGAATACCTCGCAGGCACTCCACGACATCCCAAAAATGCGATTCTCGCTTTCCCGGGTAGTGGTCCGTCCGACGGCTTTGGAGTAACTCCCAACACTCGATCCAGCAAGGTGTAGTAAAGAAACAGGCTGTTATATTTAAAGTATCGGGGAAACAACCGCCTCGGCTCCTGCCACAAACGGTACAACCAGGTCAGCCCCGCCTTCTGCATCCATCGAGGCGCAAAAGCCCTTCTTCCCGCCAAAAGTTCAAACGCATCCCCTACCGCCAAGAAAACCCCTTTTTTATGTCGCTGAAGATTCTTTTCAATCCACCGCTCCTGACGATCTCCCCCCAAAGCAACCCAGACAAAGTCAGCGCCTGACTTCTCTATGGTTTTTGCAAAATCCTCCTCATCTTTTTCTGTCCAGGCACGGAAGGGCGGGGAAAAGGTCCCAACAATATTTACCTCAGGCTGCGCCTGCCGCACCGCAGCCGACAAAGCCTGTAGGCAACTTTCCGTTCCGCCAAAAAAGAAGTGCTTCCACGGCTTGGGCAGCCCCTTCAGCGCTTCCAGCATGAAGTAGGGGCCGTACACCCGATCCTTCAGATCGGCTCCTTTTCGTCGCATCGACCAGATCAGCGGCATTCCGTCGGGCAGCAGCAGATCAAACTCAGCCAGAACCCTTCCGTAATCAGGCCGATGCCTAGCTAACGACACCAAGTGAGTATTGCAGGCCGCCACCATTCCCGGCTTTTCCCGTTGGGCCAACTCCTCCAGCAATTTTACTCCGCCCGCGTAATCGGTTGCCTGCAACCCCATTCCCAATACCTCCACTCGCTTGCTCTCCATCGCCATGTTTCGATTTTGCCTCGCCCCGTGCCCTTGAGCCAGCTTCAACCCTCGACTGCTCAGAGTGGTCTAGAGAGACTGAGGATTGGAGGGCCACAATTTCCCCCTTCCCTCACGTGCGAGTCAGGCTCAAACTCCATGCTATGAATTCAGTTTTGTCGGTGGTTGTCCCTGCATACAACGAGGCCAAGACAATCGCATCTGTCTTAGAAAAGGTATTAGCCCAATCCAGCGTCATGGAAGTGATTGTGGTGGACGACTGTTCCTCCGACGGAACGTGGGTGCTCCTTCAAGATCTTGCTGCTTCAAACCCCAAAATTCGAGCAACACGCCACTCCCGAAACGAAGGAAAGGGTGCAGCCCTACGTACTGGAATCTCGCTCGCCACCGCCCCCTTCCTGATTATCCAAGATGCCGACTTAGAGTACGCCCCCTCTGAATATCCTATTCTCCTTCAACCCCTGCTAGAAAACCGGGCAGATGTTGTTTTCGGTTCCCGATTCATGGGCAGTCAGGCCCACCGCGTCCTCTACTTTTGGCACAGTGTTGGCAATACCGCCCTAACTCTTCTCTCCAATATGTTCACCAACCTCAATCTCACTGATATGGAAACTTGCTATAAGGCCTTCCGGCGGGAAATTATTCAATCGATTCGAATCGAAGAAAACCGCTTCGGCTTCGAGCCAGAAATTACGGCTAAAGTAGCCAAGTTGGGAGTGCGGATATTCGAGGTGGGTATTTCCTATTACGGACGAACCTATGCCGAAGGTAAAAAGATTGGCTGGAAGGACGGAGTCCGAGCTCTGTGGGTTATTGTCAAATTTGCTATCGTACCCCATCGATGAAGCTCAACGCCTTGTCCTGGGCCAAGGGGCTTATTCTGCTCCAAGCGTGGGCCACTGCCTCGTCTTGGCTTCTCTCATGGGTCAACCAGTTTAATCCTTTAGGCTTTAGCATTGCTACCTGCGCCACTCTTTTTGTGGCCTTTCCCTGGATCCTGAAATCCTTTCCAAAAGCTCTTCAAGCGATGCGCAGGCACTCCTGGATGAGATATGCCCACAGGCTTTGGCGCCGACCCTCACTCCTTCAATTATTACCTTTTTGGTTTTTCCTTTATGCGGTATTGGCATTCGCAGGCGGTTCTTTCTATCCACCCACTCTTTACGATGCCCTTACTTATCGCCTCCCACGCGTCTTGGCTTGGTGGATGGATAACCACTGGTTCTGGATTCCCACCCCGAACAACAGGCAAAATTTTTCTGCCCTTGGCTTTGAATGGGCAACCGCTCCACTTTTCTTGATTTTCCGAACCGATCGCCTTCTTTTTCTCCCAAATATTTTCGGATACCTGCTCCTTCCGGGCCTTTTCTTTTCTGCCGCCCGCTCCTTCGGTCTGCCTCCAAAATTGAGCTGGATCGGAATGTGGTTCTTACCACTAGGTTACTGCTTCGTTTGCCAGGCAGCCAGTATCGGCAATGACCACTACGGCGCTGTTTTTGCGCTCTCCACTCTCGCCTTGGCGGGTCAGATGAAAAAATACCCATCCGTGCAAACAGCATTTTGGCCAATCCTTGCGGCCGCACTTCTGACAAACATCAAAGCCTCGAATGTGGCGCTTGCGCCCTGCCTTCTCACTCCCCTGATTGGGAAGTTATTTCGTCTTTTGGCCTCAAAGCCTTTGCCCATGCTCGCGATAACGATCTTCGCGCTTTCAGTCTCCTTTCTGCCCACAGCCATTCTCAATCAGCACAATGCAGGACACTGGAGTGGCGCAGTAAGCAGTGACTTGAAAATCAAAAAGCCCATCGCTGGGCTTGTGGGAAATCTTTTTCAGGTTTCTCAAGACAACCTAGCCCCACCTGTCCTTCCCTCTGCTATGTCAATCAATCGTTGGCTTAAAAGTGAGCTGGAGCCCTCATCACTCATCCGGTGGATCCGCTCGGGTTTCCCACGATTCGCAGTTGGATTTCGCGAGCTTCTTCAAGAGGAGGGTGCCGGCATTGGCCCCTTTCATTTTCTTCTTTTCCTATTTGCCCTCTTCTGCGTATTTGCGAAACCTTTGAGACCTACTTCAGCTCCTACTCCAGATATACTGCTCATTGGCTTTTTCTCTTTGGCAGCGCTACTCGCGCTTTTTACCCAACTTGGAACAGAGGCCACGGCTCGAATCATCGCCCCCTTTTATCCCCCACTATTTCTCCTGACTCTTTCACTGCTGCCCCGTTCCCATGTATGCCGCCACCCTTACCTTGTCTTTTGGGTCACCCTCGCTGGCCTATCAGCGATGCCTTTAAGTATTCTCAACCCTTCCCGGCCAAAAATACCCGCGTCCTGGATTCTTGCCTGTGTCGAACGCATTCCCGCATTGCCATCCTCATCGTTAAATCGCATCCATCGGGTTTATCAGGTCTACGCATCTAGAAACGACCCTTTCCATTCACTCAGAAAACATATTCCCGAAAATGTCAGGCTCATCGGGCTTATCAATAATGGAGACGACAACGAAACATCGCTTTGGCGTCCCTACGGCCATCGTCGAGTTTTGAGTGTTTTTGAGGATACGGCAAACCCCGGATTTTTTCCCGATACCGAGGCTTGGATTGCCCGTCGTAACATCGCTGATGTACTAACCAAAGATGCGGTTTGGTCAAAGACCTGGATTGAAAAAGCCACTTGTCCCATTTCTTTGAAGGCTTCCGTAGGAGTTGAGGATTGGGTTCTCTTTTTACGTCGTTAAGGAACCACCCCTTGATACTGGGCCATGAATCAAGGTTTGTTCAGGCTTGAAACTTGTCGCACTCTGAATCCATGCATCATTCGTCCTCCCCCCTTGGATCCATACCAGATATCATCCAAGCGAAGCTCTGTATCGGATGCGGAGCCTGTCTCGCTTCTTTACCAGCGCAAAACGGCCACATGCATCAGACAAACGAGGGCTGGATTCCGAAGCTAACTGATCCTAGCCAATCTTGGCCTTCCTCCGCATGGGAGGATTGCCCCGGGAAAGGCCTCGACCTTGGTGAGATCTATTTAAAACACTTTCACCGCTATCCTGAAGATTGGAGATTAGGCGTCGTGGATCAAATGTGGATCGGCCACGCAACGAATCCCAATGTGCGACTTCAAGGCGCTTCAGGTGGGCTAACTACAGCGCTGTTGGTGCATCTGCTCGAGACCCATCAAGTAGATGCCGTAGTCGTCGCACACCAAGGAAAACCTACGCCGGAAGCTGCAAACTGGGAGATTGTGACCAATCCCAAAATAGTATTTGAACTTGCGGGATCGGTTTATATCCCTGTGCCCATGTTGGCCGCTCTCCCGCACCTAGATACACACAAACGATACGCTATGACCTGCTTGCCAGAGCAGGCCGCTGCCCTACGCAGTCTTCAACTCCGGGGCGATCCAAAAGCCCGGTCGATCACTCACCTAATTGGTCCCTATACTGGAACAGCCCTCGTTCCCGCTGCAATTCGTGCCTTACTTCGGTCCTATGGCATAAACCAGCAGGATCAGATTCTCTCCCTCCGCTGGCGTGCAGGAGAGTGGCCTGGTTACATGGAAGTCCGCATGGCATCGGGAAAAATAATTCGCTCGCCAAAAGTCTACTATAATTTTCTCATCCCCTTTTATATTTGGCCTCCCAGCCTCCGGGGCATCGATTTTGCAAATGAATTCACCGATCTTTCCGTCGGCGACGCATGGTCTCCCAAGTTTGAACGACAGGGAAAAGGCTTCAGCGTTGTCATTTCTCGCAACCCGCAAATGACCGCTCTTCTCAAGGAGATGGAGGCAGCAGGAAAGATTCATCTCGAACCGATCGCGCCTCCTGAGGCCGCCGATATGCATGGCCACATGATCGACTTCAAAAAGCGAGGGAGCTTTATTCGAAATCAGCTTTGTCACAAACTAGGCATTCCTGCTCCGGATTGGGGCCTTGCTCCCAAGCCGCTCGGAATTTCCCGCTGCCTCATTGAACTGGTTGTGTCTGCTATTTTTTACCTTGGCAGCACTACTTTGGCTCGGGCAATCATGGAACTTGTACCGCCAGCTATCTTAGGGCCTATTTTCAATCAATTGCGCCTGATGTGGAAAGCCCTGAGTAAGCCCGCAAAAAGACACGGCCTCCGTAATCTAACCATGTCCCCCTACACCCCCTTATGGAAAACTTCCGCCACAAACTAGATCGTTTTATTCGGACGGCCCTCCTACCACGCCTTCTGACACAAGCGTGCCGGGATCCATTTTCTGCCGTTTACGGCTGCTTTGATCGTGACTGGTGGCACTATAAAATTCGGGATTTTCCCTCCATCATTCTTCAGCAAGGCAGCTATACCTTGGCGTTGGCTGAGGAGTCGGGGTTTTTGCCACGCCAACAAAATCATAACCTTGTTCAGGCATCCGCCCTTTTGTGGGCCCGTCGCGTTATGCGCCACGGCTCTTTAGAGGAGTACTACCCCTGGGAAGACGGCTATCCTCCTCTCGCTTTCTCCACTTTGGCCATGGCTAAGCTTTGCCTTTCGGGAGTCTTGCCAGCGGATAAATTGGACGAGGCTTTTTGCCGGTCTGCACGCAAGCTTATCTCAAGATTTGAGTCCCGGGCCTTGAACCAACAAATGGCGGGTCTAGCCGCCCTTGCCGCCCTGCGAAAGCTTCAACCCTCTTGGGTTTCGGACGACGCATTCTCCTCACTGGCGACAAGAACGTTGGGCCAACAAAAAGAGGATGGCTGGTTTCCTGAATATGAGGGGCCCGACCTCGGCTACCTTTCCGTGACCCTTGATTGCCTCTGGGATTTATACGAAATCACAAAAGAACCTATGTTCTTTGAATCTGCGTGTCGTTCATTTGATTTTATAGATGAAATGACCCAGCTTCCTTTTGGCGGATTGGGCATGCATCAGGCTCGCAATACGGATTACCTCGTGCCCTATGGCCTATGCCGATTCTCTGCAGTTTCCCCCTCCTGGTCATTACGCGTTAGCTCCCTTTTGGAACGCGTTTACATGTCCTCCGCACCCTACGCAGTTTCGTTTGATTCAATAGATGACCGCTACCTATGCCACTACATCGGTCACTCTCTGATACGAGCCTGGAAGACGCTAGCCCCGGAGCAAAACCCCTCCGATGTTTCGACAAGGGCGGACTCCAAGCCGGACTCGCCTGCCGCCCCGAAACCCACAGGGATCAGTGGTATCGTTCACTCTTTGGGACACCCATCCATGCTTTGCTGCACACACAAGGGTGGCACATTTACCTGCTTGTGGAATTCCAGCTCTTGGGTGGCAGATTACGGCTGGGTCGTGAAACGTGGAGATCGTCTCTGGTCAACTCACGGATGGTCGACTAACTGGAAAGTGCGAGTCGCCGAAAACGAATGGGAGATCTCTGGACATCTTTTCCCGCATCAAGAGTCTCTTCCCTCCCCTTGGAACCATCTGGTGCTCCGCATCCTGGCACTGATTTCAGGCCGTTACCTCATCGGATGGTTAAAGCAGCGGTTGATTTTTAAAGCCTCAGACAAGCATCTTCCCTTCCGACGAATAATCCGCAGATCCGGCCAAGCTGTTGAGGTGGAGGATTGGATTGGCAATATTCTTCCTTCGGATGTCATTCAGCCTGCTCCACGTGCAAGCATTCGTCATGTCGCCAGTGCCGACACTTGGCATCCAGAGGATTTTACTCTTCTCCAAAACGTCGAAAGAATTTCCAAACAAAATCAAAGTAAGGATGGTCGCCTCATCCACACTCGCTATGTAGAAATAAAGCCAGCATGAAACTCATCATTCAAATTCCTTGTTTAAACGAAGAGGCCACTCTGCCTGCGACCATTCGTGATTTGCCCAGAGAAGTGCCTGGTTTCTCCTCCGTCGAATTTCTTGTCATTGATGATGGCAGTACCGATTGCACTGCTGAGGTCGCCCGCAAGTTGGGCGTACACCACGTTCTTCAACTTGGATCTAATCGTGGTTTGGCGTCAGCTTTCCACCGCGGTTTGGCCTACTCGATCGCGCAAGGGGCTGATGTTGTCGTGAATACGGACGCGGATAATCAATATCGGGCGTTGGATATCCCCGCTCTTGTCGCCCCGATCTTAGCTAACCAAGCTGACCTAGTTGTCGGTTGTCGCCCAATTTTAGAACATCCAGAATTTTCGCCGACCAAGAAGTTGCTGCAAGCCCTGGGAAGCTGGATTCTGCGACAAATATCTCGTACCAGCGTTCGAGATGCAGCCTCTGGATTTCGCGCTTTTTCACGCCAAACATGCCAGCGCATTTTTCTTTATGGCCACTTTTCGCACTGCATGGAAACCCTGATTCAAGCGGGTAATTCTGGCCTCCGCGTGTCTTCGGTCGAAATCGGAATCAATCCTCAAACACGCCCCTCACGGCTATTTCGCAACATTCCCGAATACCTTTTTAAATCTAGTTCCACTATGATTAAGATGTTCATTCTATATCGGCCTTGGTCTTTTTTTGTTTTTTTGTCCCTCCCATTCTTCTGCCTGTCCCTGTTCTTAGGCTTAAGATTTCTTTATCTTGTCTATTGGGTGGAATCTGTGGCCTCAGGACGCAATCATATTCCATCCTTGATCCTTCTTTCAATCAGCGCCTTCTTTGGCATCTTTATGATTACCATCGGCATTTTGGCTGAATTGACGCGGGCCCAAAGACGATTGACTGAGGAGACTCTCTTTCTGCTGAAGTGTTCCAATAAATACAGCAAGCATTAGTTTATGCCTAAATTTTTGCGGTTCCTCCTTGCGGGCTTGCCGGCAGCCGTTTTTGCAGTGCCTCTAAATATCTTTCTCGTCGAAATGCTCGCCCTTTCAAAGCCCGTTTCCTACGCCGTGGTTCTTTGCGTCCAAATTGTGATCAATTTCTTTATCTGTCGCTCTTATGTCTTTGGCGAAACTGGCGCACCCTTGTGGCTTGTCTTTAGCCGTTTCTTTTTCGCCATTGGCCTAATTCGTTTGTTGGATTGGTTGGCCTATCTCATTTTACTTCCTTATTTTGGCCGATGTTACGTCCTTCTTCAACTTGGGAACCTTGTAATCTTTTCTGTGCTCAAGTTTTTTCTGGCTCGTTTTGCTCTTGAGACCCCTGCCCCGCGTAAATCACTGTGACGTATATCCACTTCTGTTGGTTCGGTTCCCAGCTCCCGCAAGATCTAGCAGCCAGACTGGCCCGCTGGCAGAAACTTCACCCGTCTTGGGCCATTCGTGAATGGAATGAATCGAACATCGATGTGTCAGGATGCGCCTATGCCCAAGCCTGCCTCCAACGCAGGGATTGGGCTTATCTGTCTGACTACGTGCGCCTACAGGTTCTGGCCAAGGAGGGCGGAGTTTATCTGGATACCGACGTCGAGCTGCTAAAACCCCTTGATGTTTTCATAGATGGCTCTTTTCACATCGGGTACATGCACAACTGCGCCCTCGGAACGGCTGTCATGATCTCACCCTCAAATCATCCCATCCTTGGGAGGTTGATTGCCCAATACCAAAATCTTCCCCCCAATCGTGGCATCAACAACAACGCGATCCTGACAGAGTTTTTTTTAAAGCACGTGGAGGGATTTCTTTTGACTGGCAAGTCTTGGTCATCTCCCAACATCAGAGTTCACCCCAAGACTTGGTTTGAACAACCCACACTTAGCCAAGCAGGGGGGTTTGCAATTCATCTCTTTAATCGCGCCTGGGACTCAAGGGCAACGCATCCCACGCATCAAGCGATCACGCACAGGAATATTCTCTTTTTCTTAAAACGCCGACTCCGCTGTATATATGAGGAACTTCGCTGCGTTTACCTTCCTTTTTATCTTCGCGATCGATTTCACTTACCCCTACAACCAAAACTGCCTGCTTGAAAATCCTCCTCTACACCGACCTTACTATCCGCCCCGATCAGCTCTTCTGGCGGTTGCTCTCTTCTAGGATTAATCGGAAGGCCCCCTTGGCCTTGCAAAATAGTTCCTCACCTCAGCTGATAAGCTGCCACTCGAGATGATGCCGGCAACGTGGGCGCCGGATCGTTAACTTGTGCGCTTTGAGCTATTCCAGCGAAGATTTTTTCTATATCGAACAAAAGGCAGTTCGATCAAATAATAAGAGATCATAGCGGACCCAATTGATGCGGGTATCCAGAGGCTTTGTGGAATCCCGCATTGCGGTAACAGATCTCCGGTGAATATGGAGTGCCAGAGGTACAGCGAATAAGAGATTGTGCCCAACCATATGACGGGCCTTAGGTTTAATATTCGGAATACAGAATAATCTGATTTAGCAACACCCACGATGATAATTAGTAAAGTGCCAATTGCTTCAAGGGTCGGGCCGAAAACAGTTTCAATTCCATATCCATCATATTCTCGTGCTGTATATGGAAGTGTTATGATGGATAACGCAAATAACAGAACTATTACGCCGTACTTTGCAAGATACTGAACTGCCTGCGACCAATGAAATGCTACGATCGCCCCGAGACAACCCCACGCAATGATGTCCATTTGGAAAAGAAAACTGAAGCGATGCAGCCAGAAATAAGTTTCCTGATTCTTCCAACACAAAACATTTATTCCGCGCAGAATCGTGGAGCAGACAATCACTCCTAGGAGAGTGATTAGGGCTATTCTCTTTTCTGCAAAAAGCCTGAATATAATAAAGACTGCGGGCCAGATCAGGTAGAACTGCTCTTCGACACCGAGGCTCCAAAGAACACCAGTCGGACCCTCACATGGGCCGTAATTCGCAAGAAATAGGATGTTTAATAGTTTCTGGATATTGCCCCCGCTATTGATTAAGCCTGCATGGTCCAAAAGAAAAACTGCGGCAAGGTATGTATAATATGCGGGAAATATTCTGGCGATTCTTCGGATGTAAAAGTTCTTTAATGAGATGCCTCCGCTACTTTTTTCTTCCTGTAGTAATAACCAGGTAATTATAAATCCGCTGATTACAAAGAAGATCCTTACTCCGAGGTTTCCGGAGAAAAACGCAAGTTTTTGGAACTGTTCAGGAGGATGAGAGTGGGAAAATAAAACTAGCCCAATACTTAATGCCCTTAGTCCATCCAGCGATGGCAATCGGGCAGAACTTTTAGTAATGTTTCGTGCGATTTTCACGGTGTTGTTTTATCATATACTACTACCTTGAAAATCCTTCTCTACACCGACCTCACCATCCGCCCTGACCAGCTTTTCTGGCACCGCGACCTCGGCCTTCTGACCAAAGCCTTCCGTGACCTCGGCCACGAAGCCTACCTTATCGTGCACCCCGCGGTTGATCCCTTATCAAAAATCAAAAATCCAACATCAAAAATTCCTGAAGAGCCAGTCCTCTGGCCTTCCCCCCTCGACGTTCGTAACCCCAGTTGGTGGCAATCCCAAAAGCCTGATCTCGTGATCCTTGGTCTCTGGACCCGTCCCAAGTACGACCCCATCCGCCGAGCCGCTATCTCTGCTACACCCCATGTCATCGAACGCGCCGATAGCGACGGCATGCGCACTGCCTCCTGTGGATTTTTTTCTTATGCAAAACGTCGCTTCGACTACTTCCGCGACCGCACCTACCACTGGCCATCTCTTCTCTCCATCCCTGCCTCAATTTTTTACTCCTTCGCCTCAATCATCGCTACTCCCTGGATCGAGACTCGCTTGGCCCGAACGCTAAAACTCCTGCCCGCGATAGCGGTCGAAACCCCTCATGCCACCGCACTTTGGAAATCTCTCGCCACCCGCCTAGGGGCCGACCCAGAAAAGATCCACTGTGTTCCTCACCCCATTCAGACCGATATCTTTAAATTCGACCCCGCCATCCCCAAAAAGAACCAGATCATCTCCGTCGGCCGCTGGGAATCTTATCAAAAGAACTTCCCTCTACTTCTCAAAACCCTTCGCACGTTTCTTAATCATAATCCCGACTGGTCATCCATTGTCATTGGCTCTGGGCTTCCCACTAAATCTTCCCACGCTCGAATCACTTTCCTTCCGACTCTTTCACCGCCCGATCTCGCCCGCCTTATGCAGGAGTCACAAATCTTTTTTTCCTCCTCTCGCTATGAAAGCTTTGGGTTGGCCTCGGCGGAAGCCCGCACATGTGGCTGTGCAACCCCAGACCCCAAATCACTCCTAGATTTTATTAGTTCTACGAAATACAGCTCGAACAGCTTTTCTATCAGTGATACTTATCTCTGTTTTAACGCCGTTCACGCCATAAGCGAATTAGATCCAAGACACATTGCAGAGAACTTTTTAAGTCTAATTTAGAAAATGCGATCTTTGCAGTCTTTAAGAAGATTGCGGCTTTCTGGATTTGCAAGAATAACAGATATGCTCAGTGCCGCTGCCAAACATAATGAGATGGTCACTTGCGCATTTGTGCCCAAGCAGTAGACGCCCATCTTTTCTTGAATCAGTCGAAGCATACAATAACTGCCTGCCAGAAGACCAAGCCCCAAAATATAAATCTTATACCACTTTCCAACAGGAATAAGCTTGGTTTTGCCCAGCAAATAAATCGCGATAGGAATCTGTAGGGCAATTTCTGAGCTGGAGAATAATGCTGCCACACGAATCGGCCCGTATTGAAGTCCTACCAAGATTGCGCAAACAGTCAGGACCGTATTTACAACGGTCCAGCGAATCATTTGTTTCATTTTCCCGGAGCTAACAAAGATCCAGTAAACGATACATCCCAAAGGCTTGCAAAACACCGCGAACCCAAACCACCAAAATATCTGTTCGGCTACTTCCCACCCAGGCCCAAGCAATAAATTGACCATGGTATTTGAGTGGACAAATGTAAGCGCCGCAGCTGGTGCTGTAATTCCGACACAGCTTATGAATAATGCCGACGTTAATTTTTTGAATTCAACTTCGTTCTGATGAATTCTGCTAAATAAAGGAACTAATACTGTGCCAATTGGCCCCATCACCTGATTCATGGGCGTCAACATCAGGGCATATGCTCGGGTGTACTGCCCAAGCAGCTCCATACCCCACACTTTTCCAATCAAAAGGTTGTCAATGTGCTTACAAACGGTGTTGGCAATTTCCACAAGCGTGAAAGCGCCTCCAAAAGAAAAATATGATGATGCCTCTTGGATCGACCCTGCGTTTCTTTGAGGTCGCCATCCTGCAAAGAGCCAACTGCTCCCACACATAAGAAGCCCGGGAATAAACTGAAATGCCATTAGGGCTAAGATTCCTCGGCCCTGAGCGGCAATGACTACTGCAGCCAAAGCTCCGAACAAAAATGCTCCTGCCTCTTGTAAGGATAGAAAGCCAAATTGCATTCTCCTTCGGATTAATCCCTGGGGCACCGTACTGAGCGATTTAAAGAAAAACATGACTGCAAACATCCCAAAGATCCACTGATAGCGCGCATCCCCATTGATCCACGAGGCCAGTAAGCCTGCTACTCCAATGCATAGGAGAAGAAACATTCCGATACCTGCGCTTATGCGGAAAAGTGTGTTGAGATCTTTCTCTTGGATCTGCTCTTTCTGTACGATGGCCATCGTAAGGCCGAATTCTGAAAAAAGTCCGACAAAGGCAAATATGCTCGTTAGAAAAGCAACTAACCCAAAGTCCTCTGGCGTGACCAACCTTGCCAAAACGACAATGGATGCAATCTGCACAACTAGCTTTACGCCTTGTGATAAGAACATTTTGAGTCCGCCCTGAAGGGCAATCTGCCCAAATCCTTTTGTTGTGTGAGTTCCCATGGGTTCCAAAATAGTGGCTTTTTATCTTATGGAGGGTTTGGTTGTTTTTGAGCTGTTTTCAGTTCGGGAAGGATTGATTGCTACTCCCTTCTCAAGAGGCTGTAGTATTCCTCCTGATAGGTTTTTGCGATCTGCGTCCAAGAAAAGCTTGATTCCGCATACTTTCGGATCCCGAGGCGACTTGCTTGCGGGGAAGATTGATCAAGAAGCTGGCATAAGGTGTTGCTCGCTGTTTCGATTGTTGCGTCCTTATCAAGGTAAGATACGTGGTCTGCTCCATAAAATCGTGAGGCGGGCAAGTCACTCACGAGAATTTGTTTTCCCATCGAAAGCCCCTCTAGCAATGCATTATTAGCCACAGCATCGAGAAGAGGCAGGAAGAGAGCCTTGCTGCGATTGTATAGTTCCCGAAGCTCGAGATCAGAAATGCCGTTCATGAATATCGTGTTTGCGGTTTTTTTAAGCCTAAATTGTTTTCGGTTTTCTGGATTCGTCACTAAACAAAACGTTTCTGGCCTTCCTCTTTTTAAAAAGTCATTGGCAACATTCTGCCAGAGTTTGAAATCTCGCCTCCAGTTTCCAAGCGTCAGAATGAGCGGCGAGTCGCTTATATCGTTGCCGGGCGTAAAATAATTTGTGTCAACTCCATGTGGGATCACGCGAACGGACTGATTCTCGAAAAACTTTTGGTAACACTCAACCACATGCGGCGACATTGCGACGAGCCGATCTGCGCGTTGGGCTGTTTCTATAAATGAAAGCCCTTGTGGGCTTGTCCGAAAGGAGGACAGCACCGACTCAGGCTGGTGAAGTGTTAGCAGAACTTTGCCATTGAAAGACCGCTGGAAACAACCGTTCAAGAAACAGTTTTCGGGATATAAAAAATGAATGAGCCGTGGCTTTGCACGACTCGATTCTTCAATCATGCGTTTTTCTGTTCTTCTCAGAATCTCCCTGCGAAGTCGACGCTTGAGGGGGCGCGGCAAAAGGCGCTCGCAAGGAAAGGACACATATATTTTGCGAATTTCATCCGGCAAATAGTCTAATATTCTGTGAAATGCGGAATATTTGCCATGATGGCCAAAAGCAAATCCAAAAGCCCATACGTCCTGCTTCATACAGCCATATCACTTAATACTTTTCGATATAGCGATTGAAAGCGGTCGGCTGTTTGATCGGGCGTAAAAAGTTCCCGATACCTCTTTTGGCCCACCTTTCCCAATTTCTCTGTTGTGGCTAGGGATCCCAATACAATTCTTAATTTTTGTACTAAACCCTTTATATCCCCACACTCCACAAAATATCCATCCTCACCATCCCTCACATAACTAGCCTGTCCGCCGTTCCTCGTCGTAATTACGGGCAAGCCTATCACCCTCGCTTCCTTGACCACATTGGGACTTGTATCCGCCCGCGTGGGCAACGCCAAACACCAAGCACGCGACATCTCGCTCTGCACGACTTCTCCCGGCTGCTCTCCTAACCAATCGACAGTTCCTTCAGCCCGTTTTTGTATAATGGACAGATACTTTGTTTTCGCTCGGCCAATGACTTTAAGCCTATACCCCTCCTTCTTGAGATTTCGAAATGCTTCAACGAGGTCCTCAATTCCTTTTCGCGCAACAATTGATCCAATAAAGATTGCGCAAGGACTATCTTTTTCAGGACTCCACTTAACACTAAAAAAATTATTCCTAACCCCATATTCAACTATTTCGATTGGCTGGCTGCCTCTTCTCCTTCGCACGATTGCAGCACCCCACTTACTCTCTGTTGTTACCAGTTGTGCCTTTCGCAAACACCAAATTTCCAATAAGGCCTGAAAATATTCCCGTGGGTGCATCCAGCTTTTCAAAATAAGTGCGCTCAGAATCCCTTGCATGGAAATCAGGTGGGGATATCCGCTAGTCACCGCTGCTAGGGCATACACATCTTCCGTCCCCCACCCATGGACTACATCGGGCCGGACTTCATTTAGACATTCCTTAATTCGCCGACGATCTTGAACAAAAAAAGATGCCGCCCTGCCTTTTTTCGAGGTGGGCAGAACATGAAAGAATGCTCCATCAACAGGGAATGCCATCTCCTTTTCCGCTTGGTCACTCAAAGTGATCCAGTGCATTTCAAGTCCTTGAATTTTAGAAAATGCCTCAGGCAAATCCACCAACCAGGAGGTGGCATGCTGCCCCTTAAGGAATCGTATCGGAGAATTTTTCAGCGTGTGCAGTGGAAAGTTACACAAGATCGCGACTCGCATAAGATCACGCTAAACACTTGGAATAGCCCTACAAGCTGATCCGCTTCACAACCTGCTCACCTCTGTCCTCACAAAAGATGTCCCCGCCTACTCAATCGCCGCTGGCAACCCGGCTCGCGTCGTTGGCACGATCCCTACCGCGTAACTTCAATCGCAGTCATACATTCTAAACCTTACAACCCTCCGCAGTCCCGGGACGAAGTAGGGCCACTCTCTCTCTTTCCACCTACTGCCTTGTGCGCTTAAAGTGAACTTGTGCAAAACCTCACCGCCCAAAAGGTGTGCCTCGCCCTGATCACCCTTGGCTTCTTCATCGCCGCCCCGTGGATGACCAGCCAAACCATCGGCGGCAATACCACTCCTCTGCTCGGCTTTTTGGGTGTCGGCCTTCTCCTCATCGTCCTCTTTGTAGTTCGCGACCGCTGCTGGATGATTATCCCCTTCACTCTACCCATTGAGGGGAATCTAAACTTTCTTCCTCTCAACTTCTCCATCCAAGAACTCTCAATTATAGGCGTTGCTCTTTACCTCCTCTACAGGATGATCTTTGGTCTGAGCGTGGCGTGGCGTCTCGGCCCCGCCTCGATCTGGGTCCCCCTCGCCCTCCTCCTCTCCATTATCGTTTACCACTGGGTCGAATCACGAGATATCGGAATCAAGCTCCTCGGTGGAACAGGCTGGGGCGGCCGCAAATACTTCACCGTCCTCATGGCCTCTTTTGGAATGCTTCTGCTCAATTCGTTTCCTAGCATTACTTGGGCCGACCTTCAAAAAGTACCGCTCCTATACTTTCTGGGAGCTTTCGTGGATATTGTTCCCGGGACGATCTCTACCTTTGTTCCTGCAACTGCCCCTTATATTTTTCGCGTCTACAGCGGGGTCAACCTCAGTGAATATGGCTCCTCTTTACGCGGAAACTTTGGCGGAGAAGGGGCAGTGACCCGCATCGGCCAATTATCTCTGGTTGGTAAGGCCATCGGCCTAGTCACGCTCTGCTACATACCCCCGAAAACATGGTTAGCTCTACATCGTCTTTGGGCCCTTCCTACAGTTCTGCTTGGGGGTATCTTATGCGCAGCGAGCGGCTTTCGCGGCACTGTAGTCGGTTACTCTGTTGCCTTTTTTGGGGCTCTCTACACAACTCTTCGCTCAGGGGCTTTTCTTCTTCTCCCACTACCAATTCTTGCAGGTCTAGCCATTGCCTTAACCCAGGGCACTGTTTTTAACTATCCACTCGCACTTCAGCGCGGCCTCTCCTTTCTGCCTGGTCAATGGGAAGTTAAGGCCTCTCTCGAGGCAGGTGACTCCAGCAAGTGGCGCGAAAAAATGAAAACTCTTTTCTATAAAGAGTACTTTGAAAAAGCTCCAATCATCGGACAGGGCTATCACTACGACCCCAACTTGGCGAAAAGTGCGACCGATATCTATTTAGCGATAGTCAAGAAACAAGCCGAGGCTGGTGATGAATTTTCTGATGTCCGCAGTTTTATTGAAATGCGCCAACCCCACGAAGGGGTACTCCATGCCCTCCTTGTCTCAGGCGCACTAGGCACATTTTTTTTCTCTGTCTTTTGCTTGGGCTTCATTTTCTACGCTTGGAGAAGTGTAGTCCTAACACCGCCCACCGATATTGCGCCCATTCAAACATGGTGTTTTGCGCTCCTGCTGGCCCAGTTAGTTGCCTTTTTCTTACTCTTTGGAGATTACACCGTTTTCCTGATCCAGGTTTGTCCGATCACGGCACTCATGTGCCGTGCAGAGACGCTTCGCCGTGCCGCCCTA
>Ga0209135_1000286_pt1 | contig 18317 bp, 17 predicted proteins | sample LauGreSBDMM110SD_4_FD_187570 | JGI IMG/M metagenome (GOLD analysis project Ga0209135, IMG submission 187570) | Freshwater lake microbial communities from Lake Michigan, USA - Su13.BD.MM110.SD (SPAdes) (version 3) | ecosystem: Environmental > Aquatic > Freshwater > Lake | place: Lake Michigan... | reverse complement strand
AACTGTAACAGCACGCGTGAAGTTCTTCATGACTATCATGATCAGTAGAACACCTAGGAAAATGTATTTACTATTTGTTACTGCATAGAGGATCGCTCCAGCACCAATCCCCATCAGCGCCACGTTCAGAGAAATAGTGTACAAGCTGTAGCCAGCGGCAAGGACTATTGCGATAGGCATTAACTTATCAATCGTACTCATTCCTCCTTTCTCTATACCGATATTGCTATTTTTCACACCCCTGGCGTACTTATAGACTCAGCAGTGGGACAATGACCTTCTGTAGAATCCAAAAGGAAACGCCAGCTGCTAGCGACTTGATAAGGAGTCCCACCATGGTCAGCTCACCCGTAGACTTCACCGACCAAGGGAGATAGTGGGCAAAAAGGAAGTTCACGACAGGAAGACTGAAGAAGAAGACCAGAATACTCACGAAGGAGGCGACGCGAACCTCATCGAGGCTGCGTGCTAGCCAGGAGCGTTTGGGAGCAGGAGCAGGAGCAGCGCGGGGCTGCTGTCCCTGGTAAGCAGCGCCCCACTGGCCCTGCCCAGCCGCCACGGGCCCAGTGTTCATCATCTGTGCAAAATCGGCCGGAGTCGGTTGGCTGTTTCCGATCATATGGGCCATGGCGGGACCAGCGTCCATTTGACGAGGGGCAATCGTATTGGGATTAGGGGCCTGAATAACCCCCTGGTTGAATCCACCCACTGCCGGAGGTGGTTGAATGGGGGGATTCATGGGGCCTGCACCGCCATTCATCTCATTCAGGATATTTTGGACGAAATCTCCGTCCCCCTGTGCCGGGGCAGTATCGAGCTCAGACAGGAGGGTACTCATGTGGTTATTCTGAAGAATCACAGTAAAATGGTTCTAGCGCACAAAACGCTCAAAGGGTTCGATCACACCCTTTTCTGGGCAGGCAATCGGTTTCGCCTCGAACTGGAAACAGTTGGAACCGAGCTGATATGTCGATTTTGTCACCTCTTCATATGGGGGCGCCTTCTGAATACGACACTCCCTCGACGTACAGACAGGTTTCAAGACGGCCATACAGCCGACGCCCAATACGAAACTGAATGTGTTACTGAATGCCTCTGTTTTAAGAAAAGCGAACATCTCTTTCTAGTGTTAGTCCTTGAAATAAGCAGAAAAGTCGGTACCATTTAATATCGCACGGGAGGAAATCTTCATGTAGGGAATATCCTTCACTAGTTCAATATTCTTTCGGATCTCCTCGGCGGCGGAACAGTCAGGCTTCCATTTGCATATATCATTGTGCACTTTATACATCGTATCCTCCGCCCTTTTGAGTATCATATTTGGCTTATATCTGCGGAGGACCATGAGAATACAGGCATGCATCGTAAGATATGTGCGCCAGTGCTGATCATTTAAGGAGTCATCCGGTTTTGGGTAAATATGTTCGGCATCAATGTGCTTGAATACTTCCTTCTTATAGTCTTTGAACCCAATATGAATCGCGTGCTCGAACTCCTTCTTCCACTCTGTAATGAGCTTACTATGCATGGGCGCCATAATGAACCAGTTTTCAATATACGCTTCTGATCCCTTCCCCTTCGCAAAATGCTCAGAATAAAATGCGGTCATTTCGGATTTCGCTGCAACAGATTCCTTATAGAGGTCTTCAAGCGCATCTGCCTTATTCACGAAGATGGCGGCATCCATCCAACAGCCTCCGTGCTTTTCTAAGATGGCCAGGCGAATCCAGTCTGCCTGATGCGGGGATGAGAGATGGCCGAAGTTTTTAGGAAGAGTTTCCTTGTCTATGTAATCATAGATGTTGTCCTTATTGAGAATACGGTGCTCCCAGCCGGTCAAGATATTCTTTCGACGGTCAAAGAATCGCATCATCTCAACGGGAACGGTGGGTGTATCCCAGTAGCCCCAGATTATCTTAGGGATGTGATAGTTGCCTCCTCGTTGTTTACGGGTTTTTCGTATTCTTTTTGTTTTTCTCGTAGCCTTTCTTTTGGCCCTCGCCTTCATTTATTTATCTAAAGATATTATAAGATGTTGAAGCACCTACGCCTCATGCCATTTATAGGTGGAATCGTGATCGGTGTGCTTATGATACTATACTATAAGGCTTCTGATGTTGTGGTCTATGAGTATCCCCATCCACAGAACGTAAACGATCGTGTGTATAAGGATAATAACGGTCTTTGTTATACATATACGGCTAAGAATGTTGATTGCGATGCAAACGAGGCTACGCTGAAGCAGTATCCTATACAGGGTTAAAGCTTATCGTTTGAAAGCACTGCGTCGCGCCTGAATGATCGCCCCCACCTTTGCCTTTGCCTGCTCCTCCTCCGTAATCACTCCTTTTGCATCCGCGTTAACCGGAGTTTCCGCCAACTCCCCTTCGCGCATCTGTGTTCGCACCGTCTCCTGTGCCAACCCTACTGCATTCTCGCCCTTCCATTTCGTGGGATCAAGAACTCCACTATCTTTTTCTGCGAGACCGATGCCTGAAGGTCCCTCCCGATTGTTTGCATAGACCAGTGCATCAGTCCCCGTAGTTAGAAGACGCATCTTTAGAGCCTCCGTCTGTTGATAGATTTCCGTGTAAATCTTCAGCCAGAGTCCCTTTGCATTCGCAGGATGCGCCTTGACTTTTACTGCCATAAGGCGAATCATATTTGCCGAACGTGTCTTCAAGAGTGAAGCCGCCAGTTCGTTCATTCCGAACTCTCTTGCTCGCTCGACTTCGTATGCCTGTATAGCCATACAATACCTCGTTTCACCCATAGTGAAATCGACCGGCCACATGGGGCTGAGGAATCCATTCACATCTGCATCCTTGTCAAAGAATATGCGCGCCCGTCGACCGTCCTTCAGAGTTTGCCTATAGAGCAACTCGTTTGGCTCTCCTGCAGCCGCCTCCGCCTCTCCAGCAGCAACCACCGCCGCTACATTCTGGTCCACAATATACTTTCCCATGTCATGTTCCTGTTTGAAATCATAGAAACAGAGGCGCATTAGTTCCTGATCGAAAGGATCGTCCTTTTTATACATCCTCCTCGTTTCATGTGGGTTGTTCAAGATTACTTCTCTTATTACCGGATTCTCAATAGGGACTATATCACGAATCGCTGACCGGATACTACATCTACGAGCATCGAGCTCACCTACGCGTCTATTTGCAGCCAGGACTTCACGTGTCTCGCCCGTGTTGTAATAATCCTCCCAAGCTTGTCTTAGGCTGCGCCGCTCCTTGTCGTACGCTTCCTCCAGGACGGCGATTGTATCGAGGCGGAATTCCTCCAGCGCTTCGCGATCGGCAGGCTCCAAGGGGAGGAATCGTTTCAGCTGGATTGTCCCAGCTGGATCTTTTATTTCGAGATTACCGTCTGACGAGAAAGTATGGCTTTCTAGTCCACCCTTCTTTGATCTTTTACGGAAAAATGTTTTTATACTATCGTGTACGGCGGGCTCGTAGGGATCCTGTGGGGGCTCAATCGGTTTTGCTTTTTGTTGGGGCTCTTGCGGCTGTTGCGCGGGAACTTGTGTTACAACTCTTTCTGCCATCTGGTCAATGGAAGGAAATACCTCCAGCAAATCTACCGACATTCAGTACGCGCTCCGTATAACTTTTGGAATCGTCCATGGAGTTATAATAACTCTCTTCAGTTTCGGCATTGCCCTCTTTGTTCCTTGTGGTTTCGCTCTCTTCGGTTGCATACTAATCCCTCTTCTCAGCCTTGCACTCACAATATTCTGCAACGGATGTATCGAATACGTGTCACAATCATCTTTGAATGTAACACGAATCCTTAAAACAGCATGGATACCTCCGCTCGGAGTCTTCTGTGCAAATATCATCCTTCTACCTCTTGAGGTGATGCCGGCTCTTGGATTCACGGGGCCAATGCACGGGCTGATTGCTACATCTATTCTAGTAAGCTTCATACTTACAACTCTTCTACAAGTCTATGCAGCGAGAGATGTACAAGACGTTCTCTACTCCATATCATCGGGAAGTTCCGTCCCCACATAGACATAACGTGGAGCCCCCTTCTTGCGGGAGGCATTCGAGTTCAGCTTATAGTAACCGGGCTTTACAGGGCTTGATGCTTCTGCGGAGCTAGATCCTGAGGATCCTGAGGACCCTGATTCCACATTTACAGGTAGCGGCTCTACTGCATTATCCTCTGAGAGCCTTGAGGCCGCCACGGTCGCCAGTAGTGCAACGGAATGGCCGAAGAAGGCTCTACCGATTGCATAACTGAAGACGGCCCAGGCAATACAGAACATCCAAAAGGGAAATACGGTGGTTCCCTCATACCCAACACCAAACTCCTTCCATCGTCCATCTTTATAGAACATGAACTGTGGGCGGAAAAACAGCACCAAGGCTACACCAAAAAGGTATAGCAACATGCTGAAAAGAAGTGCCCTCATCTCTGTCTGTAGCGCGGGTTCTTTTGTTTACATGTTGTCCGAGGTATCCTGATAATCATCATAGCCAGCCTCGGCCCCCTCACCACCCCCTCCGAAATACTCCTCCAACATCGTACCAGCCTGCGCTGCTGCATCAGGATCCAATCCATAGTTCCCCAGATTCATTTGCTCCCGCTGTTCCCGCTCCCTATCCGCCTGTTCATCGCTCAACATGTACACCCCCTTTGTCCCACCCACGGCCCACATACCGAGCCCCAGACGTTTCATCATATTATCAGCATTTTTCTGTTCTGGTGTCATCTTGTTCTGGCGGGTCGTGAAGATATCCTTCTCCGCCGCGGTACGAAGAGCAATCTTATCGCGGATCTGGTCATCCGTATAGTTGAGCCCCTCCGCCTGGAGACGACTAATACAAATCTCCAGAATCTTCTGCGGCACACGTGCCGTAATCTCTACTGCTCCTCCCGTTGCCGTCACACCATCAGGAATCACGTTAGGGTTCACTAACTCGCCCAAGATGCCAATAACTAGAGAACTGACAAGATACATCGTTCCCTGAACCCCTCCAGGAATCAACTTGGGTCGCACTTCCCCCTGAATCATATTGAGCAGCACCGATAACTGCATCTGGGCCTGTCGCAACTTTATCTCCGTATATCCCTTCACGTCCTTTTTGATCTTATTCAGATATTCCAAGTGCTGGTACAGGGCCTTTTCCGCAGTTTCCGTAATATCTGGGGGAAGATCATAGGATCTCTGGATCTTGAAGGATGTTGGCTCGAATTTGAGCAATAGCCGCTGAAACGGCACAAGGAAATACGCTCGCACTGATTCCACAATCTGTGTTGGTGACTGCTTGAAGAGATTCTCCAGTGATTCCGTCAGTGGAAATCCGATGCGCTTCCCCAGTCCTCCCAGGATCGTCTCCTTATTCTCAAACAGAGGCGAATACACAGTGGCGATATCCATCTCCTGTGCACCAGGGGGCATCGCTGAAGCACGTGTAATCACCTCGGCAAGAAGTCTTCGACATCCTTCAAAGGGTTCTGGCTCTAACCTGCCAATGCGCGTAAGAAGTGCCGTCCCGTTTTCGGGTTTCTGTATTGCCGGCACCTCCACGCGGAATCGCTTATGGGCGGCATCAAGAACATTCTCGAATGTCCCTCGGTTAATAACGATCTTCTGGGATTCGAGGGCCGACTTTCCCTTTGTAATGATCGCATCCATATCAGCCCTCCATTCCTTATAGAGATCGTTCGTGAGTGGAGGACCCGCCAAGGTGATATACGGATTCTCAGGAAAGACAAAGGCGCAGTGGGGGCAGTTGTTCGTGAACTCGGGTTCATGCGGCAGACCCTTTCGTGGCCCGTCATAACAGACCCGCAAAAAGACGCGATAGAAGAGATCCTCGGGGGGATCTGCCAGAAGACGAGCAGGTCGCCTGGGCGTGAAGCGGAGTGTCACCTGAGAAGCCGCCTGGCCTCTTGGTACCGCCTTTGGAGGAAGAACGGGGAGCGTGGCCTCCTTTTCACCCCAGAAGTGGCGCGGGTCTGCCACGGGTCGGTAGCAACAGGAAGTCTCTGAAAAGGGTGATCCGCGGATGAAATTCCCATTCTCGCGGGCAATCCTGTGACCAGTCTGGATCCAGGCGCGCACCAACTCCTGGGGTCCCGCCGCCTCGGGAATGACAATCGCCTGTGACGCCTCCTCTTTCGTGACGAAATAGGGAGTGGGGCGAAATCCCGCCGGCACCTTCTCAGGTATCCCCTCACCCATAGTCGTCTTTCCATACACCTTCTCATTATACGCCTGTTTCACAGAAACAAGTCGCTGGACGTTGGCCGTCTTCATTGCGTCGCCGATTAGCTTTACAACAAAGTCCGCCCGCTTATCTGCTGGCATCCTATTGAAATCGGCAAGCTCTGCAGACTTCAGCGTCGCCAGCGCGCAGATAACATAGTTCACCCCAGTCTTATCATCTGCCTTCCCCATAGGATACCCAGTGAATCCCGCGACGCATCCAGGAATCTTGTAGCGGATAACGTAATCGGGGACATGAGTCTGAATCTCTATAAGACTGTGTGCTGTCAATGAAGACGCAAGAAGACGGTGGATAAAGATATCGTAATCGATCGCCTTCTCCTTCTTTGCCTTGTATATTTTGGCATACTCTTCACGGGAAGGTTGCCTCTGGATGTCGGAATCGACGCGCTCGACAATGTGCTTATAGGCATCCATTCCTGGATAGATCCCAAGTCCGTCAAAGAGTTGGCGGGCATTCATATAGATGAGAGTCTGCATCTCGCTGGCGAATTTTAGCTCCTCATTCGCCGTTCCCAGAATCTGATTCAGTTCATCCTCCGCGACTCCTGCTGCATCAACGAGGGCCGCGCGATTCGCCATCGGCCGACCATTATCGTCAAACTCCATAGATGCGTCGAACTCCATTTCGGAAATGAACTGGCCGCAGTTCTTACAGACGAAGCGGCCCTGGAATGCTCCGCCGCTATATTTCAGAAGAAGCTCCTTGTGGAGAGTATCCTTCTCGCGAGGGTGAAGATATTCCTGTATCTGTAGGAACTCGTGATAGCAGAGGAGATTGTGTGGGTGCTTATGAGGGGCCGCGGAACAGGTGATCCAATCGCCCTTTGTAGGTCCGCGGAAACGGGCCAGAAGACGTGAGATCAGCTGGATGCGCTCGTCATCATTTTTCACCATGCGAATGAGCTCGAGGCTTTCTGCATGGGGGCAGACAATAGGCTGAGGGATCTCGCCGATATTCGCCTTCTTTTCCGCCTTTAATAGCGCCTGGCGAAGAGCCTCCAGGAACTGGTTACGCACACAGCGATTGCGTTCACGCGCGAGAGGTCCAGGGACGCCGGCCATAACAGCCAGAAGGAGATCTGACAACTTGTTCATGATCCCACCCACTAGCGCAAGGTCGTTCTCCTTGTATGCGGGTATGCGATTACGTATTTCCTCGATACGAGTATTGATGAGAGGCTCTGACTGGAGCGTGATGAGGAGTTCCTCGAGCGCCTCGCCCTGTAGGAAGGTGAAGTTCTCCAGACGAAGTTCCGCTACCTCCTTCACGGAATCTGCACGCTCCGTTGTAATGTGCTGCTTAATGATGGCGCGGATCTGGTTGATCTTTGCCACGAGAACATCCTGTTGATCAACGGACAACTCGACCTGCGTCATTCCCAGATTCTTCAGTTCCACGAGTGCATCGCCGAGCCCGAATATCTTCAGAGGCTGGAGGCGGATCCAATCCTCTATTGCGATATTCCCCGTACTATTGCCGTTTTCACCTATGAAAATGACCCCTCCTGCGATTGCGATCTCTGGGATGCCGCCCATATTTGTAAGGATCGTGGCCATACTTCTGGCCTCGCCCATCCCGAGGGCAATGTCTTTCATCAGACTTCCTGAACGAATCGTACCGAGATCGCGCTGTGTATGTAGAGGAAATAGGAGCTGGGACATGACGATACCTTCATCGCCAGATTCGATACGTCTGGGTGGCTCCTTGTCCTTCGTGCGGATCTTGCGAGGACCGAGACCCTTTATCAGCGAGAGCTGTACCTTATTCAAGAAACTTGCATTTACTTCGAACTTCTTTGGAATCTTTCTGACTTCCTTGACGTTTCCGCCCTCGCCAAAGTGGGGGAGCCCGTCCACCATTTCCTCGATACCATCCGTCAAGGGTGCACGCAAGAACTCCTTATCTTCTCTAAACGTCATCGAAGCACCTAGATCCCCTTCACTCAACCAGGAGCGCATGTAGCGCTTGAAGAACGTCTCCCACGCCACGAACCAGTGGGGTAGCATATCGGGTATAACAAGCTGTCCCGTCGTGCCCCCCATCTGTGTATTGAGAAACTCATTGGACTCGTTTGTCACATTCGCGCTGTAGAGAATATCTACCGCGACCCCTGGGATTTCAGTAGGGTTGTCACCACCTTTATCGAGATCGAAATACATCGTGCGACTGGCCTCAAGCACGGGGCGCAGGACGGGTATGTCCGCCCTCTCTATGAGTTCCGCGATGGTCTGATAGGAAGTGATGACCTTCCCTTCAGGTTCCCCGTTTTCCCCATAGTGTACGACCTCATTACGCAGCATCAGGAACTGTTCTACGAGCTGGCGAATGGCTTTCTGGCGCTTCGGATTCTTCTGTGTTGCGGGCTCCAACATTTCCAGCAGATTCTGGAACATGTCATTGCGCTGCACATTGTCTGGATAGATACGCTGTATCAGGGGTCTTTCAATGAGTCCACCGGTCTCCACCTCTCCTGTGACATCCTCAAAGATATCAATCTCCTCGGTTTCCTCTTCCAACTGCTCTTCAATAGGGTTGTTCGCGTTTTCCGTTTCACTTTGACGAGGTCGGAGAACATCAAAACCCTCGTCGCGTGGTATGCCAATGAAGTTGAACTCAATCTTCTTCTCGCCCCCCGTTTCGTCAACGAGAGTAATAGTGTCTTCGGCCTCGTTCACTTCCTTGATTGTATAGGTTACTCCAGGTTCTCCGTTGGTGCCGAATGTTTCCGCAATCTGGTCGACATGAGCATCTATTTGTCCTACAAAGGCGGGAACAGCGCGTGTCGATATCTGGTAAAAGTTCGTAATGTGGAGATCTGGGTCGAGGTCGCCGTCCACTAAAGGAATATCTACGAGTCTGTCGGAAGCACCAATAGGAAGAATGCGGATGAGATCTTCGTCCATGTAATAGATCCGCCCACGCGTACCATCGAGCCTCCCACCTGTTATTAAAACTCCATCTCCTAGTTGAAATTCTGGAGAACTATCTTCCATCCTATGGTCATGTGAGCTTTTTACAAATACAGGTGGGCGCGAAGGCTTAAGCGTGTTCCATCAATATATATACATTAAAGATGTCTGTTTCCGTAACCCACTTTGAGAGTCTACGTCAACGGTTTCCCGAGTTTGCCGATCTTCGTGCCCATTTGGAGTCCGTGGAGGGCGGATCTTTGCGATGTGTGGAGTCCGAGGCACCCTATGTGGTATTCCGCTACACGAAGGACAAGAGTGCTGCGACGGGTGTCTTTCGCTCGGTGGTGTGGGACACAGTGAAGAATATGCCTGTCTGTGTGGCCCCCTTTCGCGCCAATGAGGGGATGCCTCCTGTGAACGTGCAGCTCTCGGCGACGGAGGATTTCGTGGATGGCTTCATGATGAATGCCTGGGTAGGGGCCGATGGAGTTCTACATGTAGCCACCCGGACTCAGATTGATGGCGATAATAAGTTCTATAGTGAGAAGACGTTCGGGGAGATGTTTGACGAGTGTCTGACCGCTTCCCCTTTGAAGACTCGCGAGGCACTTTGCCAGGAGCTGACAGTTCTGCGTGATGATTCGACCGCGGCCTCGGCATTTGCCAGTTTTGTGCTCCAGCATCCTGAGCACAGGGTGGTTGCGAAGATCCAGAATCCTTTCCTCTATATGGTGCATATTGGCACGGTCAGCTCGACAGGTCGTGTGGATATTTCGGAGCGGGCGACGAACTGGCCCCAGAAGTTCGGGCGCCTCCAGGTTCCCAGTTATCCTGTGCGGAAGTTTCAGTCAGAGCAGGAGATCGAGGATCTATTGCGCCGAACCAGTGTTCAGAGGGGATGGAGGTGGCAGGGGCTCGTCTTTAAGGACGGTCAGGGGAGGAGATGGCGGATGCGTACTCCTACGTATACCATGATGCGGGAGCTGCGTGGAGCGGAGGCAGGTGATATGGAGCGCTTCTTCCGCCTTCGTGCTACACGTAAGGTGATGGACTACTTGAAGCACTACAGCGAGGAGCGCGATGCAATGTGGGGCTATGAGCAGACATTGAGGGCGCGTACAGCCGATATCATAGCAGCATACGCCGATGTTCATAAGGCGCATGCTGTCGCGTTCAAGGATCTGTCTGAGGCGTATAAGCCCGCAGTGTTCATGCTGCACATGAAGTGGCGCAACGAGCTGCGCGAAAAGGGCTTCAAGGTGCGGGTCCAGAACGCGATTGAGGTCGTGAACGGGATGCGCGATTTCGAGAAGCGGCGGCTGATGGAGGCTACACCGTACGTGGCTGTGTCTCCCAGTCAGACGTCAGAATCAGCGGAGACAACGGCGTAAGGATCTCTTCTATGCGCTGGACCCGAGTATGTACCCTATAGAGACACATCGTAATACCGAATAAGATCACTGAAAAAACGGGAGCTAACGCGATAACGGTGTCCATTATCTTGTTATGCCGCTTCTTTTTTAGGCTATAGGCACCTTCGTGATGTTATCACTTAGACGTTAACACCAGCCCACTGTGCAGTCCAATCCGCGAAGATCTGAGAACAAGCACGCGCGGCCTTTGCTACTGCCGCTCTTGCGTCCATATCCTTTCCAGATTCCACGCCCACACGGATCACCATCTCGTCACGCAGAGGATGGGGGACCTTGTAGCCGACAAAGGTGATCTCACCGCTATCCATCTCGTTCTGCTCCATCCAGGTACTGAGGAGGTTGCCCAAAGTGTGATCCTCGTATTGGAACACGAGGTCGAAGCCCTTCATGAGAGCATCAGCAGGTCGGATCTTCATTGTCTCAGGCAGATCCCCATTATCAATCGATGCATACATGAGCACCCTCTTCTGTAGGACCTCTAATGCGCGACGGACAATGTAGACTGGGTCGAGGACCCCTACACTCTCCACAACGAAGTCAAAGCTGTAGGGCTCGCCACGCTCATCCATCTTATAGCAGCGCTGGATCTCCATAGTGGCGAACTCGCGCTCGAGCTCTCCTTTGCGTGTAGAGTTGGCCTCCAGCTCAGTAGTGCTGACCTTTTTGTGGTTTGTGAGCCAGGCCGTGAACATCTCCTTCTTTCGCTCCTCGGAGTCGTCACGAGTGTAGCCATAGGCACAGCGGCTCGTGACAGGCATGAAGCGGGCATTCTGGCGCCCAGTGCCTACCGTCGCCTTGGCCGTAAAGGAGAGTGCCTCGGGCTCCTGAGCTCCAACACGCCCTTTGAGGACGGCGAGAAGACAGGTGTCATGTGTGACAGGATCGGGGTGGAAGAACTGGACACTGGGAACAGGGAGAGGCTCCTCCTCGGCTCCACGATTCTTCAGAACCTTGATATCTCCTGCAACGACATCGCGCTGCTCGGTGGAATCATTCACAATGTCGAGCTTGAAGATGTACTTCTCTGGATCCCACTCGAGTGGGTTCTCCACGTGGATGGGGAGAAGCCCGATACGGTGCGCCAACATCTCATTGCTCATGGCCGTACTGTTTTTGGAGACACTCACATCAGTTGTGGTGCCGTCCTCAGCAATATCAGCGGCGAATGCGACCGTCTCCACCTCGGTAATCATGGCCCGGCGGAGGGTATTTGCGTACGTAACATGGGTGGGATCGACTCGAAATCTGATCGTATTTCGACCATCTCTCTTCACATCTTTGAAGATGGACTGGACCTTTGGTTGAACCTTTGGCTGGACTTTAGGGATACGCGCAGACATTCTATATAGATTACTTCTTCCTTTCATAGGCTCAATTTTAGGTGGGAGGGCGGCTGTTGAAGGTATAAGGCTTTTGAAAGTATAGGGCGGTAGATTTGTAGGCGGCTTTTGAAAGTATAAGGCGGTAGATTTGTAGGTGGCAAGAGATGCCCCCTACGGGGGCCATCCTTTCACACACAAATCTTTGCGTTCAAAAACCCCGGCATCTCTACAGCCAAAGAATAGTGGGGAACTTCCTGAATGAGTCAGCCCAGTAATATTTGTTTTTACAGCAATAAATGCCAGTGGTCCAAGGCATTTATAACAGAGCTATCGAGAAGTCCCTGGAAGGCCGACTTCCGCTTCATCTGTGTCGACCCCAGTGCCAGTCGACCCCAACTCCCCTCCTGGCTCAAGAAGGTTCCAACGATCGTTGTATCCGGTGAATCAGAACCCCGCACAGATTCCGACGTTATGAACTGGCTCTATGAGAAACGTATGAAGGAGCCCACAACATCCCAGAACGGCGCGGCACCTTCAGCCCCGGGATCCGCTGATCCCGAAGCCTTCAGCATCTTTGAGAACGTCAGTTTCGCCAAAGGCTTCGGCTACAGTGGCATCGACGTAGACACCAGCTCACAAGGTACAGGAGGAACAAGCATCCCAGGTGCATTCTCCTTTTTGGGTGGTGGAACCGAGGGTGCTAGCCTCGACCCTGGTGGGCCTGCCCCTCCTACAGGATCTCAACGACGTTCCAAGAAAGAGGAAATGTTCGACAAGCAAATGGAAGCCTACCAGCGCGATAGAGAAATGGGAATGCCAAAAGGAGCTGGGCGTATATAATAGAATGAAAAGCAAGTCGAAGAGTTCTTCACCTTCTCTGCCAGAACTCGGATTTTTAACAGGTGTCGTCAGCTCATGCCCATCAAACGATACCAGCATCTTTTGCCAGTTCTCGCGTTTCGTCCAAATTGTGGGAATGATCATATTCTTAGCAGTTGTGGTATATTTCATCTATGCATTCGCTTCCTCCTACTTTTTCAAAAGGTCCCGCAGGTAAAAGAATCTAAAGCATACTCGCATTCTCCTTGTAGGAGACCATGAGCGCGCTTGGTGCATTTAACAACCAACTTATTCGGTTCTTTCAGGACCTCAATGACAGCTTCCCCGAGGAGCGCGACATCAAGCTGGCGCTTGAGGCGATCGAGGGGGCCAAAAAGATAAATCCCAAGTTGATTCTGGACCTTTTTTGGGATAATGTCTATAAGGATCTTAGCGATGCCATCTCCCGAGAGGACGAGGACTTTGTAATAAACTTTGCGAAATCTAAGATCAGCGGCCAATATAATGAAATGTCCCCCGCTCTCCTGATCTTTGAGAAGCACTGGCCCTCTATGACTGAGACAAACCAGAAGTCCATTTGGAAGTACCTCAAGGTTCTGTGTGTTCTATGTGAGAAGGCTCGGGCGGCGCGGGTGGCGTTCTAGTCTGTGTGTTCTTATAGACATAATAGGCCCGCATAATGAGGGCCAGCGTATCTAGTGTGAAGAGTGATCCGTAGTTTATAATAAGCGTCGTATCTCTATTCATTAATGCATAACTAAAGGCAAACCCGGTGCCGAATATCATGAGTACCTTCTCAGGCAGATTATATAGATTTACATTCTGATTCTTATAGTTTGCATAGAGTTCTGGAATATAACAAATGAAGAACATAGTTGATGAGATATTCATAATGTAATCGTACATACGACTGATATCATTCGTCTGGGAGCCCCCCAAATATATGTTCCTCATCCGACGCGCCTAAAGAAACGGAAATATCCATTCAAAGGCTATACAAGATGACTTCCCCTCTGACCGCTACTTTCGCGAAGAAGTATGACGAGTTCATTGCCGACCTGCGAGGGGCGTTCCCGGAAATGGAGTTGGAGCTTGCCGTCGCTGGGGCACTGAGCGAGAGTGAGAAGATGAATCAGTACCATGCAAAAGTGTATAAGAAGCATGGGCAACCTGGTGAGAATCTTGCCTGTCCTGGACTCATTCTTCCAGGTGTACAGATTGAGCCCTCTCTGTGGGCGACCGTTACGAAGAAGACGAAGGAGAGTGTGTACCAATATCTCTCCATTCTCGACTTGTGCACGGTGTATGAGAGAGGGATGGGTGACATTTATAATGACCCCAGCCTGAAGGAGTGGGCCGACAATGTGACAAAGGATTGGCGCTCCAAGCTTGACCGCATTGATTTTGACTCTCTCGCAGACAAGTTCAAGGACATGTTTGGAAGTGGGGGGGCGATCCCAGCTCTTCCTGAGAAGTTCCTGAAGGGAAAGCTGGCCAAGTTGGCGGAGGATCTGGTTCGCGAGTTCAAGCCCGAGGACTTTGGACTCCGGCCTGAGGATCTCGAGCAGGTGGAGAAGGATCCCACACGCGCTTTCGAGATTCTCCTGCAGGCGGCTTCTTCCAGACCTGAGCTCCTACAGAAGGCTATGGAGCGTGTTGGGAAGAAGCTCCAGGACAAGATGCAGAAGGGGCAGCTGAAGCCTGAGGAGTTGGCGGCGGAGGCGGAGGAGCTCATGAATGAGTTCAAGTCGCACCCGGCTTTCGCGGAGATGATGAAGTCCTTTAAGAATGCATTCTCGTTTGAGGACCCGGATCTCGCCAGGGCTGCTGGGAGGGACGATAAGAGCCGACTGGCGATCGTGAAGAATCGCCTGAGGGCGAAGCTCGAGGCGAAGAAGGCTGCCGGCAAGAAGTAAGGGCTTCCAGTAGAGGGTGATCACCGGTATGAAGTTACATCCATTCTGCGATCCATATGTGTGGGAAAACGTCAAAGTCCTTCTTTACACGGGAATTTTCGTAAAAACCCATGCGGACGGCAAATGTGTGAGCGAGTATGTGAATAGTATCATATTCGTCTTTCTGATGGCTTTCATCATTGGTCTGATCACATCGCTTTTCATGGGTCGTTCTGAGCCTATGCCTGTCATGATACTTGTGGCGACGCTGTTTTCCATGCCGACCTTTTTTGAGCTCACGCAGATGAAGTGGGATATAGAGGAATTTACAGACGCTACTAAAGGCTCTGGTAGTGGCTCGTCAGAGAAGAAACCCAATCCAGCAGGTGTATATGATGTGATTGGGGGTGCTGCCCCCGCCACGGTTCCAAGCGCAAGGAATCCCTTCATGAATGTTCTGATTGACGAGATCAAGTACAACCCGACACGGCCTGTAGCCCTCTCTGTGCTCGACCCTAGTGTTAAAGTGACACTGGATGATTTTTTCAAAACAGAGTTCTATTCTGACCCTACGGATGTGTTCGGCAGATCACAGAGCCAGCGCGAGTTCGTTACGATGCCGAGTACGAGTATTCCGAACGACCAGGCCTCTTACCAGGATTGGCTCTATAAGATACCTGGTAAGACCTGTAAGGAGGGTGGTCGTGAAGCATGTCTCCCGGGAACGGATGGTGGTGCTCTTCCCTGGATGAACGTTAACCCCGTTTGAGAGGTTGTGTCTGGAGTTTTGGGCCTCCATTTTTACATGAAAACTTACGCAGAGTCTTCCCCCGAGTCTGGAGAACACTCTTTGTACATATGGCGATGGCTGCACCTTCGCGTGCAGCGGTACCACGACCCGATCGGAGTGTAACGCTTCTTTTGACCTTCTTTATGCATTTACAGAACCTGGTTGCCTGGGAGTTCTTCGCCATTCTATCCTGGCAACGCATATTCTATCGCTACCATTCAGAAGAGGAATGCAGGTCAATCGACTCACTCATACCAAGGATGATTCTTGCGGAATTGAACAATACTATATACAATCTGTTGGCCCCGGTGCATATGCTACTACAAATCTGGTTCCCGATGCTCGCGAAGTGAATCCCCTGGCTTCAAAGGAACTTATCATGTATGCCCGTGAGGGATTTGGTTCCAATAACAAGCAGATTGACTCTGAGTCAGTGCTAAAGAACCAGCCCGAGTTCAATAACAATCGCTGTAATATTCGCGCACAGGCCCGTCCCTTTCTGGGGGTTCCTTACATGGGTGGGGGTCGTGGGAATGCCGAGGTGGAGAGTTTGCTGCTGCACTCCGAGCAGGTCCGTCAGGGGAAGGAGTGTGGTACGGTGACTGAGCAGCAGTTCGATGGGATCTTTACTCCTATGATCCCTAGTGTGAAGGCAAATATCCAGAAGCCTGAGAATCTGATCCCCGAGATGGCATCACCCGGTTGGATTCGCGGCGGAGTTCCTAGTCGCTCTTACATTCGCGATGTGAACTGTTAAGGGTTTTGGCTAACAGCTTTGCTGCGGGCTTTACCGCGTAGCCACCCTAATGGGTACGGCACGCTTAGTCGCCACAGCTTTGCTGCGGGCTTTATAGAATGGCATCACTATCGGAAGCATTTCCTGCTCCAAGTAGCGCGGCCCTTGAAAAAGCTGAGAACCCACAGCGATACGACCAACTCCCTGAGTATGTGCGCCACGTCAAGGAGCGTCGCCATATCCTCGGCATCGTCGGTGGAAAGGAGGTAGGACAGGTTGTCGGCAATATGGCAGATCTCGAATCCGATCTCCTCGGAATAACTCGCCCCAACTCTGATGCAACCTATCGTCACCATCTTCCACAGGATAATCCTTCCAAGATTGCCCGCGAGAATCCCAAGATCAATATCTCTATTGACGCTACTCCCGTCACTCTTCAGCCCTACCAGCTGTGGGCCTATCCTTCCGTGGTTGCCCCTGCACCTTTGGTCAAGGAGAGCTGTGGGAGGCCCGAGAAATACTAGTACGTGGTAGGAGATGGCACTATCAGTAAAACAACAGGCACTTACGCGGGGCAAGTTTGACGATTTCCACCAAGTTGACGATATGCGCATTACTTCGTATGCGCTTCGTTACTATGTGAATCCCCCGGACGCGAATTGTCCCTCCAGCTACCCCGTGAATGCAACAACCCGTATTCAGCAATCAGGGGCAAGTTGGCCCACCGGTCGATGGAAGACCGACGTGGAATCTGATCTCAAGGGCATTACGCGACTCGGTTCTAGGATCCGCGTCGATAAGAAGCTCTACAATCCCGATACGAACGTGATGAATAATACGCCTCTCGAGGCACCTCCTGATGAGACTGTCCCTATGCTGTTCGAGCGTCTTGTAAATCCTCCCTGTACGCTCAGGGCAACGGGCTGGAATCGCTGGGAGGCTCTTCCTCATCAGCCCCAACTCACCTATGAGACACCTTTCGACTTTTTCATACCTGCAGGAACTCTGGATAAGGAGCGAGCGAAAACACATAAAGGCACCGACCTAAGCTAAGAACATTGCCAGTTGAGATGCAGGCACTAAAAATACCAATAGTCTTGCTGTGAAACAATAAGACTATCCGTGTAACTATAAATACTTTAACGGCATATCGTAGTAGAGTATGGAAGCGGTGGGGCTTTTTACATTAGTGGGCCTCGGATATCTAGTCACCCGCCTCTCAGGCGGAAAAGACGTTGAAAACTTTGATTCTGGCGCACAGCGTGGACCCGATGCAGATCCTTTGACGCAGGCCACGCGCGGTGCAGCTCCCAGATCCTCATCCCAGAACTTGGATTTCATGTTTCGGGACGGAATGGGGCAACCAGCTCTCCCTAGCGAGCCTTCTCCCGGTATTCAGGGAACTCTGCTCAACTATACGCCTCCTCCCGTGAGAACAGTTCCTATGAACCCTGAGCTACAACCCAAGCCTGAACCTATTGAGTCCGCAACAGCCACGGTGACCATGAACCCTGCAGGGATCCAGGCTTCTCCCTCCTATGTTGAGGGCTTCGTGACGAGTGAACTGACAGGAAAGCGCATTGAGAGTGCCGACTTCACCCACAATAACATGGTGCCCTTTTTCGGAGGCCGCGTGCGCCAGAACGTCGCCGCCCAGAGTAACTCTGGTATTCTCGACACGTTTACCGGCTCCGGTATCACGCAGATCAGTAAGCGCGAGATAGAGCCCATGTTCGACACGGCTCGTGCGCCCTATGGCAACCCATTTGGAATGGAGGATCAGACTGATTTTGTTCAGAGTCGTATCAATGACCCAAGGAGTCGCGCAGGAGAGAGGCCTTTCGAGCCTGTGCGTGTGGCCCCTGGTGTGAATGAGGGGTTCGCCGCTACGGGCAAGGGCGGCTTCCAGCAGTTCGAGGTGAATCAGTACATGATTGACAACATTCGTCGCACGGATGATCTGCGTACGAGTGATAACCCCAAGGAGACTTACAACCAGCCTGTGGTTCCTGGGCAACACTTTATTGGGATGGCGGCACAGGAGTCTGGTGAAGTCCGCAAGTACCGCCCAGATAAGTTCTACATTGACGAGACTGGTGCGCGTCTCTTTGTGACGAATGGCGAAGTGATCAAGGAGA
>Ga0209135_1000285_pt1 | contig 18338 bp, 9 predicted proteins | sample LauGreSBDMM110SD_4_FD_187570 | JGI IMG/M metagenome (GOLD analysis project Ga0209135, IMG submission 187570) | Freshwater lake microbial communities from Lake Michigan, USA - Su13.BD.MM110.SD (SPAdes) (version 3) | ecosystem: Environmental > Aquatic > Freshwater > Lake | place: Lake Michigan, USA... | reverse complement strand
ACCTGTTGCACCAGTAGGACCAGTTTCACCAGTATGACCAGTAGGGCCTGTCTCTCCTGTTGGTCCAGTCTCTCCTGTAGCTCCAGTCTCTCCTGTTGGCCCAGTCTCTCCTGTAGCTCCATAACCTGTAGGACCTGTTTCACCAGTAGGGCCTGTTTCACCTGTAGGGCCTGTTTCACCTGTAGGACCTGTCTCTCCAGTAGCTCCATAACCTGTAGGGCCTGTTTCACCTGTAGGGCCTGTTTCTCCAGTAAAACCTGTAGGGCCTGTCTCTCCAGTAGGGCCTGTCTCTCCTGTTGCTCCATAACCAGTAGGGCCTGTTTCACCTGTTGCTCCATAACCAGTAGGGCCTGTTTCTCCAGTAGGACCAGTAGGGCCTGTCTCACCTGTAAAACCAGTAGGGCCAGTTTCACCAGTAGGACCAGTCTCTCCTGTAAAACCAGTAGGGCCTGTTTCACCTGTTGGACCTGTCTCTCCTGTAAAACCAGTAGGGCCTGTCTCACCAGTACTACCAGTAGGGCCTGTCTCACCAGTAGGGCCTGTGTCACCAGTAGGGCCTGTTTCACCAGTAGGGCCTGTTTCACCTGTTGCACCAGTAGCTCCATAACCAGTAGGGCCTGTTTCTCCAGTAGGGCCAGTTTCACCTGTTGATCCATAACCAGTAGGACCAGTCTCTCCAGTAGGGCCTGTTTCTCCAGTAGCTCCATAACCGGTAGGACCAGTCTCTCCAGTAGCTCCATAACCGGTAGGACCAGTTTCACCTGTTGCACCAGTAGCTCCATAACCAGTAGGGCCTGTTTCACCAGTAGGGCCTGTTTCTCCAGTAGGACCAGTAGGGCCTGTCTCTCCTGTTGGGCCTGTTGCACCAGTAGGACCAGTAGGGCCTGTCTCTCCAGTAGGGCCTGTAGGCCCTGTTTCACCAGTAGGTCCTGTTTCACCTGTAGCTCCATAACCGGTAGGACCAGTCTCTCCAGTAGCTCCATAACCTGTAGGCCCTGTTTCACCTGTGGGGCCAGTCCCTCCTGTTGCTCCATAACCGGTAGGCCCTGTTTCACCAGTAGGGCCTGTTTCACCAGTAGGGCCTGTTTCACCTGTTGATCCATAACCAGTAGGACCAGTCTCTCCAGTAGCTCCATAACCGGTAGGACCAGTTTCACCAGTAGGACCAGTCTCTCCTGTTGCTCCATAACCAGTAGGACCGGTATCACCAGTAGGACCTGTATCACCAGTAGGACCTGTATCACCCGTAGGGCCTGTTTCACCAGTAGGCCCTGTTTCACCAGTAGAACCAGTTTCACCAGTATGACCTGTTTCACCTGTTGCACCAGTAGCTCCGTAACCGGTAGGGCCTGTTTGACCTGTTGGGCCAGTTTCGCCAGTAAAACCAGTAGGGCCCGTTTCACCAGTAGGACCAGTAGGGCCTGTCTCTCCTGTTGGACCAGTCTCTCCAGTAGCTCCATAACCAGTAGGGCCTGTCTCTCCAGTACTACCAGTAGGGCCTGTTTCACCTGTAGGGCCTGTTTCACCAGTAGGGCCTGTTTCACCTGTAGGGCCTGTTTCACCAGTAGGACCTGTTTCACCAGTAGGACCTGTCTCTCCAGTAGCTCCATAACCGGTAGGCCCTGTTGCACCAGTAGGACCAGTCTCTCCAGTAGCTCCATAACCGGTAGGACCAGTCTCTCCAGTAGCTCCATAACCAGTAGGACCAGTTTCACCAGTAGGACCAGTCTCTCCAGTTGCTCCATAACCAGTAGGACCAGTTTCACCAGTAGGACCAGTCTCTCCTGTAGCTCCATAACCAGTAGGACCAGTTTCACCAGTAGGACCTGTTTCACCTGTTGCTCCATAACCAGTAGGACCAGTCTCACCAGTAGGCCCTGTTTCACCTGTAGCTCCATAACCGGTAGGACCAGTCATACCAGTATAACCTGTAGCTCCAGTATCACCAGTTTCACCAGTAGGACCATAACCAGTAGGACCAGTTTCACCTGTAGGACCAGTCTCTCCAGTAGCTCCATAACCGGTAGGACCAGTCTCTCCAGTTGCTCCATAACCAGTAGGGCCTGTCTCTCCAGTAGCTCCAGTATCACCAGTAGCTCCATAACCAGTAGGACCTGTCTCACCTGTTGCACCAGTAGGACCAGTCTCTCCTGTAGCTCCATAACCAGTAGGGCCTGTCTCTCCAGTAGGACCAGTATCACCAGTAGCTCCATAACCGGTAGCTCCAGTATCACCAGTAGCTCCAGTATCACCAGTAGCTCCATAACCAGTAGGACCAGTTTCACCTGTAGCTCCATAACCAGTAGGACCTGTTTCACCTGTTGATCCTGTTTCTCCAGTAGCTCCATAACCAGTAGGACCAGTTTCACCAGTAGGACCTGTTTCACCTGTTGCACCAGTAGGGCCTGTCTCTCCAGTTGCTCCATAACCAGTAGGGCCTGTTTCACCTGTTGGGCCTGTCTCTCCAGTAGGGCCTGTCCCGCCAGTACTACCAGTAGGGCCTGTCTCTCCAGTAGGACCAGTATCACCAGTAGCTCCAGTATCACCAGTAGCTCCAGTATCACCAGTAGCTCCAGTATCACCAGTAGCTCCATAACCAGTAGGACCAGTCTCTCCAGTTGCTCCATAACCAGTAGGACCTGTCTCTCCAGTAGCTCCAGTATCACCAGTAGCTCCATAACCGGTAGGACCAGTCATACCGGTATCACCAGTAGCTCCAGTCTCTCCTGTAGCTCCATAACCGGTAGGACCAGTCTCTCCTGTAGCTCCATAACCAGTAGGGCCTGTCTCTCCAGTAGCTCCAGTATCACCAGTAGCTCCATAACCGGTAGGCCCTGTTGCACCAGTAGGACCAGTCTCTCCAGTTGCTCCATAACCAGTAGGACCTGTTTCACCTGTAGCTCCATAACCAGTAGGACCTGTTTCACCTGTTGATCCTGTTTCTCCAGTAGCTCCATAACCAGTATTACCAGTAGGACCTGTTGTACCAGTAGCTCCAGTCTCACCAGTAGGACCTGTTGCTCCAGTATTACCTGTAGGACCTGTTGCTCCAGTATTACCTGTTGCACCAGTTTCACCAGTAGCTCCAGTATCGCCAGTAGCTCCAGTAGCTCCAGTATCGCCAGTAGCTCCAGTATTACCAGTAGGACCTGTTGCTCCAGTATTGCCAGTATCGCCAGTATCGCCAGTAGGTCCAGTATTACCTGTTGCACCTGTCTCACCAGTAGGACCAGTATCACCTGTAGGTCCTATAGCACCAGTGCTACCATTTGTTACAAATGAAATTGTATATACATTTCCATCAGTTAATGTTCCTTGCCCTGATACAAATTGAACATCCACAAACGCATGTGGACTAGTTTTCACACCATTAAGACCCGCATATAAACCAATTATATTACCACTACCAACTTCAGTTATTTGTATTAAAGGGTATGCTCCACTTCCCGCAGCGCCTGCTAAAGCATCTGTCCAAACAACGTAATCACCGTTAATCGCAGTTTCATTAATAACAAATCCCGTAACTAAAGTAATGTTAGTTTGATTAGGAATAGCACTAAAGCGTTGTCCATCTGGATCTCCTTCAGTTAATTGAAAACTCCATCTGCCAGAAAAAGCACCGTCATTACCTGCTTCACCTGTAGGGCCCTTGAGGCCAGCGATAAAGATTGCTACATTGTTGAACTGATACGTCTCAGAGGCAGTTGCAGTATTATACTGGCATCTAAATACGTGGAGGCCCACAATAGGTTCTGGAGAGCTTGCTACCAGTGTTCCTCCAAGGTAAAAGTGCATCTGAGTTCCGTCAAAGTACAGAGATGCAATATCACCAGGGGTGTACGAACTTGTAGAGATGACGATTTCACCTCCACCCCCACCAGTCCAAGCATATTCAAACACTACTGTATTTGGCTCTATCAGCTCCAAATAGTATCCAGCAGCGTCAATGTTGCCTCCAAAGCCAAGTGTTAACACATCTCCTGCAGTTGTCACAGCAGGTAGGGTTGCCTGCACATAGATGCCGTTCACATCGACTGTAAACTGCTCGTTGGACACGACTTCATCTTCTTCTGCATTCAATACGAAAGAATTTGGGGACAGCACAGTTGCTGATCCTGAGGGAATCAGAGTAAAGAGTGATGCGCCATTTATGCCTGTAGGTGCTCCATAACCAGTAGGACCTGTTTCACCTGTAGCTCCATAACCAGTAGGACCTGTTTCACCTGTTGATCCTGTTTCTCCAGTAGCTCCATAACCAGTAGGACCTGTTTCACCAGTAGGACCTGTTTCACCTGTTGCACCAGTAGGGCCTGTCTCTCCAGTTGCTCCATAACCAGTAGGACCTGTCTCACCTGTTGCACCAGTAGGACCAGTCTCTCCTGTAGCTCCATAACCTGTAGGACCTGTCTCTCCAGTAGCTCCAGTATCACCAGTAGCTCCATAACCGGTAGCTCCAGTATCACCAGTAGCTCCAGTATCACCAGTTGCTCCGTAACCAGTAGCACCAGTCTCTCCTGTAGCTCCATAACCAGTAGGCCCTGTTGCACCAGTAGGACCAGTCTCTCCAGTAGCTCCATAACCAGTAGGGCCTGTCTCTCCAGTAGCTCCATAACCAGTAGGGCCTGTCCCGCCAGTACTACCAGTAGGGCCTGTTTCACCTGTTGCACCAGTAGGACCAGTCTCTCCTGTTGCACCAGTAGCTCCGTAACCAGTAGGACCAGTCTCTCCAGTAGCTCCATAACCAGTAGGACCAGTTTCACCAGTAGCTCCATAACCAGTAGGGCCTGTTTCTCCAGTGGCTCCATAACCAGTAGGGCCTGTCTCTCCAGTATCTCCTGTCTCTCCTGTTGATCCATAACCAGTAGGACCAGTCTCTCCAGTAGGTCCAGTTTCTCCAGTAGGACCAGTTTCACCAGTAGGACCAGTTTCACCTGTTGCACCATAACCAGTTGGTCCTGTTTCACCAGTTTCACCAGTCTCTCCAGTTGATCCATAACCAGTAGGACCTGTTTCACCAGTAGGGCCTGTCTCTCCAGTATCTCCAGTTTCTCCTGTTGATCCATAACCAGTAGGACCAGTCTCTCCAGTAGGTCCTGTTTCTCCAGTAGGACCAGTTTCACCTGTAGGGCCAGTTTCACCATAACCAGTAGGCCCTGTTTCACCTGTAGGGCCAGTCTCTCCTGTCTCTCCTGTAGCTCCTTGCTCACCAGTAGGGCCTGTCTCTCCAGTAGGACCAGTATCTCCAGTAGGACCTGTCTCTCCAATCTCGCCAGTAAAACCAGTAGGTCCAGTCTCTCCAGTAGGACCTGTTTCACCAGTTTCACCAGTTTCCCCAGTAGGACCAGTTTCACCATAACCAGTAGGCCCAGTTTCACCAGTAGGGCCTGTCTCTCCAGTCTCGCCAGTAGCGCTATAACCAGTAGGACCGGTCTCACCGGTAGGCCCAGTCTCACCAGTTGGTCCAGTCTCACCTGTAGCGCTATAACCAGTAGGACCGGTCTCACCGGTAGGCCCAGTCTCACCAGTAGGTCCAGTCTCACCTGTAGCACTATAACCAGTAGGGCCTGTTTCACCGGTAGGCCCAGTCTCACCAGTAGGTCCAGTCTCACCTGTAGCACTATAACCAGTAGGGCCTGTTTCACCTGTAGGCCCAGTCTCACCAGTAGGCCCAGTCTCACCAGTAGCCCCATAACCAGTAGGGCCTGTTTCACCGGTAGGCCCAGTCTCACCTGTTGTTCCAGTCTCGCCAGTAGCGCCATAACCAGTAGGGCCTGTTTCACCAGTAGGTCCAGTCACAGTAGAAGCTGCTCCAGTAGCGCCTGTAGAACCTGTTTCACCCGTTGGACCTGTTTCACCCGTTGGACCGGTGACAGTGGAACCGGCACCAGTAGGGCCGGTCTTGCCAGTAGGACCTGTATCCCCAGTGGAACCAGTATCTCCGTTTGCTCCATAACCAGTGGCCCCAGTCCCCCCAGTGGGGCCTGTAGCCCCAGTAGATCCATAACCAGTAGGACCAGTTACACCTGTCTGACCAGATGGACCTGTTACACCAGTAGGTCCCGTCAGAGTAGATGCTGCACCAGTAGCTCCTGTGTAACCAGTAGTACCGGTATTACCTGTTGATCCATACCCTGTTGGTCCCGTCCCACCAGTAGGACCATGTAGGCCTCCATAGGGAAGTGTAATCCAATCGCTTACACCATCTCCAATCTTGTAGAGATTCGTATCTGTCTCAATCGCCATCTCGCCAATTGCGAGTGTTGGATTATCGGTTGTCCATCGGACAGCTGTACCTTTACGAAATTGCAGACGTACAAAAGGCATTTATCTAGTTCGAACTCATATTAAAAGAGTGATAGGGTATTTCATGCTGCTCCAGTGGGCCCGGTTGGTTCCAGATTATTCCGTGCCCGACAGTTTAGATTTCCTGCAACTTGTATTCAGTCAACTTCATATCTCATTTAGATGCGTAAAGACATTGGTACTAAATGCCGTAGATAGAGAAATGCCCCAGCACAAGTTGATTCTTTTAACGATGGTGAAGAATGAGAGCCGTATCATCGGGCGTCTCATGGATTCCGTGAAGGGGAAGGTCGACGCGATTGTTGTCTGCGACACCGGCTCCACCGATAATACAGTAGAACTTGCGCTCTCGTGGCTGAAGACGAACGACATATCCGGGACAGTATTCTCCTTCCCTTTCAAGAACTTTGGGGTGAGTCGGACACAATCCTTCACGCAGTGTCAGACCTGGGTCGAGACCGTTGGCTGGGATCCCGTGACGACCTGGGCGCTTCTTCTCGATGGCGACATGATGCTTTCTGAGGGGGTGAATCGCGCGACGCTAAGCGCCTTGGGTCCCGAGCAGGCCGGTGTCACTCTGAAGCAGTCGGCGGGCAGTCTCATCTACAGTAATATGCGCCTCATCCGCTGCTCAGAGCCCTGGATCTGTAAGGGGGGCACGCATGAGGCCTGGACGTGTCCTCCTGGGAAACACGCCACGCTGCTCGAATCTCCCGTGCTCATCGATCACGGAGACGGCGGCTGTAAATCCGATAAATATGAGCGCGATGTGCGGCTCTTGAAGGAGGATTTGACTGACATGCCGAACGATGCTCGCACGCACTTTTATCTGGGGCAGACCTATCTCTGTATGCGCGACTGGCCGAATGCGATTGCGACTTTGAAGCGCCGTATAGAGATTGGTGGATGGGATGAGGAAGTCTATATTGCCCGTCTATATCTGGGCGAGGCCTATGAGAACCATGGGGACATACCGAATGCTGTCTACACGCTGATGGAGGCCTGGCAGTCTCGTTCCCACAGGACAGAGGCAGCAATGCGGCTGATCTCGCTCTATAGGAAGCAGCCGGCCTCGCAAATGTTGGCGACGATGATTCTGGAGAAGATGTTCGCCACTCAGTTCGGTGAGGATCTGCGAACCGGCCAAGTGATCGGAACGCCGGCGAACAATCGCGATATTCTTTTCGTGAATCAAAGGGACGTGAGTTACCATATTTGGGAGGAGCTGGTCATTCTCGGATTCTATACGGGTCTCAAGAAGCAGACGTGGCTCCAGCTCGACCAGCTCGATCTGAAGACGCAACTAAACTGGCACGATTTCAACCGTCTCTTTGGGAATCTGCACTGGTATGATTGGTGCTTGACGCCCCGTAGGACGACGCGCTTTCAGGTGCCTTTGGAGAGGCTGCCGTGGGCCGGCGAGTCCGATGCGGGCTGCTGGCAGCCCTTCAATCCCAGTATTCGGATCAACTCTAAGCGTGACGGATATCTCGTGAATCTGCGCTGTGCAAACTATTACACGGAGGAGGCGAAGTATTATCACTATCGCGCCTTTCACGGGAAAGTCCTCACACGGAACTGCCTGATGAACGTGCCTCGTGAGGCGGGGTGGAACAATCCTTCGAGTCTGGAGGAGATCATGATTGATGAGAAGTTCCCCCAGCGGGAGCATTATATTCGCGGGGTGGAGGATTGTCGTCTCATACAGGGCACGGACACGATGGAGTTCCTGGGGACATCCCAGTCCTATTCGGAGAACGGGACCAATAAGATTTTCCATGTTTGGAGGGGCGCCGATGAGAAGACGTGGAGTTTGAAGCAGATGCCTTTACCGGGGGGTGTGAATCCTGGGGAGACACAGAAGAACTGGCTCGGATTCCAGCACAAGGGGGCACTTCATTATATCTACAACTTCAGCCCTTTCAAGGTGTGTGATGCTTCTGGGGCCACGGTGGTAGATGTTCCATGGAATGGGTTAAGTCTGAAGGAGTATCGCGGATCCGCGGGGCCAGTGCCTTGGAAGGGACCAGATGAGGCATATTTGTGCGTCATGCATAAAGTCTATATTGGTGATAATGGGCGGCGGTATTACCACCGTTTCATGACGCTGGATAAGGATCTGCGCCCCTCCCGTGTCTCCTGTTTTGTGCGCTTCACAAAGGAGCGGGTCGAGTATTGGAGCGGGATGACGCCGAGTCTGGAGGGCGATTCCTATTGGATCACATATGGTACGAAGGATTCTGAGGGCTATATCGCGGAGCTAACAACTGGCGCGATAGAGAACTTACTTATGTATAATATGAAGACAGGTGGCCATCTTCCTACAGCTGAGAGGCTACTGCGCATCTAGTGCGTGCCAGTTGAAACTTACTGGCCCAGTCTGAGTACCAGTTATATTATATGTCGTTGCTGTGAATCCTGTGGGGCCAATGCTTCCAACTGAGATATGAGCGGGACCGGAACCTGATACGGTTGCAGTCACGGTAGGGATTGAGTTTGAGAAGACTGTAGTTCTGAAATTCACGGCGAGGGTGCCGCCTCCACTTGATGCACCGGTACCACCGAGCATGGCGTTTTGCGGTCTAGGATAACTCTTGACGATTCGGGCGCCGACAGAAAATGGATTTCCGCCCGAAAATAGGGTTGCCGCCGCCGTTAGAAGACTCCAGTTGATCCCATCTCTAGAGGTATAGACTCCCTGAGAGGCTATTACACTTTGTCCGACTGCTATCCATAAATTTCCATTCCAAGTGATTGCGTTATTATAAAAAATACTCATATTTGAGGTAGTAATGCCACTCACCGCCGTCCATTCCATTCCATCGAATGAATACATCATTATACTTCCAGAGCTACTCACCTGCCTACCTGCTGCAACCCATAGAGTCCCGTTCCAGGCGATAGACTCTCCATAATATAATGTGCTTGTAGCCATTACCCAGTTGATTCCATCGAAGGAATATTGAATAGCACTTGCTGTACTACTGTTAGTTCCTACAGCAACCCACATAGTTCCGTTATAGGCAACTCCATATACATATGCTAAGCCATTATTTACACCAGCCGACCAGGTTATACCATCATATGAGTATGCTATTCCAGATGATCCCCCAGCAACCCACATGGTTCCACCCCAAGCAACAGAATACCCAACTGTAAAACGACTATTCCCTGATGCAGATGCAGTCCAGGTTACTGCGTCTGTTGAATAAATCAGCTGATTTGTAGTTTGACCTACCGCGACAAACAGATAACCGTTTGTCGCAACGGCACGTACATCACCTATGAGGGAGTTTGCTGAAGATGAAATATTCCAGAAGATTCCATCGGATGAATACCCTATTCTATTTCCACTAGAACAGCCTGCTACCCAAATGTACCCACTCCATATTATAGACCTTACAGTTCCACCTAACTTGCTTGCTGCAGAAGTGGAAATGTTCCAGGTGACACCATCATATGAATAGGCCATAGTAGCATTATTCGTAGCAGGGTAGCCACCAATGATCATGAAGTTCTGTGAGACGACGTTATTGATTTGGGGCTTGGGGTAGGTCTGAAAGATTCTTGCAGCGGCACACTGTGCGAATGTAATAAAGAGGTTTGCAGCAGAAGTTAGAAGTGACCAGTTTATTCCATCGCGTGATGTGTAGACGGTGTTGTAGTTAGTAGGACCATTTGTTGCTGCTACAATCCATAAAGATCCATTCCACGCAATTGCGCTATGCTGCATGTTAGTCCAACTTGATGATGTAATCCCGCTACACGCGGCCCAGGTGATTCCATCGTAAGAAAATATTAATAAACTACCAGAACTACTATACTGTGTACCACCCGCTACCCATAAAGTCCCGTTCCATGCTACGGACTTCCCAACGCGTAGTAAAGTACTTCCAGATGTAGATAGATTCCAGTTGATTCCATCATAGGAATATGTTACTGCATTTCCCCCCCCTCCATCGGTTCCTACTGCAACCCACATAGTTCCGTTATATGCAACATTCCTAACCTCTGAGGCAGTAGGAGTAACAGAAGCCGTCCAGGTGATCCCATCGGTTGAATAGGCGATTTGATTTGTCCCAGTTCCTCCAGCGACCCACATACTTCCATTCCAAGAAACAGTATAAACTAATGTTGTAAAAATGGCGTTACCACTTGAAGAAGCAGTCCATGTGATTCCATCATAGGAATATCCAAGTTGGTTAGTAGTTTGGCCTCCTGCAACCCATATATAGCCATTTGCAGCCACGGACCACCCTGCCCCTGTAAACAAAGAATTTCCAGAACTAGAAGCAGTCCAGTTGATTCCATCGGACGAATATCCTATTCTGGCTCCTGAGCCGCAAGCTACCCATAAAAATCCATTCCATGCTATTCCATTGACCGAGCTGAATACACTAGCTGCAGATGTAGAGACGGCCCATGTAAGACCATCATATGAATACGCCATAGTAGCATTGTTCGTTGTATTGTAGCCGCCAATCAACATGAAGTTCTGTGAGAGGACGTTTCCAGAACTGGATCCAGTGGGTCCTGTTGCCCCCGTATTCGAAGTTGCGCCTGCAGGGCCCGTGACACCGGTTGGACCCGTAACACCTGTTCCGCCAGTTCCAGCAGGGCCCGTGTTCCCTGTAGGGCCTGTGAAACCTGTTGGGCCCGTAACACCTGTTCCGCCAGTTCCAGCAGGGCCCGTGTTCCCAGTAGGGCCTGTGGGACCCGTAGAGCCAGTATAACCAGTTGGGCCTGTTGGGCCGCTAGGACCCGTGTTCCCTGTTGGACCCGTTTCGCCTAATCCAGTTGGCCCCGTATTCCCTGTGGGCCCCGTGTTCCCTGTATTACCAGTAGCACCCGTGTTCCCAGTGTTGCCAGTAGGACCTGTGTTCCCAGTCGCGCCAGTGTTTGTCGCCGTTCCAGCAGGACCCGTGTTCCCTGTGAAACCAGTATCACCAGTTGGCCCCGTGGACCCCGTGTTCCCCGTATTACCCGTCGGGCCCGTAGGCCCCGTGTTACCTGTGGCACCCGTCTGACCGGTTGGTCCAGCCAAACCAAAAGGACCCGTCTGGCCACGAATCCCTGTAGGGCCCGTTGCACCGAATCCAGTAGGGCCCGTATTGCCCGTCCCCCCTGTGAAACCTGTAGCGCCCGTACGACCCGTTGCTCCGAATCCAGTCATACCCGTGGGCCCTGTGGCTCCTGTCACCCCAGCTAATCCTGGAATCCCTGTAGGCCCCGTCGCCCCCGTGTTTGTGGCTTGTCCTGGGCGACCAGTAGGCCCTGTGGGGCCAATATCACCAGGAGGGCCGATATCACCAGCAGGGCCAGGATCTCCTGTAGGTCCCGTATCACCCGTATCTCCCGTCGCGCCAGTATTGGTGGCTTCTCCTGGAACACCCGTGGGACCAGTGCGCCCTGTAGGACCCGTGTTCCCTGTGGCTCCCGTGCTTGCTGCAGTCCCATCTCGTCCGATAGGACCCGTTGCACCCGTAGGTCCAGTAGGGCCCGTATTACCTGTGACACCCGTAGGCCCTGTTCTACCAGTAGGGCCCGTGGCTCCCGTGTTCGTCGCTATTCCAGGGGGTCCAGTACAGCCCGTCGGCCCAGACGATCCGGTAGGACCTGAAGTGCCCGTATTTCCTGTCACACCCGTAGGCCCTGTTCTGCCAGTAGGACCCGTATTACCTGTCGGGCCTGTGTTCCCTGTTACGCCAGTAGGTCCAGTCCTCCCTGTAGGACCTGTAGGCCCTGTATTACCCGTATATCCCGTGACTCCCGTTGGGCCTATATCACCTTTTGCACCTACAGCTCCAGGCTGACCCTCTAGACCCGTTGGGCCACATCTACCCGTCCATCCAGTCCATCCAGTAACTCCTCTTGGGCCGGTGGGACCTGGTGGTCCGTCATATCCTGTGGGACCTCTTGCGCCTGTTCCTAAGGGGCCTGTCATACCAGTGTAACCAGTGTAGCCAGTGTATCCCGTCGCGCCCGTATTTGTTGCCGTTCCTGCCGGCCCAGTCGAGCCCGTGAAACCAGTAGGACCCGTCACAGTAGAATCATTTCCAGTGGGGCCCGTGGAACCAGTAGGGCCCGTATTCCCTGTTGATCCCGTATTTGTGGCGAATCCGTCGCGCCCTGTAGGCCCAGTAGGGCCTATGGCGCCTGCGGCACCCGTGGCTCCCGTATTTGTTGCCGTTCCTGCCGGTCCTGTAAAGCCCGTCCAACCTGTAGGGCCGGTCACAGTGGATTGTGCACCAGTAGGACCCGTCGTACCGGTAGGTCCCGTGCGACCCGTGGCTCCCGTGTTAGTGGCGGTTCCTGCTGGACCCGTCCAGCCCGTGTAACCTGTAGGACCATCGGCACCCGTAGCTCCCGTGTTAGTGGCCGTTCCTGCTGGACCCGTCCAGCCCGTGAAACCTGTAGAGCCCGTGGGACCCGTGGCTCCTGTGTTCGTCGCCGTTCCAGCGGGTCCAGTCCAGCCCGTCCAACCTGTGGGCCCCGTGGGGCCTGAAGGACCCGTATTTCCTGTCACACCCGTAGGGCCCGTTCTGCCGGTAGGACCAGTATTACCCGTCGAGCCCGTATAACCCGTAAGTCCTGTGGGTCCCGTTGCACCCGTATTGCTTGTTATTCCAGGCTGCCCTTGTGGCCCCGTTGCTCCTGTTGCACCCGTATTCGTAGCCAACCCAGGAATACCTTGGGGGCCCTGGCTTCCTACATTGCCAGGTACCCCCACATCACCTGTTGGACCTCTACAGCCTGAAGAGCCTGTAGGGCCTGTTGCTCCCGTATTCGTCGCTGTTCCTGCAGGGCCCGCGGAACCACTAGGGCCAGTGGGACCTGTGGTTCCCGCGGTTCCATATCCAGTAGGACCTGTATCACCAGTATCACCAGTAGGGCCTCCAAGACCACCGTAGGGAAGAGAATTCCACCCCGTCAAGCCATTTCCTATCTTAAACAGTCCAGTATCTGTTTCATAACCCAACTCTCCAACTGCTAAAACCGGGTTGACAGGTGTCCAAGCAGATGCTGTTCCATGACGGAGTTGAAGAACAATATTTACTCCGTTATATGCACCAGAAGGACCCGTATTTCCTGTAATGCCTGGGCCACCACAGTTAAATGCAGGCCCATCGCTGTAATCGGTAGAAGGATCTCCGCCGTCAAAAATATAGTATGTGATTTCACCGGTAGGCCCAGTTGATCCAGTGGATCCCAACCCTGTTGGACCCGTAGGACCTGTAGGGCCTGTAGACATTCTTACTAAAAATATGGGGTATTTAAATGTCCTACTTCTTCTGCGCCTTCGCCCACTCTTTATACCCCTTTGTCCTCTCGACGAAATAGGATGAGCCCAGCATCTCCTGCGCCATCTTGTGCTGTTCCTTCTGGTCAGGCGTCATCTCGCGTACATACTTCTTTCCCTCGAGTTCCACGGGGTGATCTGGTATCTTCTTGCGTTCCATACCAGCCTACGACGACAGTATAAAGCTCAATTTTTCATTCCCCTTAACAGGATGGCATATGTTGCCTTTGATCTTGACGCCACACTCGGCTTTTTCGAGATAACAAACCCACTTGCATTCCTATGGAGTCCGGATTGGCTTGAAAACCCTGAACAATCCGCCTTGAATGGGAGACTCACTCTGAGTCATGGGCTTCGCGTGAAGTTGTCAAGAGCGCGGATCGCCTTCGCCAATGCTCTTTTTGCGAATAAGGAGCTTCTCAATATTGTTCTGCGGTCGAATCTGGATGCATTCTTTCCGCAGTTGATCGAGGCGAAGAAGGCCAAGAAGGTGAAATCGATTATCATCTATTCGAACACGAGTGTTACGTACTCTATGGAACTTGCGAAGATGTTGATCGAAAAGAAGTTTCGGGCACCTCGGTTATTCTCTCTCATGGCGGATCATTGGAGTCCTCTACGCGATGCCGATCGACCGCGTGTGGATCCTGGTAGATATGTCCAGCCCGAAAAGACCATTACAACTCTCAAAATTCTATTCCGACGCGCAACAAAATCCGCTATAAGCGATGTGAGTCCTGACAAGATAATGTTTATGGATGATCGGCATCCTAAACATAAGCTTGAAGCACAGGAAAAAGAGGGTCTGAAATACATTGTGCCGAGTGCATTTTACCCCCAGTTTACGGAAAGGCAAAAGAAGAATATCATTTTTCTGGCGCTGAAGGCTCTCGATGAGCACGGAGTTATTTCGGATCATGATTACTTGTCATCGGGCTTCTGTAACCGTGTGATTCCCTATAATAATGGCATGCAGCACAGGGTTAGCGGATTTGTGGATCTCTTCAAATATGTCTGGGAACGAATGCAGGCTGTAGAGTGCCCTGAACGCCCTTGGGTACCTGATACTGCAGAACTAGAGGCACAAGTGGATGCATTTCTAGAGAATGCCTAGACGGATCGCGACTTCGCGAACGATTGCGAATAGTGTCCCACCCCAAAGAGTATCGGCGATTGCGAACATTGGATCATAGTTTGTAAGCGTTGAATAGTTTGTGAAATCGTAGACGGCGTAGGTACAGAGGCCGATTAGGAAGGCGTTTAAGGTGCTTGTGGACTGTGCGACAAGATATGCAAGAGCGAAATAGACCGGAGGGGCTGCCTCCCATCTTATGACGAGAGGTGCGCCTCCCTGGATCTTCTTTATCATGGCCTGGGCTGCCGAACTCGTTGCATAGAGCCAGGGAGCATCGCATACGAGAATCAACAATGCGAGAGGTAGGAGAACACGAATCGCGTCCATATGAGTATCTATCTACTCGGGGGGAACTCTAGAAATGGCAGAAGATACTGTCAGGCTAGAGGGATTTTCAGAATCTCTCCGAGGATCCAATAGTTATTGCGTGGCGTCAAATCCGAAATTCGCCCAGAACTTTGTGAAAGGGAAAGTGGCGGTGCTCGATGGGGAAGTAGCACACCGAGGGCGGAAAGTGCTCGTGTTTCAGGGAGCACAGTCAGCTCCACGCTGGCTTGTACAGATTGGGTGGGACGCAATGTTTCATGTGCGGGACGTCCAGGATCTGAAACTGGCCCTAACATATCTACAGCATGCCGTAAGACCCACCCGGGTTGTATGGGCCGGCGGGGATCCTGCTCCTGCTGTCATGAGTACCATCACAAAGATGGAAGGGATGACGCTACTTGGAGTAGGTGAAAAGGCCCCCGCGAATGCCGATTGGCAGATGATCTTCTGGTCACCCGATGCTAGGCAGGAAGACGTGGAGCCGACGATTCTGGCGCGCATCCCCAAGGCAACAGGGCTCCGCTCAGTCCTCAAAGAACTCCAGGCATCGCAAGTAGGTCTTGTATGGTCGTCTAAGAATGAGACTGACAAGCACGGGGCGCTCTATTGGTATGATCCTGCAGAGGGAGTTGATCTCGTTAGCCATATTGATCCGCTGGAAGCCGCTGCGGTTCTCACGGAAGTGGCTGCCTTTTTGACGCGATAAAATGTCTCTAAGAAGTAAAATGGCTCTTACGTTGAAAGTGATTCGGAAGTCGCATCGCCCTGAGAAGAAATATGATGCCGTTTTTGTGAGGGACGGTAAGGAGAAAGTCGTGTCGTTTGGTGCAGCTGGAATGTCCAACTATACGAAACACAAGAATGCGACCAGAAAGCAGCGTTATATTCGCCGTCATACGGGGAAGGGTGAGAACTGGAGAAAGCCTGATACTCCTGGGGCGCTCTCACGCTGGGTTCTTTGGAATAAGCCATCCTTTAGGGATTCCGTGGCGGATTTTAAGAAGCGCTTCAAGTTGTAAGGCGCTTCAAAATATCCGGCCTTTTCTGAAGATCTTTCGCTAGACGTGAAAAGCCTCCCTGGCTTGTTACGATTTCTGCCCCTCCCGCCAAGATCAAAAGATCAATAAGAGCTTTTTTAAGATTATTTGGATCAGTTTTACCTAACTCATGAAGGTGTTTACAAGAGTCTTCTGAGTTACAAATGCTAGAGTTCGTAGCGTTTGTTTTAATAATCGTAGAATATTTCTTAGTAAGTTTCTCTATGAGTTTGGGATTATCTCCTGCAATAAAGACCTTTTCCTTGTAGTGTTTTTTTATAAAATCGTCGATTACTTTCATTGAATTTTTATATCCTACAGCACCATTTATCTTTAGTTGTATATCAGTAGACCTCAAATGGATGGATACATATTTTTCAGGTATATTGTGTTTTATTAGAGTTTCTTCGTATTCCTTGATAAACTGTCGTTTGAATCTCATATGTTCCAAAGCATCGATGGAACTACTCCCACCACCACCACCGGCATATATGAGAATTGTATCTGTTGGATACGATTTTGTAATGTCAAAGAATACGGGCCTCCCTTGTTTATCGTGCCACCTACGAGGTACATCGGTATCTGTATGAAATGAATGAAAATCCACTTTATGTACTACTGATTTCATATAGGGTGGCTCAACTGGGCGATTTGCAAGTTTAGGTAGCATTTCGGCTGCGTTTGTATGGACTGGTACTGGAAATTTTGAGAAGTCAAATATCTTTGATATATCTGCCGCCTTGTATGTGGGCATTTCGAGAATAATAGAACGCCGGTGATGTATGGCGTACTCCATACAGATCGCAAGCTGGCACAGATTATCATTGAGGCCGGCCCTACACTTTAGATAAATAAACCCCCGCTTGTTCTTTCTCGTTTTGTGTCTGTTTGTACTTTGCATCCGATAGGATCCCTATTTGATGTAAAGTATTTTGATGTTATACACTCTCACTTGCGGAAGAGCTTGAACCTGCGGCACAAACTCTTACTTGCGAAAGAGCTTGAACGTCCCCTTCTTGGCCTTGTATCCCGCCTTGCGTAGACGTGCAAGCGCCTTCTTCCCAGCCGCGTGCTTCCTGCGGCTAACAATACGCCCCTTCTTTGTCTTCATCAGATCCTTCCTGGTCAGCCCACCACTGGTGTGCTTGGCGGTTCCGTGGTACACCTGGGCCTTGGTACCCACTGCAGGGATACGGCGGCCACCACCCCCCATGGCTCCGCTACTGCCGTTACTGCCGCTACTGCCGCCCATGGCTGCGTTACTGCCACTATTGTTGCTGCTATTGTTCATACTGTTCCCAGTGTTCTCGCTGTCATCGTTACTTCCACTGTCCATCTTATATAAATATCTTAGAATTTAATTCTCGGACACCCTCCTCCCAGGATCTCTCGTTGAAGCCCCTCCATAATCTTCAGATCATAGACACCGGCGAAATGGACGAGAAGACACCCAGCATCCCACAACCGTTGCCCAGGCAGTCCTCGCAAATACGCGTTGAAGCGCCAATGTTCTGCCGTAGTTTCGGTCTTTGCAAGATCTCCAGGAACTGTCTCAAGGAGCCGGATCATAGCGGCATTCTCCCACCAAATATGGTACAAAAGATCGGTCTGTTCCCCTATACGCCTCCACCAATCACGGAGCCAGGGGGAGTTCCGCATCAACATGTTACCGGAATTCAAATGACCACAGGCGTCTATGGTCATTAGAAGATCCTTGTTATCGGGGAGTAGCGGCATTACGATATCTTCCAACCGGAGCTTATCATTTGTAATCATCACGTCGGCATCCGATAGGAAGAAGAGAGTGCCATCGGGCCATAACTTGAGGCTCTCGGACACGAAGCCCACTTTCGACCAAGGAATCGGCCGGTTGCGATCCCAGAACCTCTCGTCGCCCTGTATGTAGCTGTAGCCGTGCTTTTCGGCATACGCTTTTTTCGATGCTAGGGCCGGGGCTAAACTCTTACGAAAATCCTCTCCGATTGCGAGGGTGAGGATGACGACCATCTGCGTTTTATTACGTCGCATCCTTTACGCCCACCGAGTAAATGCCTGAATCCGGCTCGACAGATGCAAAACAGTGCCCCTGGTGTAAGCGCTGGGCTCTCAAAGATGCCGCCTGTGACTATGTATTCGCCTGTGGTCTTGATCACAATAATACATTCCACATGGGCCAAGGATGTGGTAGGACCTGGTGTTGGACGTGCGGGAAGAAGTATTGTTCCCAGTACATTGA